>Ga0126342_10005314_pt1 | contig 22396 bp, 20 predicted proteins | sample Cyp1metagenome_FD_92528 | JGI IMG/M metagenome (GOLD analysis project Ga0126342, IMG submission 92528) | Coral microbial communities from Lord Howe Island, Old Settlement Bay, Australia - Cyphastrea 1 metagenome | ecosystem: Host-associated > Invertebrates > Cnidaria > Coral ...
ACAGACCACGACAGACCACGACAGACCACGACAGACCACGACAGACCACGACAGACCACGACAGACCACGACAGACCACGACAGACCACGACGACGACGACGACGACAAGAACAAGAAGAACAACAAGAATATCATACAAATTCATACAATTTCATACCTACAATATCATTCAATTTCGTACAATATCATCATGCATTTTCATACAATATCATGCAATATCATACAGTATCATGCGATATCTTACAATATCAACAAGTTATTTGCTGTACATTTTCCGTGTCATCATACATGGTGCGATGTGTCGTCACGTGCCCAGAACGCACGCATAGCCCTGCCGGCCCCTGGCGGAAACCCTGCCTCGGCTTTCCCTGATCCACAAGCGCAGATGGAATACCAGGGATGGAAGATCCATTGGGCAAATGAATAACTGGTTATTAATGGTTACTATTAATGGTTATTATATGATTAATGATGGTTAATATATATATATATATGTATATATATATATACTGGTTGGTGGTATACCTACCCCTCTGAAAAATATGAGTTCGTCACCTGGGATTATGACATTCCCAACTGAATGGAAAAATAGGTCCAAATGTTCCAAACCACCAACCAGATAAAAATGACATGCTCCTCTCAACTCTCTTCTCTGCAGAAGAAGCAATGAGCCAAGAAGTAAGATATTGTGCAGGATTTTGCAGGCCATTCATGGTCTAAGAGTGGGCGGGCAAATTACTCCCAAAATCTTCTCCCGATCACTTCATGTTCTTTCAGATTCCTTTCTTTGCGCTTTATTTTGCCTTTCATGGTGCACTCTTCCGTTTTTCACTCATCGTGCCTTCACCAGCCAGGCCAATTCGCGGCCTACATCCCTTGGCCCTGCCACTTGACTGCACCGCGAGGTGCACTTTGGTTCCAACGGATGAAGCACCTGTGACAGCAAGCCGTCTACAAAGACCTGGCCAACGGGCGGAGCGAAACTGGGTCGCCTTTTGGTCAAAACTGTTATGCGGTGTTCAAACGGGTCAGTCGGTTAGTGTATTTCATTATACTCACATGGTGCTTGTAAACCTCTACATAAGGCTTTTGAACGCTGCTCATTTGCCTTTTCAATTTTTCCTGCCATTTTCTTCCCATCCCAGGTTCCAATTTTTAGCGGAAAAACGCCTGGAAGGTCTCCTCCTCTTGGCTCAGTGTCAGCTCGTAGCTAAACAAACCAGGCCGGTCCCTGACGATTCCCATGGAAGCACATGGAATGTTGGAACACTTCTGGACAATACCTGATGATGATATGGGAATGGGTCAAAACCATGTAGCCCTGGTGAACATCAAAATAGCTGGTAAATGGATGTTCATCCCATTAAAAATGGTATTCATAGGTATTGATCCATACTCATATGTAATGATATGTAATGATATGTAATGATATGTAATGATATGTAAGCAAATTTATCAAATGAATTAAAACATTAAAATGCATCCAAGCTCAGCTGTGAAAGTTGGGCTGAATACCATGAAGTACCTTGCGTCAACCTTCCAAACGATCATGTGAGCGAAAGCCAAAACTTGGAGTCACACAGTCACAGGAGTTCTCGAGGAAACGGTCCGGAGTGTATAAACATAGGTGTATCTATCTATCTATCTATATATATATATACATATCGCTTTTGTAGTTTGTAGTTCACCATATAGCTTTCGGTGAGATGGGAGTTCAAAAACCGCTCAAGCGAACGGTTCTGCATGAACCTGCTTCGTTTTTTCTCATGTGCTCTGGTTAACCACACTATGTGAATCGACAAGTCACAAAAAGGATATCACACACAAGATACCCAATCACGAAATCACTCGCAACTTAGAAAAACTCTACATTGCTCTAGGCCAGTGCTGTGATCTCTCATCTGAGTCCAGAGTCAGAGTCGATGCGTCTGGAAGCCATACTGTATTACTGTAAGCTTCATCAAAACATGAGTCGAGCTGAGGCCTCGCAATCATCGTCTCTGGCACCCAGTCTCAGCAAAGCGGGGAATGAGAAAAATCTCTGGTGGCTCCACATGCTCCACTCTCCCGCCAGCCCTGGCAGCCCTGATATATCCTGATATCTTCAGCTACGTGGCTGTTGAAGGATCCCGCGATGGACATCGAGCTGATGCCTCTTGGTTTCATGGGAACCAGCTCGTGCCAATGGGTTCCTAGGCATCAAAAGCATTCAAAAGCGAGGTTTGGGCCAGAAGTTGGCAAGGTGTAGGATCTCAAAGTCAAGGTTTTTGCAAAGTTTAAGCAAAGCTGAATGATTTTAAGAACCATGAACTTCAGAGATGGAATCAGCAGACCTTAAGGTACAGCAAACACACAGCCAGGTCATGCCCCTGACTTTGTGTCAGAGCTGGTTTGCCAATCCCGGAGAGTGCACTATCGAAGCGTAACTTTCCCCAGTCCACAAGTCCCCAGTCGGCACGATCTCTAATGCAAGGCCCAGCTTCTGCCTGGCATCACTTCAACCTCGGGACGGCACAGCTGTGGCTTTCTTCTTCAGTTTGGACATCATTTCAGATCAGGCAAAACTCGTGGCTGGGCGTTTGAGATTCCTCCGTTTTTCCCTCATTTCACCGTTTCGAACAACGGTCAAACATCACGGTGGAGGATCCAGGAAGCTCAGAGGACCATTTGGCCATTTGGACAATGAATGCTGGGATCCAAGAAGCTTCAAAGGCTTGCCCCGATTTGATGGAGAGATGTGGCAGGCCAGTGGTTTGCCAATCCTCATAGTTGTCCCCGACCTTTGTGGTGCACTCAAAGAGAGGACCCCATCGGTACCACCGGGGACTAGCTCGTCTGCAAGTCCAGCATTCTGGTGGCTTTTATCAATTCTTATGTTACACTGTTTTGGTGTGTCCCGTGTCCCCAGTTTGGCCTCTTTTACCACTTCGTTCTTTCTCCGCTCGCTTTCTTTCCAATCAGCATGGAGCGGACGCTGCAGATGGCGAAAACTTACTCCTTTCTACATCACTTCCATCACTCTAGCCATCTGTGAAAAGCAAATGATAGATTTACGCAAATCTCAAATTCACCGTGTTTTTTTGGTTTTAGCTTCACGTGGTTTCTAGTCATGCTGGCATGTTTTTCTTCCAGAACGCAAGAATATTTGCCTCGCTAAGTTGTGCCACAGCGTCCATATTGATCTCCGGTGTCGTTGAGCGCACCTGGCGTAGCATAGCTTGCGCCTCAGCCAGAACTTTGCTTCCTTTGGATTGATACGTTGGATACCCTTGGATATAGATACGTTTTCAACATATACACAATCCTGTATTCTATGCAATAATCTACAGTAAATATACATTGTTATATCATGATATAATATAATATGCATTAAACAATGTGCGATGAGGTTAACATCTCAAGTACATTCATGCTCAAACAATGCGGCAACGGCAAGGAGGGTGGCAAGAGGCAAATCAAATAACGAGGTGAAAGCAGGGATTTTAAACCCAGCTTGCTGCACGGAAAAAAGCACATTCCCTGCTACCTTGAAAACACACCCAAGATCACACCAGCATATATATATATCAGTGATGATCAGTGCGAATTCAGACCTGGTCTATCCGTCTATCCATACATATTCATACTTTGGTGGCTGTTTGGTGGCTGAAGTGGCCAGAGTGAACCACTGAGTGAAGTTGCGCTTCTTGTTGCGCTTCTTGCAGCCACGTTCACTGAATGCTTCTTGTTGTCACCGCGAGAAGTCACCACCTTGGTGAACAAGAAAAACGCGCCATCCATCGCCATGGTTTGGCATGGTGGACGTCGTGGGACGTTCGGCCAACATCGAACAGTCCCGAAACATGAGAAACTCGTCGCAAAGGCAATACCCTCTGGTAATTTGTTACATAGCTATTGAAAATGGCCATTAATAGTGGATTTTCCCATTAAAAATTGTGATTTTCCATAGCTATGTTAAATTGCCAGAGGGTATGTGCTCCGTTGAAAATGTTGAAAGGAAGTTGTCCACAGTGTCAAGGTGCATTGTGGCCAAAGGCCAAGGCGTGACTGTTGGTGCCACCATAGCCAAAGCCACTCACACCCACCTGAAGTTCTGCAAGATTGTGGACGACACTGCTGTTGAAAAAAGTTACCCTCTGGTAATTTAACATAGCTATGGAAAATCACCATTTTTAATGGGAAAATCCACTATAAATGGCCATTTTCAATAGCTATGTTAAATTACCAGAGGGTATTTGCTGTTGATGCTACGAAATGACAAGAGCATACACAATTCGGAAATCCAGGACAATTTGTCGGTGAACATCGACGACTTCAACCTCCTAGTGCCGACGTAGATGTTCAGCTCTGCAAGTAACAGTGCGGCCCAAAAAAGCACGTGAACCCAATCCAGTATCTGCAAACATGCATTCATCCATATTCATCCTTTTTCGGCCCTGCGTTTCAATTCGTAAAGCAAAGCATGTCTTGAACTCCTCATGGGTATATGATGGTATATGTTAGAACTCGAACGACCACTGGAACGATTCCCAAATCTTGTGGCATTCGTCTTGTGGATTTGGCTTCTGGGGAGTTGTGGCACTAGGGCGGCGGCATAGGAACCATCAGATTTCAACGCAGCGGCTTCTTGAAGAAGGAATGCTGGCCAACCTGAACGCAGATCTGTTGCAACTGAACTTCGTGTAGACTTGAAGACAGCTCTCTGGCATAGGCAGCTTAAAAATGTCAAAGATTACCCTCTGGTAATTTAACATAGCTATTGAAAATGGACATTTATAGTGAGTTTTCCCATTCAAAATGACCATTTTCAATAGCTATGTTAAATTACCAGAGGGTAAAAAAACAAAGGTTGGTTCCAAGCAAACTGAGATCTGGTAGCTTGAATCAGGAAAACACCCAACCATCCTTTCATATCCTTTCCACAACTCGGCACAATCAGAGATATGTCTTTTCTGTCCGAAACTTGAGATCCACCAAGTGCAGAGGGATGAGGTGCCCACAGCCCGCCTTCAATATCGAGATTGGGATTCTGAACTCGCAAATGCTGGTTGCTAGCTGCTTCTGCGTGCATGCAGGCCAGTATGCACCTAGGCAAGCCGTAACTTACGAGGAAAAACCCTTGGGAATCACTCTGCGAAAAGGGTGCAAAGAGGCATGCAAATTTTGAAGGCACAAAGTCACAAATGTCACTGGTGCAAAGTGGCTTTTTTTTTTCGCAGTTTTTTTCCATGTTTTTTTTCCACAAAGTCACCTAAGAGAGACCAAGCGGCTTGCAAAATGCTGACATCCCAGCACCTCCCTCGAGGTGACCCAAGTTGGGTTTGGAACACGAGATCATCACCTCTCCAGGGCGCGAATTTCGAAAAGCGCACCATGCAGGCAGCCAGCTATAACTGGCTATACCCTCTGGTAAACTAACATAGCTATTGAAAATGGCCATTTATAGTGGATTTTCCCATTGAAAATGGTGATTTTCAATAGCTATGTTAAATTACCAGAGGGTAACTGACACCTTCAAGATCCACAAAACATCCCAAGTTGCTTATGTTGCTTCAGTACGGGTTGGACACCACATATTTTTGGGCACTGCCATTGAATAAGGTCACAATAAGGTCACAGTGCACAGTGACAGTCTGCATGGCTGTGACCAATGGAGCCAAGAAGTCTCAATAGACAGTAACAGCTGCCTATAGTACACTGGTGTCAGGATTACTGGTGTTTGATGGTATCTCAAGATTCCTCCAGATTCAAAGTTGATAGCTCCTGGCATGAAAAGCAATATGCGGTAAAACCAGGAGGTCGGTTGCCAAACTGGGGCACATCTTTGAAAATTGTTGCATGCAATAAAGCTTCAGCTGAGTGTCCGGGTATTCCCTCTGCGCTAGCACCTGCAGGAGAAAAACCATGTTCATGCAACGAGAATACGTCTTCACACCAAGTTTAAGATATTGTGCCAATCCGCGAAAGTTGGCTGTTCATGAAATTTCGGAACGCACAACGACTTGTTTTCTTTTTTTACTTGAGCTTTTTTCCATTTTTTTCCACTTCATGGGTTGATTTATGGTGCTTCACCCATATTCATCACCCACCATGCCGAGCCTTCCGGACAGCTGAGACCTCAATTGGATCCCCTAAGGATGTCCCAGTACCGTGTGCTTCGTAGATATCAAGCTGCGTGGGCTGCAGCCGCGCCTGAAGTGTTCGCTTAAAAAACTCGGCACAAACTGAACTTCAAAAAACCTGAAGGATCTTACAGTAAACAATCCTTCGAGAATCCTTCACATGGCGCTTCGGAGCTTCGTTGTGCCACTTGTTCATGACATGTGCCAATGGTGTTTTGATTTCAGAACACAAATAAAAAGGATGCAATTCTTGCAGGGGGATCTTTAGGAAACTTCGTGAAGTTGATATGGGTCGTTGATTGCTCAGTGAGGTGTTTTGCAGTCTTCAAGTATCGCTGGGATGGAAATAGCTACGATATCAGCATACTTACTGGTGATTGATGACGATATCCAATATCCAAACAATCAAATCATTTTGCTCATGTATAGAAATGGATCCATTTAGACTTTTGTAGTGTAATCTACTAGTATAAAATCACATGAGTCAAATTCCATATATTCCATAAATATCTCTGAGCTTCCCAAAGCTTCGAGCGCCTCCCCCAGGGCGGCACGTAGCAGGCGCTGCTGTGCTGGACCATTGGGGGCGGTGAGACTGGCTGAACGCCCATCAGAATTGCTGTGACCTCAGGGTCTGAGTGATCTGAGATGAGAAAATTGGGGCAAACATGATGATGCACCACCTCCTGGACCAAAAAAAACATTTAAAAAAAAAAAAAACATGTAATTCATTGTAATTCAAGATGATCGCAAGGTCTAAAATTATCTTGCAGGACCATGCCCTCAACGGAACAGCCTGACGTCTAGGAATAAAGCAAGACAGAAAGACGAGATCAAGATACCTCAGATTACCCCAGCGGCTCTACTTCAAAACATGTACCGTAGGAGGTTCATTCATCTCCAATGTCTTTGCCGTCGCGGCCGATCGCAGAAGAGATGCTGGCCGCCAGGGATCCACAAGTGGTGTCATCGTCTCGGTTGTACCTCGGTGCAAACTCTGACATTCTCAAGGCCGCATCCGTGGGCCATCCGTAGCCCCCAATGAAAACATATGATTCAACTCCCTTCATATCCACGCCTCTGGATAAGAATCACTCCCAATGGAAGTTCAACAGGAAAATGAAAATCATGTCATGATCCATAAAATATCCATTTCATCCAATGAAAATCAGTGATTCTTCAGCAAGCTACAATGCAGATACGATGAGATAAGATGAAATCAGATGAAATTCTGCGCCAAAGTCACTTGCCACGACCAAGCACAGCAGCTGCACAGCCTTCACCACGGCCATAGCCATCAGCTGTGGCATTGAAGCTGAAACATCTCCCACGGAAGGACAGCATGGCGCCTGCCACAAATATGAACCAAAAGGTAATAGAATGGTGTCAAATTAGTCAAATTAATTCAAATTAATCCAAATTATATCAAATTCATCTACTGCGACATTTGGAACGTCTTTGGCATCTTTTGCAACCAGGTCAAAGACCAAGTGTGGCAAAAGAGTCTTTGAGTCTCACAATACAAAGATATGCAGAGCGCAAATGCCTGCACAATTGGCTATCCAGGTGCCAGGAGACACATTTAGGCCTCAGAGACGTCTCTGGCCGCCCAATGTTCAGCATGTCATGAGTCGATTTCATGCGTGTTCCATGTCTTCCATGTCATGTCTTCCATGGTTTTCAGGTGGAAATCTTCAACAAAGCTGTGGCTTTCCCGGCTTTCCATCTTCCCTGGACTGGTCGGACTGCTTCGTCAAGGCACTGATCCCTGCAACTAAACATCCATCCAATGGATCCTATCAGGGGTTCATGAACGGTTCATCTCTGGGATTTTTGACGATTTTCGGGGGGGCACCAGCAATTGAAGTTCTGGGAAAAATTTTCGGAAGACCGGGTTAGAGTGGTGCCAGAGCAGGTCAGCACAAACTGAACCCCAAACTCAGTCCTCCTGCATCAGCAAGTGTGTCTTTGCACTGTGCAAGGCAACTAAAGATGCAGAACATGCCGTGTTCACAATGAAGCTCGGCCCCTTCAGGTTGACCACATAGCTGAAGCGATTCCTCAGGATGAGATTTTACGAGATTGATGAAAGTTTGGACCCATAGCATTGCTTCAGCATTTCGAGTCACCCTGTGGTGCGTGTTCCGCTTGTTCCTCTTTGAGACTTCAGATGATTTAAGTCACGGCAAAGGATTGGGAAGCTTCGGCTTCACTGCTGACGAGGCCTCACATGGCCAGACCGCCAAGCTTCGCAATGAATGTCTCCGGGACACCATTGGCAGAAGGTGTTCGGCAAACATCTCGCCAATCCTTACATCATGCGTTGGTGTTGGACACAGGCAGTGGACACCAAGTGACAACTGGACCAACTGGACCAACTTGTTCACAAATTGAATGGTGAATTTGAGTGTTCGTCCAATTGTTGAATTTGATTATTACATATTGTTACTAGTTATGACGTCGAGTGTTGCATCTTGAAGGCCTTCAGAGCTGTCGAAAGTCATCCAAGCAAATCCGCTAAGCAAGGAACGGAACCGCTGATGCCAACGAAGACTCCCAGGTGTGCGGAGTCAATCCTCACCTGATTGGGTGGAAAATCCCCTGGCCCTGGTCGACTGAGATTGGCAATTTATGCACCGCTGTTTTTTTTAGTCGCCCTACCTGTTCTCGCTTGTAGCCAGCATCTGCCAACGCCATCCAACCTGAGTTCTCGAAAAGCAAAAATCACCTCAAATATCTCAAAATGATTGGCCTTTTTGGACATTGTTCAGGCCTTTTTTAGGGGTGTTTGCTATTCCAGGTATGCACTTCTTGAGGTCACGTCTTTTTGTTTCCAGGTGATTCCAGGTGTGTTCCCCGGTCTCCCCGGCGCAAACGGATCTGGGTTAAGAAGTTAAGATGGCCATGTGACCTGTCTCCATGAAGATCCTCTGCTCTGGATCCATGCCCCTCACGTCCTTTGCTACACAACTTTCAACGTGACATACCGTGACATACTGTGACTCATACTTCAATGGATTAGTTTAAGGGAAAATTTACAGGAAACCCCCATATTTAATGGGAAAATCTATGGTTTCCTGTAGATGTTCCCTTAAACCAATCCATTGAATACTGTAAGAATCTCTAAGATCAAGCCGTGACTGGGAGGCCACTGACACTGGGAGTATTGTCACAGCAGCGCCTGGGAGTATTGACGCATTCTGCGTCTCGAATGAAAATTACTGGGATGTAGATGATGGCTGTCCTGCTCCGGGATGTTGAAGAACCCGGCATCGAAGACTTCGATTCCTTCGATATGACCTAAGCCGTCGCACTTGTTCCTCATTCACCTTTGGCAGTTACATGGCAGTTACCCATTAAATTCCATTCACATTCAACAACTCCAAATTTCTCTGACTCCAAGAGTTTGCAGCACAGATCCCACTAGCAGATAGAACGGTCATCAGAATCGGAATGACACCAGAAATGGCACAAGGAAACCAGAAATGCTTTCACGGCCAGCATCTGCAGGTGTGACGAACCCATACGAACCCCCATTTCCTTAGAGTTCGTTCCTCACTCACCACTCATGAACCATGCGAAGCCAGGTGGCCCTGATGTCGACAGTAGCTCTTGAAAGACGCCATTGCCCGCTGCTGATCCTTTCATCAGTGGAAGGTCACAGAGCTCACAGCATGTTCTGAAAGCATCTGAAAGTCACGTAAAATGCATTTTGCAACACATTGCGATGCCATGCTGAACTCCTCGTAGTCCACATATTGATCAACATCGAACCTGGACATCTTGAAAGGGGGGTGACTGCCACGCCAGTTCCATGCAACTCTTGCAGGGGTTGATCCCAGCTTCGTGAAATCCGTGGCAGATCCTGGATATGGCAGGAAATCCAGAGCGCCTGGTCTTGGGAATCTCTAAAAAACCATCGCAGCCGCCATGCCGCACAGCTGCCCACAGCTTCTCATGTAGATCTGCCTGGGGCGACGGCGACAACTTGTTTTGATCGCGAAAAATTACATCTTGGTGGCCTGGTGGCAGAATTGACGACACATAATTCGTTCCTGGGTTGTGTCGTTTCCTGGGGCTGGTGATTGGTTGATGCCTGTTCTGCTTCCGGCCTTGTCCCGGCGACATTAATAAGGCAAGGTTTGGCAAAAGCATGGGTTGGAAACAGGTCAGAATTCGAGAATCTGCAAAGTGAGGTATCGCAAAATCAAACATGACCAACATGACCATGCGATTTCGAGAAGGTTCAAATGAGCAGCCAAGAATCCTCCAATCACCATTGCAATCAAATGATGATACTATACCATAACATAGGAATCTGATTTTCAAAAACTGATGACAATACGGAACACTACTAGTTACATATATATATATATAATACACCTACAGTATGTGTATATACATATATAACTATATATATATATATATTCACAGCATACATACATACATACATACATACATACATATATATACATCAATAAGATAATATATATATATATTATGATAATACATATATATATATATATTATGATAATATACATATATATCATGTGTCATGTGTCATATATATGTATCAAAAAAAACACGTCTCATCTTTGACATGCGGAGTTTCCGTGAGTTTCAGGGCACCTCGCAAGGATCCCGGGAGGCCATGCCTGGTCGACATCGATGTCTCTGGATGTCCCTTAAATCAGAGGCTAAATCCCATTAAAGTGGCCCATAACTAGTGAAAATGGCCCATAGAAATAGTTGATTTACCTATTCAAGTGGCTAAATCCCATGAAATCACCATGAAACCACCATGAAACCCCATTAAATCCCATTAAACCACCATCAAATCACCATTAAATCCACCTTAAATCACCTTAAATGTCAACTATGGAAGTTGTCAACTATGCTATAGTACAGTATAGATGCTATAGATGTTGGAAGCAGAGACGTTTTTCTATAGCATCAGATGTTCCATCACCTTGTTATGGAAGTTGTCAACTATGTCAACTTCATGTGCCTCCTTCGAAACAGCATCAACCATCGAAACTCGGAAAAGCATTGAGTTTGGGCATCTCTCTACTCAGATCATCTCTGATCTCATCGCATTCCCAGCCTTTCACCAAGACCTGCTGACCTTTGGGCGTTTTCGTCACCGGCGCACTGAGTCCCGTGGAGAATTTCCCCACAGCCGGCGCCTAAAGCAACAGCAATATTCAGCTATAGCAACAATCAAAAATCAACAAATTCCACAAATATCAAAAAAACATCTTCAAAAATCCTTAAAAATCTTCAAACATCGACAATTTTTTTGTTCAAAAATGTTCAAAAATCTCCAAACTTTCGAAAGTTTGTACGGTGACTGGTGACAAAAATATGGGCCTTCTGGAAGACCAGCTGTAAAGGCTCCTCCAAGAAGAAGCTTTGCAACACCAAACCTCCAACGAAACCAAAATCCACAGGAAATACCATGGAAATACGGAGGATTTTGAATCTATTCTGTGATGCAGAGAAAGCCACAGATGTCCCAAATTCATCGAAATTTGCATAGAAAAAGCTGTTTCCCAGCGAATTTCAGATTTTTTTTATAGTGTCTTTCTGCAAGATGCTACAATAGCTGAGCAGAGTTGAAGTTTCAGAGGACGACCGTTCGAAAACAATGCTGGTCTGTGCATTTTAGGGGCGTTTTCAGACTTCGAAAGCGACTTCACCCCTTCGATTTGATCCATTGATTATCCCAACAAAAAACCTGATAACATCCAACGATGTGGGATAAAAGCGGACCACAGGTTCTGCCAAGATGCATTCGCCAGTTGGGTCGAATTGATATTCATACCTTGAGTTTTCTGAAAGCCAAAAGGCAAAATTTCTACGGTGCTTTTTCCAACAGAAAAGGACTGTTTTCTAAAACCATAGAGATCACGCATCGACAGTCAAAGATTTACAGCTTGGACTGCGTTCCCCATGACATCTGTGATGGGTGACTGATGCAATGCTTGATCAACTTTCGTCCTTAAACATGTCATTTCTCCATGCATTTAGACTTATAAACTTATATGTAATACATATATATATATGTATGTATGTGTATATATATAGACTCATATATCTCATATTACTCATAAATCAAATTACATGCACAATATCCCACAATAGTTTACCTGTATTTTGCTTTATTATCTGCCTTGAGATTTTGTGTAGATTCCTTGCTACTGACTCCTCACAAATTCCCACCAAGCTGCTGCTGGGTAAGGAAAACCACTTGCATATTGACACAAACGTCCATAGTAACCTGAACCAAAAGGGGCAGACTCGCAAGCAAGACATAGTAAGACAAAGACTTGCAAGGAGTTACGCCACGCGCTTGAGAAACTGATTTCTAATAGAAACGGTTTTTATGTCGACCCTTTCCGAACTCCTTCATACCCATGGTATCCCATGGTTCTCATTTCTGACCTCAACATGCCTCGGATTCGCCCGTGGAGTTTCGGCCTCCGCCTCGTCCTTTTTGGGAATGAGGCGCAAGGTTCCGCCAGCGGGTCCCAGAAAACGAAGCACACACAGGCGCTTACGACCCATGAGAGCCAGGAAAGCCTCCTTAGATGCAGCACGTTATGATCGTTATGTCGTGCCATCGTCAAAACATGGTATAGGGGCTATGGTCATCCATCCTATATTGGGAATCATTACAATGGGTATATTAACCCCTCTTGATGGGTGTATGACCATCCCCTTCTATGAGAAAACAAAGCATGTTTTGACCACGGCACATGTACTTTGCAAAGTGTGGCAAGATCAAGAAGACGCAGTGGATGGAGTGGTATATTTTGTCGCATGTTGCAGGGACATCGTGTTGCATGAGCATGTCACATCCAGAAATGCCAAGGCACAGCCTGAGCAGCATTTGGAGGCTCGGCAGCTTCGGAGTCTGCCCCACTTGCCCCACTTAAACGCAACAGCAAAGTGGTACCTGAGCAACAACGCATCACGGACTCAACGCCTCATGCTGTACACCATCTGGGCATATCCGGGGCGAAAAATTAGAGAATCCAGAAGCCATTTGGATGTGCAACACTGGAGTTTTTGTCCAGAAGCCATTTGTTTGGATCGCGCCACGATTGTCGTGCCCTGAAGCCCCCAAAGGTACCACCATTTAGCCATGCCACGACTTGAGAGACGAAAGCCAAAGGTCTGCAGGAGCCCAGGTTTCATCAGCCTCAAGTGCTCTGCCACCTGGGTGTCTGCAATGGATTTCGAAGGTTTTCCAGTGTCATAGAATGTCCGCTTCTGTGTAACCGGTTAGCTAAGTCATGACACTGCGAAAATTTCTTCTCCCAGAGTTTGTCAGATCGAACTCACAGGAACAGATCTGTCCAGAAAATTCGAACGAAATCCTCAATGAATCTCCTAAGCGTCCCTGCACTCTGCTCCTGTGCCAGCAATCCAGAAGCTGCCGCTGACTCTAGCGACTGCGCAGGAGAATCCGGTGCTATTTTCTGTGGTTCTGTGGGCTAGATTTAGAACTGATTGATAAGGTTCATGGATTCACATCTTTCACTTCGCTCCTCATTGTAGTGATGTTGAAGTCTCGGTATGTGATACATCCCGTTATATATCCAGCCTCTAGCATCGCCACCCTATCCGAACGAGAGTCACCACGGCCCAAGTAGCCAAGTTCGAACCTCATGGGCCAACAAGTCGGATCTGGATCATTCGCGTGGAGGCACAAAATCACCAACGGAAAGAGATTTTAGCGCACTGGCACTGAGTTTTTCAGAAGGTTCCTACAACTGGCACCATGTGGGGAGAAGGAAAATTCACATCAACTAACCTGAACTTCAGAACGATATGGCAGTTTTACTACTAACTATGCATCGCCAACATCAGACATCAGACAGCCTTTTTTGTGCGCAGCATATGTCGCCAAGATGCTCAAAGGGCAAGCGCCCAAAGTATTCATCCAGCTGCTTCACAGTGGCCAGAATCCCAGCACGAGTCCGCGCAGGCAACATGACATGCGTTGTGACCTCGGCGGTTTGAAAAATTCCTGGAACCAGAGCGGACCCCTAAATGACTTGGATCGCCAAGATTTGATTGTATGTTCTAGGTGCTTTTCATTGGAATTTTACGAGAAGGACAGGTAAAAAGGCCATTTGAATCCATTTAAGACGCAATCATTGCAGTGGTCTTGTACATCAGAAGCACAAGACAAGTACTAGCAACCACCCTTCGCAAAGCATTTTGTTTTTTCGAAATGCGAGAAAAATCGCTATGCTGTAGACTCTACTGTAGACTGTTCAACGGAGCTCTGGCAATGTAGCCTCTCAGCCTCGGGGAAACCGGGCGCCCAAACGTAGCCCTTTTCCAGAAGTAAGTCCGGCATTTGTTGTGCCAAGCCCTGCAGGTGGTCTCCACTCGGTCACAAACTCTGCATTCGAGAAATGCACTGACTGTCTGACTGTCACGTTGTCCATATTAATGTCCATTTGATGTTTTAGGAATTCGACAATTAGACAATTACCCTCTGGTTATTTAACATAGCCATGGGAAATGGCCCATAGAAATACATGGTTTACCTATATTAATAGCATGGTGATTTTCCATGGCAAACTGTTAGTCATAACCAGATGGTAGACATCTGAATTAGACATATCATGTTCCACATTTTTTTGCCAAAAATATTGCCCTTATAAGGCGGCCCTTAGTCCAGAGAAAAAAAAATCCGCTCCTCCGCAGAAGATTTGGGTCCCAGGACTAGGTCATAGCCGTGTAATTCCTCCGCACTTAGAAGCCTGGCGATTCGGGAAGATCCAGAGATATCCAGAGGTCGTCTCATTGACACCGACCCGGCCTGGTAAACCAACATAGCTGTAGAAAATGGCCCATTTATAGTTGATTTACCTATGAAAATATATGGAAATAGTGATTTTCCATAGGTTTTTGTATGTTTACCAGAGGGTACATGTTTTTCATTGAGAACTTTTTGAAACTGTCGGTTTGAGAGTCAGCTGAAAGAAACACTCTTGGCGTGCCACATCTGTGATCTATCCAAAACTTCAAGCCATGTTCGATGATCCATTGAGATGCATAGAGCCAACAAATTGCATGGACATGAACAATAGTCAATAATCTGGGTAAATTATAATAATTCACTAACCTGAAATAAGGCTATCCTGGGGATGATTCCTCTTACTGACTATGATTATAGTGAGGTTGCAGTGAGGTCGTTACAATTTACCCAGAATCCCTTGGGGCACAACCTGCAAGCTGTCGCTGGGACTTGTAAAAAGTAGCCACTGAAGCTCAAGACCTCGGACGTTGGCGACGCTCAGCCCAAGGTCGAAGTATGTCGATTCTAGGCATTGGTCTTGAAAGTCTTCCAGTAGCACAGCAGCACTGCACTGTGTAATCTGCGTAATCTGTATAATCTGTGTAATCTGTGTATGGCAGAAGTCATTGGTGAAATACGGTCCATCAAAGAGTCATGCACTGAAATACGGGCAGCCGTTGCAGCCTATTTTGGAGCCAGCGGCCAGTAGTCCCAGGTCACCACCGTTCTCGACTAACTGTGCCTGCTGTCGATCAACTAAGCAGATGACGATTTTTGGATGACAAAAATATGACCAAGCGCAGCGTTTCAATTCTCTCATCCCAATCACTGCTGATTTCAAGTGATTTCAAGTGATTTCAAGATCGGAGGCCTGGGCTCCATTGAAATCAAATGCCTCATCTCCTCCAATCGGAGTTAGCTTGTCCTCCAGGTGCAGATGAAACGGTGGGCACAGTGGGGCCATTTGTATCCATTTGTTGTGTCTGCAGACATTTGGCTGATGGAAAAAAAAAAATGGATCCTTGGTGGTCAGCAGCACAAGGCTTCCAGGAGCTACATTTGCATCCATCTGCATCTCAACGCAAGCACTACCAAATGCTGTGAAATCCTTCTCTGGATTGTTACATGCACTGGATTGTGACATCTGCATCAAGCGGATTCAAAAATGGACGCCTAAACCGCAGCAAGCACTTGTGTGTGCGTCTGTGCACATGGATACTCTAAATCTCTTATTTGCTGAAACAAATATTTCAGTCAGGTGGCACTATCTTGAGGCAGGTTTATGATTTTGTGATGTTGAATTCCATTTTGCCTTCTGCCATGATTCTAACTGTACAGGGCCTTTGAACCAAACACCAGCAGTTTGAGGCAAAGTTGCAATGTGAGCAAGCTGCAACTTCTGACGTGTGTGCCCTACTTCGAAGCTGTGAATGTTCGGAATGAAAAAAAACTGGCACAGACTTTTTCAAATCCCCGAGAAAAAACACAGCGATTCCATGATCCAGTTCTGACGACTGAGTCTCCCAAGTCCATATTGAGATTCAATGATATATATATATATAGTGATTTCCATAAATGGGGGTATCCCTTTATCGCTGGATGCTTTTGGGAAAATCCCATAAAATCCCCAACAGAAATAGCTGGATGATTATCGTGCCGGGCTGATCCCTCGACGATGGCGCCACCCAGCCTAGCGCCAAACCCTCGCGGGCGCCTTCTCCTGTTTCGCAGCTCGCCCGTGGACCGCAAGTGGACCAAACTTGGGACCAAGTGGACGAGACGTGAATCATATGGTAATCTTTGATAAATAATATTAGGGGTAATGAATCATCAATGATTTACCATGATAATTACCATAATATCAATGGTAATATGAATCATCAATTAGGGATAATGAATCAATGGTGATAATGAATGATAAAAAGGGTTAATCATTGATAAATAATATTAGGGGGATAAAATAGAAACCATTGGAAACACTGATCCATAACCAAATATTAAACGGTAATTATGATTCATAAACATAACCATATGATTACCATTAGTGTAATTATGATTAATGATAATCCCATCCCCCTAATATTAAACACCCCGTTCGAAACCATGGTGGATTTTTTGGGAATTTCCACATCATTGGGACCATAGAAATGGGGTGTTTTTCATATTAGGGGGAAGGGATTAGTGATCACCAATGACAATCATACACTAATAACTACACTAATATTTATCTACTAATCTTAGTTTCACTTTGCAGCAAAGTGTCAAGTCCAAGCTGGAAACAAGGCCGTTTTCATTCCAAGTTTCAAAACGGAAAACCCTGCAGCCATGGAACAGACTTTACTCGTCGCACCGGAGACGCCGTGGCCTCCCAGGGGATCCAGCTGCGAGCTGGCGAACAATGCTAACAGTAGAAAGTACAGAAAGTACAGAAAGTACAGACTGCACCAGTCTGACAAAATTTGGGCCTACTGCCAAGGCATGCTTTGTGAAGCTCAGTTTTACTCGACGTCACTGGCCTTGTCGGCCTTTGGTGTGTCTTCCCCCGTTTTCCTGCAGCTGTTTTTGGCCGAAGGTCCAACGATGATTGCGTCCACCAGACTTTGCCACAGTGGGTGTGTCATTGCAGACACCACCTAGCCCTACCATAGCCTGTCTCCAGTTGAATTGCGGCGAAATCAAGCTATCAATGTTCCAAAGTCCCAACGTCTATGCAGACTGTGAATGCCTCAAGAATCATCAAGATATGCATTCAAGATATGTATGCAAATTTGTGTGTGTGTGTGTGCCCTGTGCGTGTCCACAAATATATAGATTATTTAAATGATGCGCAGGGTATGAGAACTCTGTACATACGCACACAGCCTGCTGCATGCCTACTTGCCTGTTTTGCAAAGGAGCCACATAGAGGGACCGAGCTTTCGTCCTGCAAAGGTGTTCCACATTTGTCTTCCAAGCAATGAACAGAAGCCAATTTCTGCGGACGAACATCAACATGTCTTCATGTCTTGCCAAAGGCGACCGTCTGGCCCTGCCTGCTGAGGGAGCAAGTCGCATCTGGGACACAACAACATCTGTTTGAAGACCAACATGTCTCATCAACTCATCAAGTGCCGAAATTATGTACCTATCACCTATAGGACCTACAGAAAATTACCCAAAAAAAAGACGCAGATTGCCATCTAAGCCCACAGCCAGATCGAGTGGAACAATGTCTGCTGAAAAAACAAGTTCCCCTTTTCGACATTGCGGTTTGAAAACAACGAATGCACACAATCCGCAGGCTCTGCCTGGTTCAGACGCCTCCCGACGGAAGCGCTCGCAGTTGAGGATAGGATGAAATTGGCGAGTTTTGACGAGCTTTGATACTTCTGTATTCGACAAATTACATGCAATTCAGTCATTTTTTCAGATTCTAGGTCTCTTTTGTCTATATCTACCAAATTCTACTAATATCTATAGAAGGATATAGATTTTCTATCTATATATGGTATATCTCATCAAGCCTATGTTTCTGCTCCCCCCCAATCGGGACGACCTGGGGTGTTTTTTCCGGCGTTTCGCTGGGTGAAGCTGTGGCCGGCGTCTCGCTGGGCAGCGTTTCGGTTGGAAAAGAACTCTGCACCTCGCTGCCTGCGGTCCGGCAACGATCTCCCGTTGCGAGCGTGGCACCAACAAGGACGAAGTGCGAAAGTGAAAAAAAAGATCAGCATAGATTAGCCAATTGATTAGCAGAGATTAAATCTGATTAGCCAATTGATGAAAAAAACATATTCAACATATTCAAACTGCTGTTGAAATATCGATGTTGAACATGTTGGATGCATATCCAGCCTGCGGTTGCTTCCTCCACCTGCCTGACCTCCCTTGCAGCATCTCCCGGCACCGTGGCAACCTCGAAAGGCCTGGCAAATCGGATCGAAACATGGACAGCAGAGACTAAGAAACTTGTGGCTCTGGGAAAATCTTCAACTTCATATGGTTTAACCATGTTTAACCATGTTTAACATGGGTTTTTATATGCTTCGACAGACATGCTTCGACTCAATCTCAATTCGAATCCGCCGAACTAAACAAGAACTCCTTCCGACTCTCGGAGAGTCGGTTAGCATGTCGGTTAGCATGCATCCCCTGAGGACTTTTCGGGCGACTTTTCGGGCTACGTCACTCTGCCTGCTACGGCACAAGGGCGAAAAACTCCAGCTCTCACCTCAAATTCAACATGCAAACATGAGTGGCTGCGATCTACCTCTGTTGGTTGACGATTGCTTCGGGGATGAGACAAAACCCAAAGTTAATATAAATTAATTGGGGATGGTGATCTAATCCAATAGGGAAATCCCTATTAACCAACCAGGATTCAATGGAATGACAGAGGGGGGTTGAACACTGCTCACATGCCTTTCGCCCTATTTTGAAGATCTTTGAAGCATGCAGGTAATCTTCCAATATGCCTTTAGAGACAAAAGTCATAGTCATAGCAAAATCCTGTCACAGCATATGCTGTGCCCCCAACTCGCTGGCAGTCGATCTGGCCTGACACAGCAAGAAAGACATTAAAAAAATTGGGCTTCAGCCACCGGGATTGCTTCCAAGGCTCTGGGGTTCCAGCTGGATTCTAGTCTAGTTTTGGGGGGATTGAATGCAGCTGAACATACTTACAAAACAAGGTTCTCTAAAGAATCAGAACCCTAAAAAAACTGTAGAGAACAAGGCTCAGTGAGAAACCATATTAGGCAGGCATGCAACAGCATTCTTTTGATCTCGCACAACATTCCTCACAGGGCACTCAACCCAGGACATCACGGAAAACCTGGCATGCTTCCTAATGAGCTCTGTGCCAACCTAACCTACCCACTCTCCACACTAAGTACACCATGCAAGTCTCTAAAGAATGATAAGGTGTTTAGACAACACGAGGTGTCTGATTATCTAGAAATTTCACAGTGAATGCCAAAGTATGCAAGAGTGTGGACAGGTTGCATGGATTTGAAGGTCAGAAAACATTCAAATTCAAACGGTACATATCAGATTTACCCTCTGGTAAACTAACATAGCTGTTAAAAATGGCCATTTATAGTGGATTTACCCATTAAAAATGGTGATTTTCAATAGCTATGTTAGTTTACCAGAGGATAAGCGGATACATCTGTGTATTTCAAATCATGCGGAGAAATACCTGCACAGGTGGAAATTCAGGTCCCGGGCAGCCAGAGATTCGGCATGCAATCAAGGCCCGGACCTGAAGCACTTTTGCGAAAAACTGTTTTTTTCAACGGGATTCCCCCATTAGATCACCATCCCCAATGAATTTTGGGAAAAAAACCTCTGGTAAAAACTAACATAGCGAACTGGAAAGATCCACCATGCTATTAATGGGTAAATCCCACTATTTCGATTGGGCCATGTTCAATAGCTTTTTGTATGTTTACCAGAGGGTAATCCCCGAACCAAAACATCAACCTACAGGGCTTTAGCAGCCACTCAGTTTTATTCAAAGTCGGCTCCGTACTCGCAGTGGACGGAGCACGTAAAAAACACCTAGGACCTAGCACTCGTAGTACAGTTCTTTCTTTAAATGGTTCATAATCAGACGACATCTTCACCATCCACGGTCATGCATTTCCGCGGAGCTCAAAAAAAGCCTTCGAACTGCCAGGTGCCCGGCTAGGCGCGAAAGAGAAAGGTGTTGAAGACTTGGTTCAGCTGGTGCGGTGCCAAGCTTCCCATAGATATTGCGTTTGGGTAACTAGCGAACACCTCATAACACCTCCGATAGTGAAAGCTTCTAGCCTTTCGGCTTCATGTGAACAGCTGGCTTGGCTGCAACCGCTGCAACCGCTGCTGGGAAACTCACAGCATCCAACCCGCCGCTCAAATCTGCCCGGTTTACCAAGGCCCGAGCCCTTCGCACCACATCTGGCCTTGGCAAACAGCTTTTTGTGGAAAAACAGCACGGAATTTTCCAAAGACATCAAGCAAACACAGCACGGATCTGGAGTCTGAGCTCAAGGCGAAGCGCTCGGTCCAGGCGGAAGTGCTGGCACGTGCAGATTGGGCACCACAGCACCAACATATTCCGACGAATCAACTTTAAGGGCTCCTCAACATTGCTTCACAGCACCAGTAAGCACACCAAAAATAGGTACTAGGGGAGCAGCATTCCTCACATTTCCTCACCAAAATAGAAACACTCATTGGAGACTGTTGGAAAAGGTGTATTGCATCGTGGGGCAGCTGGTGTGATCAGAGAAGGTACAGATCAAAGTGCCAGGCTTGACGATTGGTGCACGGCGGAGCATACTTGCGATAAAGAAATTCTCGACCAAGCAAAAGGCCAAGGACGCCATGTTCAAAGCCAACAATCTCTGGACCACAATGTTCCCGTCATGAAAAGCGACGTAAGACACAGAGAGAGAGAGAGAGAGAAAAAAAAAAAAAGAGAGAGAAAGTACAGGTACGTGAGGGATTCTTAGGGAGTTCTAAGCCTAAGCTGAGAAAGGATTAGGTTCCCTTCATCTTTCTTGCGGTTTGGGTTCAGGGCCCTGCAGTGCCGGGCAATTCGATGTTCGGATTTGGGTTCCAGCTGAGTTTTTGGGCGAGTGCCTTCCTTCGGCAGGACTTCAAAGACTGACATACACTGACTTCCAATACTCGATACGATTTTGGAAGTAGGTGTGTGTATATATATATGTACATATGTAAGTTGCCAAAGCGAGAAAGCTATCATTCTCGGCATTTCCAATGAACATGAAAATGCGAATGAGAACGGTTTCGCAACAGAGTAGAGACAGTGACTTTTCAAGACTTTCCTTTTCACACACAGATTTTTTTCCTGATATTCCCATGATATTCCCATGATATTCCCATGATATTCCCATGATATTCCCATGATATTCCCATGATATTCCCATGATATTCCCATATTCCCTCCATCGGTTTCGCAACTCGAAAGCCATCAGCCCACCCCAGCTGGGCTCTTCACCTCCACTGTATGCCACTGCAGGTGTACCACTCAGCTGACGTGGAAGACCTTTTTTTTCGTGGCGATGGAAATGCGCGACCGGACGTTGAGGTTGGAAATGCTTGAAATATAAAGATAGATATCTTAGATATCTTAGATATCTTGTTGTATTAACATGTATTAATTTGTGAGAACTTGAGGCCGGGCTGACACAACAGTGCACCTTTGGCATCTCCGGAAGATAGATATGCCCGGTGGTCAACTCCGAATAAGTCCCAAATTTGGAAAACAATTGGACACCTAAGAGGCTTCACCAAGAGGTTTCGCAACAGCCTGGCCTTGCCTACCTAAGTTACCTCTGCAGATTTTCGAATGGAATCCTAATGGAATCCTAATGGAATCCTAATGGAATCCTAATGGAATCCTAATGGAATCCTAATGGAATCCTAATGGAATCCTAATGGAATCCTAATGGAATCCTAATGGAATCCTAA
>Ga0126342_10005315_pt1:0-20000 | contig 22395 bp, 24 predicted proteins | sample Cyp1metagenome_FD_92528 | JGI IMG/M metagenome (GOLD analysis project Ga0126342, IMG submission 92528) | Coral microbial communities from Lord Howe Island, Old Settlement Bay, Australia - Cyphastrea 1 metagenome | ecosystem: Host-associated > Invertebrates > Cnidaria > Coral ...
CACAAACTCACTCACCATCACCGCTCCATCACTCTTATACTTCCTCTTCCCTTCTTGCTCTTCTATGGTCAGTCTAAGTCTAAAGAAGTTGGTAACATGTGGGGTTATCCGGTCCTTTAATTTCTGTTTTTAATGTTTGCATCCTGGGACAATGTGGCTCATGTAAATTGGAAGCGGGTAGCTCATAAGCCTTTCACATGTGTATACTTCCTGCAGAATCCACCCCGGAGGCAGCGCCAACAGTCCGCTGCTGTCGGTTCTTCGACTTTTGGCCAAACCCGTCAAGGCGAAGTTCGTGGTGGAGTCATGGCAACTTCTGGTCCGCGGAGAGTCTCGTAGGTTTGCAAAGAAGGTGCAAGATGTTGGTTCATGACATTGCCTTCTGGTTTTGTGCATCAGTTCCATTTCTGAATGTCTCCTATGTGCAAGAAGGCAGTCTGCATCGTTCTATGTTGGCTGGAAGACTGAGCACATTACAGTAGGTGCTACTGCAAGTCTGGCCACGGAAGTATTTCAGCCAATTCAAGAATGGTACTGTATTTCCGAACCAATTCAAGAAAGGATCATCTGCATTCACAGAGACACCCATTGTTGTGCTCCCCTTGTCACACTGAGCCGCACACCGCCCTGCACACTGCCCTGCACTCCTTTCGGTCCAGTGGCCAACATGTTGTGTTGTTTGTAGTTCATCAAGGCATCAGCAATCCAGTAATCATTAATTGAGGAAAGCGTGCCAATGAAAACCAAAGATTTTTCTAAAATTTCAGGTCTCATGAGCATTGAAACATGATTATCTCTTGTCATCAACATAATCTCCTGGCTCCTGGACTTTCTGGAGCCCTAGTTTGAAACCATGGCTTTAGCGGCGCCGGCACCAGCGGCGTTGAGTCCTTTTCCTGGGGTCACAGCCTCCAATACACCTTACTGGCTGAAGCCCCGCCTTTCTGGCAATGGTCACAGAGAATTTGTCCAGGTCTCCAAGGCAACCAAGGCAACGACAACTAAGAACGCTGCAGCGAGCGGCTTAGGCTTGGCCTTGGCTGGCTTGGTGGGTGGCGCCATGCGCAGAATGGGTGCACGATCTCGATGCAAAGCAAGATGTGCCCCGATGCAAACCTTGACTCAAACGAAGCAAGTGAAGAAGATGAAGAAGTTCCAAATGCTCCGAGATTTTCTGGGGATTGGTGTCCTGTTGGGCAGTTTCCAAGCAGCTTGGCATATCCTCCCAGTATTCCTGGATCTCAAGATTGCAGCTGACCCTTCTCTTCCTATGCTCACTGAATCCACCCTTCCAGTTGCCAAGACTGCCATCTTCACAGGGTGGCTGGCAGGATCTGTGTGTTTGCGCCACGCTATGAACATCTTTAGCAAAGAAGAGTTGGTGGTTGCCAGTGCTTCTGGCCTTCTCTTGGTCGCATTGGCCACAGTGATTCTTCCTCATTTGACGGGCGGAAGTCTCATGGTGTTCACCATGCTGAGATTCGTCTATGGAATCCTCATGAACATTGCAACCGTCCAAATTGTGCTTCTCCAGATGAAGATGCCTGCAGATCGCAGGCACCAGGCAGTGGTATGGAAGAATGTCTTCTACAGCATCGTTTCAATCTTGGTGGCATTCGCATGCGGTGGTCCAACCTTGAACTTGGATTGGAGGTTGGAGGCACTTTTGTGGTATGCTTTGCCGCCTTTGCTTGGACTTTGTGTGTCGTTTCCCAACTGGTGGAAGACGCTGCGTTCCCTTCCATCTATTGCAAAACACAAGCTGCAGACCTCCAAGAGATCCAAAGCATACACCGGCAGAGATGAGACAACTGCGACAGATGCACTGACCCCAACGATGAGACGACATGAAATTGCTTTGGCAACCTGCTTTGTTGCCTGTGGCTGTGCTTTCTTTGGCTTGAGCTACTCTGCTAGGCAGTTGTCATCCAATGTCTACAAAAGCTCGATGCTGTTGAACATGGCTGACATCCTGGGTTTTCTCGCAGCCATGAGCGCAGATGTCTTCGGAAGGAAACGAGTTCAAAGTTGCTGTTTCACTCTTGCTGCCATCTGCTTGCTTGTTTGCAGTACGGGAGTCCCCGGTTCCGCCTTTGTGCTCTCCTTTGCTGTGATCGGCCGCTTGTGCTTGGATGTGAGCTTCACCACAGTCCTGGTCGCAATGGCAAACATCTTTCCAGAGTCCGCTCAGAAGCGTGTGCTTCCCACCTTTGCCATTGCCACCCGAACAGGGAGCCTTCTTGCCCCATTCATGGGAACCTTGCCAGCAGCAATTTCATGCCCACTCTTCAGTGCTCTTTGCTTTGTGGCTGCCGGTGCCTCATTGATCTTGCCTGACACAAAGAATCCTGAAATCTCATCGAGGGCAGTGAGAGATGACTATCAGACCTATGAGAAATATCGCCGGAGTGACCAGCCTTCGATGACCAGACCCCTGTGGTTGCAGCAGCCCAAGCCAAAGCTGGCCATTTTGTATTTGCCACAACTTTGGCTGAGGCAATCTGGGGGACAGACTGTGACCAATGCCACCAGCCCCTAATTGTTTGCAATGCTCAAAGTGGGGAGGCTGTGTTGGCTGACTGGAACCTGATCTCCCAGTCTTCCCATCGAATCCAGGCGCAAATTTTGTATAGCAAAGAGGTTCAACGAGGCTTCTTGAGTACAGCTCCCTGAAAAGGGAATTGCTGGGTGTTCAAGCTTCCATAGCTCCAAGCTTTGAGATGCATTGTACAAGACATTTTTATTCTTATTTGGTGTTTGTGTTCTACTTTTGTGCTTGAACCCCCAGATGCCACGAATCAACAGTGGATTTTCTGGAGCAGCAGCCTCGGAAAAGAGCTTTTGTGCCGCAGAGTCAGTTTATCTTTTGCAGGGCTAAGCCGCTGGGGTTTCGCAGTTTTGCCCACAGCCTTGTCACTTCACTTCTGCTGTGTGTCAACAGCAACATGTTTGCAGATTCGCATGAGCCCTAACGGTGGGATGTCCCTGAACTCGCCCGGAACCCAGAAATGTGAACTTGCGAGGCTGCAATCCAGTTGTGCATAAGTTGATGGAAGGAACCTGAAACTTTAAACCGTTTGGATTCTTTGAATATCCATCAGAAAACAGACTCAGTGGAAGATGGTCAATGATATTGTTCCTCCCAACTTGTGCAGGGTCCCTTGCATCAGACTAAACACTGGCAGCTTACAGCATCAGCGTTTTGCCATAGAGGGCATGTAGAATGTTGGCCACCAGCGTACCACCCTTTCAATCTTGAAGATCTTGAAGCTACAAATCCGATTGCCGCCTGGCAACCTAGGTCCTTGCCGAATTTCAAGTCTCTTTTGGTGCCCTTTGGAGGTTGGAATCAGATTGTTGGTGCTTCCCCTGTGACCCACAGCCCGCTGTTTGCTTGTTGGAACCGATAGTGTAGCACGCAAGTCTTGCAGAATGTATCTCTGAACTTGCGCCATGACAAACTGCTGAATGGAGAAGGTAAAGGATGGCAGCTAGTTCAATGCCTCACTTCCAACAAGTGGAACCTGGAGAATTCAGAAACTTAATGAAGATCTTTTGGGAGGGATGAGCATGATGAGCATCCATGAACAGCTGTCTTGACGTGAAAACCAGGATGCCGTTGGGTTTTGACGGTTTTGACCGTACCCAGTTCTTCAAGATCGCCTGCACAGGCTTCTCCGAGACATCTGATCGAAGCAAGGCACGGAGCTGTGACCCAAGGGATCCCAAACAATTTAACCATTGGATCGGCTGCTGTGTTTTCATTGCACTTTGATGCACTTTGTATCATCGCTTTTTTAGGCACTTGTCAATGGGTTTTTCACACATGGTTTTAAAGGTGTTGGTGGGATTCAACTGAGGTTAGATATCTGGCAGTTCTCTTGTTGAAGAGACATATTTCACCCTGCTCTGCCTTTATGGAGCCGTCTGGTCAGTGCCGGGGAAGTCGCCTGTGACATGGAATGCAAACGTGCATCAGCAAGAAATATTCCAACTGAACTGGAACCAGTTCAGAGTTGCACCTTTGCAACAAAAGCCCTCTTGACTATGCAAATTGCTTTGATCTTTGCGCAGGCTGCAAAGGCAAGCGCTGGGTGCGGAGCCCAGTTGCGATTGCCATCTCAATGTCATTGCTGAACTGAACAAATACGTATGTATATTTATATAATCACATAAATATATATATATATATATTGACTTTGATTATTGTCTGTCGGCGGCGAGTCACCTTTTGTTGCATTATTTTGCATGGCAATTTTAGATTCTGAGATAGGTGACTAGAGATCTGCAGCAGTTTCAAGCTGTGAGACATTTCCTCACTTCCTTGGTAGCATGATCTTCTGCAGGACTTTGCAAGTTTTTGCCCTTGAGCAGCAAAAATCATGCTCATTCGTTCAAGTTGGGATTGCATTTTCAGCTGATGGAAAGCATGATTTTTCGAGGCCTGGCCGCACCATCCCACGTATGGTCGATAGCCCGGCGGTGATAGACCTGTTGTTTGACACATCTTGGACCCGTAGGTGATGTCAACCCAAGATTCGACCCTGGCTGATGAAATCTGTTGTGGGTTCCCCCCGAATGGCGATAAGACATGGAAACCCTCCCAATCATATCCGGGTTTCTTCAGGGCTGACACGAATGCTAGTTTCCCATCAGCCAAAGACATGCAACATGCTGCAACATGATGATTTTTCTGGTCTGAGGCTCCGTCCAACTTGGTTTCGGCCGCCTCACCAGCGGCCAGCCAGCTCAGCTATCCTGTGCACAGTGAAACTAAAATTGTGGATGGGCTTGGGGCTCCTTTCCAAGGGGTTCCAGTCGGGTTCCAGGCTGTTTTCGCAAATGGGAAAATGATGGAAATGGGATGATATTTGATGATTTTGATGATTGATATTTGAGGGTTTGCTGCAGCCGTTTGCTGTGAGCTCAGAACATCTCAGAACCAAAAGTTTGCCTTGACCGATTTGGCTACCAGCTACCAGGCTCGTTTGCGGAACTACCTGGCCTCAAAGGCACGGAAAGTGGTGGAGAGTGGTGGAAAGTGGGCAGCAAAGGCAGTGCAGGATGAATGACTTTCTAGAGTTTCAATGTTTTTCAGATTCAAACTCAGTCCACTTTGCAGTATCCTATCGACTGCTCAGCTGGAAAAGCTAAAACGCACAGTCCACATGGAAGCACAGTCTGGTTTGTCTGGATTATAAATAGAATTATATAAAGATCACGGGTAATTCCACAGAAGAACAATTTGATCTTTCGCTTCTCTTCAGGTGACAAGAAAACGCATTGGCGTGGACCCGCAGGAAGAGACGCAAAGAGTACACCTGTCAATGATGTTTTTTCAATGGGGCTGATTTTATGGTTGATAGGTGAAGATAAATGATTGACACTTGGTTTTCATCTGATTAAACGCATTTTTTTGCTTCCTTTCCTGAGGGTGTGGGTCCCTGTTCGCAATCTCACCACAAAATGACACCAAGGTCCAGCATACAGGTCGGAAAAGTCTGGTTGCCCGAACTCTGCAGATGTCTCCGAGCAGAAACAGCAATTATATAGATCATTGCGAATTTAGATGTTGCGTGGATAGTTTCAACTTCGCAAAATGATGCAACGTGGAATTGATTGGCAACGATTCCCTGGCCTGCTTTGGAGAAAGAGCTGCAAGCCTGCAGGTAAGGCAGGTTAACAGACAGTATTACAGTATGTTTTACTGTATGAATTTGCGAAGTTGCAATTGAGAGTGGTTGCAAGATTGCAGCACGTGAGAGAACGGCTGACTGAGGACTCCAGGTGCAGGCTGGATTTGTGATGCATGCTGTGCCAGTTGCCGGCTACTACTGTTCCAACCAAAGTTTTCGGTGTCAAATTTGGCCTTTGTCGGGTCCACTGTCCACTGTCCAAACCAGCTTCAAATTTAGATGAAGCTGATGAAACTCAGAAATTTGATCTTAGCGCCTTTAGCGCCTTTAGCGCCTGGGATTTCGATGAAGAGCTCCAACCCCAAAATTGGAGAAAGGTCTGGTCCTTGGACAGGCGAAGAAATCGAGCCAGATTCAGGCCATCTCTGTGCTTGCGCTTGTGGTTCTTCAGCCTATTCTGGACGTTTCCCACGCTGACTAGGTACCGTTACGTTCAGCTTTCATTATAGCTTACTACGGATTCATAGCCTGCCTTGCGTGACTTTCCTTCACATCCCGAAAAACTTCTGAAAGAAAGTCGCCTTGATGTTGAGCTAGGATAGTTTGATGGTCTAAATCCGTCGAAATCCTTGGGCTACTTTGATAGTTTGAGGCTCGCAATATACTTTGAGGTGTTTCAGGTTTTGCAGGTCACAGGTCGTTCTGTGACTAAGGCCGCGGAGTTGGGAAGCTCAAGGGAGGGACTCAACTGAGCAGTTTATAAACTCGGGAAGAGAGCCTGGTCTTCCATGACCTCAGGTATTTCAGCCAGAGTTGCAGACAGAAACCCAGAATCATACTTTGCTAAGTTGATTCTGGCTGAAAGAGTGGCCAAAGATGATTTGTTGGGGCCCTAAGATCCAACAACGAGCCGTTGAAACGGGACCTGAGGACAGCTCTGGGAGCCGTGAACTTGCAGAGGTGGATTTGTGACGCCAAGTGGTGCTGAATTGCTGGAGTTGGCTTGGTGGATCCTAGTGCTGTAGTTGCAGAGCATTCTATGCATTCAATGCATTGATTTCCAGAGATTCTAGTGGCTCTTAATGTAGCTGTTTGCAGGATGGAATGACCTTTGTTGATAGCTGCCTCGACACCCCAAGTTGCCTGCCACCAGGCTCTTGAGACCGTATTGCTGGTGGAACCCTTTGCACAGGCCGCAGCTTCGTGCAGGTTTTGGATGATTTTGGAGTGACAATGTGCACAATGTGAGAATTTGAGAATTGGATAGAATTGGTTAGCTGGTTGGGTCTTCCTTTGCTGTTTGCTCTTCAAAAGTCCTTTGGGTATATGTTTGGAGCAGATTGAAGCAGAGGGATTGCGAAAGACACGTCCGCCAGCTTTGAAACTTTGAACTTTGATCGCACTTCATTTGATAAACGTCGCATTTCGCCCTAGCGGCTGTCCAGCAGCCAAAGCACTATGGAAACCAGACTATGGCAATCGACTTTGCAGGTGTCAGCCCTTGAAGACTACATCTTTGACAGGCTCCATGAACACGACTCGCTTCATTTGTCGCGATTCTGTGCTGAACTGTTGGGGAAGCTTGATGATGATGCTTGACATCTCTAAGTATAAGTAGTTTTCATGTCTACAGGTCCCTCGCGGTACGGTGAGATCCTCTACAAAGCATGGCATCGTGTTTTGGGGCCCGTGGGTGAATTGATCTAAGCGTCTATTAAACATCAATAAAGCATCTATTAAACATCTCTAAAAGGCAGCACAAGTCAGCAAAGGTCTCCAAATTTGCCAACTCTATTTGGACCTCACATGTCAAGTGACGAAGTGGGCGGCACCTGAAAAGCTACCCTACTAGGCACGGTCCTGGAAAGGAGAAGATCAATGAAGGACCCCACAGCAGCACGACGTGTCTTATGGATTTGCAAGACTTAGCCTGAATTATATAGCTGGACGACAAGATAGCTGTCTCGAAATCTCTCAAAATGTGGATTTCCTTCAATTCCACTGAGGATGACAGGGAGAAACCTTCTGGGTATCTTTTGGGTTTGTAGGTGCCCAATTTGTTTTCTGATCCTCTCTCTGTAGCCATCTGCAGCCATTGCCTCCATTTTGGAACGTTCTAGGAGAAGCCACCAGCAGCGAGCCACCTTCCAGACTGAGATTGAGACTTGGCGTCACAACCCGCGATGTCCTCTGAAGCCTGTGTCGTAGCAAACTTGGGGACTCAAGAATTTGCGAATGCTTTCCAATCCTCACCTAATTCGTCTTTTTTGGAAACTTGGACACAATCAGTATCAGGATTGAAAGCCTGCAAAATACCCACACTGCGTGAGTTTGACGGCACTTCCCAATGCCCATGCAACCCAAAGATGATATTTCAGCTAAGTATGTCGGTGGATTGATCAAGTTGAATCGTGAGACGAGGGTCTCTTCTGCTACTGTTGCCCGAGTCAGGAATTGCAAGCAGCCTCCTCCACAAGCAAAGGCACAGTTGTTTGTGATTTTGCCTTTCGATCCAGACTTTGAGGTTGCTTCTACCAACCCCTTCAGAAGGCAATCAGGACATATTATCGGGACCTTGCTTTAGACCCCTGCAGAGCTACAAGCTACAGGGAGGTGATTGATGGGTTGGGGATTGTTCACTTTCATGGTTGCAGGCTCGCTCCAAGAGTGATTTGAATGATGGACGGCAGGTGGGAGAGTTTCGCCATGTTTGCCCCTGGGGCAGTAAATGATTCTATGCTGACAATGACCGACATAGAAAAAACATTACCGTCCAGGAACCAGCTGGGGCCTATTCACCACCTGCTGTGCCGTTGGATGCTCCAGCCAATCCACCATCATTGCAGGTGCGGGGATGTAGCCCAAGGCGATAAAGCGATGAACATCGATGAATACATTTCAAGAATTGGGTAGGGTCAGCTTGCACCATCCTCATTAAGCTGTCTCCTGTTTGGGAGCTCTTTGAGAGATGTCAAATGGCTAGATAGATTCATCAATGGGTTTAGGACGACTGCTCAAAGTGGAAGATTCCCAGATGCTCTTGCGAACATCCAAATTTACCAGTCCGCAAAGTTGTTCGAGATTCACAAGTACTTGATTCGCCGTGCTATCTTACAACAGGAGTCAAGTCAAAGCAAGACCGTCTTAAGTCTTACGCAGCTTGGATCCCACTTTCTCACCTCGTCCTTTTTTGCGACGCGCCCCTGCACCGCACAGGGTTCCAGCACTCCAAATGCCGGGCACCAAGTTTCAACATGTTTCAACATGTCAATCACCGAAGTGGGAATTCCTGGCCATCCCATGAGCATCGAGATGCAGGCCGCGTCGCAACCGGAGAAGCCACCGGAGTTGGAGGGCACGGTCTCACTTGGACCTTGGGGGATGAACCAAAGGTTTCAAGACTGTGAAATCTGAAAAGATTGGACATGAACGGCTTCCCTGTACACTTCCTTTGCATGCCATTAGGATTCAAACTATGCAGAGGTTCAGTGCAGAATTCTAAAAGTATTGGTCAAATTGAGGGCTTCGATGGTCTGAAAGACTTGAATACCTTTGAATCCGAGAGAAGCAGTCCCCTGTGTGATCTCCCGTGTGTGGACCATTTGCGAGTTTCATTTTGATTCTGCCAACTCACTCCAATGTTGCAGATATATACCAAGGCGAAGGAAGCAGACGGTGCCAGACTCATTCCATTCTTTTTAAACATCATTTGGAGATGGGTGGATTGATGAGTGGAGCAGATGTTTCACATTGTTTCTTTGTGTCACTGAGAAGGTGCGGATTTTCTACAACGGCCATGAGCTGACAACCAAAGAGAGTGCCTGGAAGCTCAATCCACCCGGGACCACATGGGGACCACATGGGGACCACATAAAGACCAGCACAAACCTGATGGATTCATTCTGGATTTATAGCTTCGACGGACTTAGCGTCCTGTGAGGTGGTGCAAGTGTTGGTACACAATGCGAAGTCCAGCCCCGCAGAGGTGGGGATGGGATGGGATGCCGATGGGGATGAAACGGCGTCGGTGAACCCTGTGAAGCACAGAGGCTGCCACCACATGTCGCTTTCATGCAGAGCTTCGCCTTGAATCTGAAGCCAAGAGTTTTTTTTCTACCCATCCTTTCTGTAGAATCAGCTACCGTTGGCCATTTCAGTTTGGGTCTGCAATACATATGGAGGTCTGAAAATGGGGGTGCCCCCAAATCATCCATTTTAATAGGATTTTCCATTATAAGCCATCCAGCTATGGGGGTACCAAAATTTTAGGAAACCTCCATATTCAGGTCCTTCCAGGTATTGAAAGCAGTGTCACAAGCATGGCACTTGCCGGTGCATTCTCTTGAGGAACTCAACAGATCGATCAAACGTTCGAGGCGAGTCTCAAGAGTCTGCGCAAGATGGAGGTGACAACTGCTAAGTGTAAATATAAATGATTTTCACATAATTAATTTTGATTTTTTTTTTGAGTCCCACTCGGAAACCTGAAAAGCAAGCTCACTTTGTATGTTTTGAAATAGTTCGGAGATTTGTACCCACAGCTTCCTTTTCTCGTATTGGTCATCTGGTTCTCATATCGTTCCCAACACGCCAGGCGAACAGTTGGTGGTCGCTTCTTGGCATCCATAGAGGCGCTGCAATGGAATTTTTGGATCCTGCTGGTGGATTTCAGTTTTATGATATCCCAGACTCCCAGGTACAAGTGTACATCCCATAAAGATATTCCACGATATTCATTTTTTTGGTTGGAGCGGTTGGGGTTAAGTATTCCTCTGAATAAAGTGGGTATACATAGCTACATAGCTGCTCCGACAATACTCAGGATGTAAGACATCACGCAGGAGGGAAAACAGAAATTAACATAAGCCATAAGCTTCCATGACCAGGAGAACTCCAGCTCCGGAGAAGGCACAGTTAGACAGTCTCCCTTCGAGTGCCATCACTTGTGGAAGAGCAAATATGATGACATGCAGTGCAGGGGTAGAATTTAGCAGTACGTTTAATGATACGTGCAAACACATCTCAGCAAGTTGCGGCTTGAACGCTGACATTTTCCCAGAATGCGTTTGGACTATTTTGCAATGGCTTTTTTTGGTGAGGGCTTGAAGGTTTTTTGAAACTGTAATTGCGCCCAACTCACACCCCAAATTTGCAGCTTGATATATTGACTCCTGCCAGATTCTTCAGCACGTCGGAAGACACAAGCTCTGGTCTCGGTTCAAAGTGATAAGATTAGATATAGATGGAGAAACAGAATTTGCCGCAAATAGGGATTGAAATCGTGGAGCGGAATGGCGAGATCTTTGGATTTGCCAACTGTCGTATGGTCAAATTTGGTCAAGTGGCTTTGGTTGAAGGGTTCTTGTTCCTCTTTGAGGCCCGAAACTTCTTTTGTGGCTCCATTTGGGGCAAAGCCTCTTGGCTCATTTTCTGATCCATAGAGGTGATTGCCTTGTGGCCATGGAGCATACGGCGCATTCCTGGGTTTGAGGTCAACCAGAGACCAAGCGAGAAGTGTTAGAATCTGTTAGAACCCATCCCCATCAGATATTAGTGATATTGGGTTACAGTCTGTACATGTCTGTACCATGTCTGTACCATGTGGGTCGGGTGCCTTTTTTGTGCCGCTGAGGTCCATCACATGACTTTCGAGCTCATCCCTGATGCAACCTCTCCACGTGAGGCCAAAGACTCCACACAAGAAGAGGAGCAGAGCGAGTGGAGCGCAGCAGGTTTGAATTGGACAAATGATGAAAAAAGATGTAAAGCCCCGAGTCGCACCTCTGAATTATGTAAATATATGATAATAATTGATAATATATGTAAATTATGAATCATCATGGATCCAACAAACCGCAGTTTGATATGATTCAAGGCCATTCGCATGAAAGACTCGATTTTACCGCATCCCAATTGAGCCACATCAAGCAAGTTCGGATGACTGGTGTTTGATTTGCGAGCCTCAATTCACTCCTGAGAAAGTAGAAAATCAAACATCGGAAGAAGCTTTCTATGATGGGCCTTCTGGTGTCAGGAGCCATCAGTGGACCCGCCAGTGATGATCGTCTCATCTGACATGGACTGGCTTGTCACCGGACTCAGAAAACTGCCTGGAAACAGAAGGATATTTCCTCAAAGACAAGGAACGTATATATTAGAGTAACCCACAGAATTATTGTACAGTAATACTAATTTAGTTTTGCTTCGCCTTGGCCTTGCTGAGGGGTTTGCAAAACCTTCATTACCGATAGGGGACGACCCTATACAGATACCCCTGTCTTGCATGAGTTGCCTAAACGTCTGAGAACGCAGAAATCCTCACTGCCGATAGGGGACGACCCTAATTTGTGCGTGGCATGAAAATGAATGAGTAATTTTGTCCGCTATGCATATACATGAATAGACAATAGACAAGAAATTTGCGTTTTTTTTGTTTCACTGACAACTTGAGAGACAGACATTCAGTCTTTACTAGCCTTTATGTTTGTTCATTTTTTTTAGATCTGCTGAAGAAGGGTTGACCTCCTTAACTGCAAATGATCCTAGAAAGTTCTTATGAAAGCATGTGAGATAGAACCCCCAATAATTCATGACCCCCAGGCATTCTAGCTTCTAAGGTGCAGTGCCACCTCCGAATCTTGCCCACCATTGGAGGCATCTATGGCTCAGGAGCACCTGACATGTGTTTTAGCTCCTCGTAGTGGTGCCTGCTGAAAACAAACAATGAGTGAAAAATGGCATAAAATGGCTAGCCGATGCTGGTCGAAAATCATGGCAGGGACTTGTATTTTCTCTGTGAAAGGTGTGATGAAATCTTGCGCCACGTGGCCAGGTTCAAAGGCTTCAGCTGTAAGAATCTCAGAGGATCAGATGAAATGCCCAGGAGATCCTTTAGCAATCATACAAGCATGGGAAGCTGGCTCAAGCATAAGATTCGTTGGGGTTCAGAACCAAAGAACTCTGACAGAACTTGAAGTATTTGAAGTAGACCCCACAACTACCCTTTGGTACAACATGACGCTTGCTTTATATGGGTTCTCGAAAGTCCATGTGATCACTGCGTCACTGGATGGGTCGACATCTGGATGGCACGTCCTGTAATCTTCTTGGATGTGGATGGCGTCCTACACCCTGGCACCTACGAGGCGCACAAATGTCAGGAGATGCGGCTCGAACATTCTGAAGTAATCTTGGAACTCATGATGAGCTGAGGCAAAATGCATTTGAATCATCAGATTTTCCGAGGTTAGCGGTTAGCTCTACATTTTAGTACCCCTGCCATAATCAATTCAATGGTACTGGTACTTGGCCACTCCAACCATGGGGCGTGACAGGACCTTTTGCGACCTCAGTGTCTAAAGGAGCTGCGGCGCCTGGTGGATGCCACAGATGTGACTTGCTCAGAAAAGGCTGCAGAAAACAAGTCGTGATGAGCCTTTCTGAATTCTGAAGACCTTTTACTGGGAAGTACATCCTCTTTTTATCGTCTTTTCATGATCCAACTTCGGTTCCCCAAAACAATGTGTCCGGTCGTCAATGATCTGCCCCCTGAAATCCGCCCAGGCGATTTTGGTGCTCACCAGCAGCTGGCGCGAGTCCAGTGGAGCCACAGCGCGTCTCACCAGCGCCCTGCAGCAGAATGGGATGTCACTCTTTGGAGCCACGGATGTCAGTGGATGGCCAGGACTACGCGGACGAGGCAGGTTCTGGAACCCCAAACAACCAGAAGATCCAGAAAGATCCAGAAAGATCCAGAAAGATCCAGAATCATACATGGTTGAAACATGTTGTTTCTGGTTGATGGTAATGAAGATTACGCAAGGCACGACTATTTGATACTATTATATATCACCGAATATCACTGAATTATATCACGATTCACTTTGGTTCTTTGGAGATCCAGGTGGTTGTCTTTGCTGAACCTGTTAATGGTTGTGGTCCCAGGTGTGGAAATCACTCGGTGGCTCCAACGGCATGGGAATCTGGTGCAGATCCCGCACTGGTTGGCTTTGGATGACTTAGACCTGGCAAAGGATGGAGGCGGAGAGACCAAAAGTAGGCATAAAGCAGAGGTAGTTCAAGTTGATCGCTGTTTGATTATTGTTGATTCGCAACTTTTTGTGGGTTTGCAACTTATTCTTCACTTGCAACAACAATTTGTGGAAAACATGGTATGCTTTCCATTTCTGCTTTGGCTTGTGAACGTTGCGGCCAACTTGTAGCACCGGTGTTGAAACCTGTCAGGCTTCCCAGCTCAACACCTCATCCGCACCAGCACCTTTCATGGACTGCGGCCTGGGGATGTCGAGAAAGCCATTGCTCAACTGTCAGTGGAAAGCTGCAGCTGTAGTCACTGTAGTCACTGTAACCTTCGTGTACCAGGCGCGTGGGTTGTGATTTCAGAAGAACACAGGCAAGCTGCGTGGGTTGTAGGTTTGGAAGACTCGCATGATGAGATTCTTGGGAAGGGCTGGTATTCTGGTCAGCATTCTTGAAGTCATGAGTCTTTTCCCAGAAATCGCACAATCCTCATACATGGGCTGTCAAGATAAAGATAGCGGCAAGAAAGGACAGAAAGGATGATGGGGACTTGGCTTCCAAAGTTCCCCCCCACTGCCATGAGGTGACAAAGAAGACGGACGGGACGTCGTCCATCATGCTGAATGATGCCGTGAAGTTGCAGATCTCTTTGGCGTGCAAAGCACAGCTTGCTGCATGTCTCACAAGTGGAAGACAAGCAAGTCAATGCCAAAAGATATACTTCCAGACCACTGTCTCATCACGGAAGATGTTGAGGCACAGGTGTGGCCTAGGCCTAAAGGAGGCTGAGAGGGGGGATTTGTCCTTGCGAAGAAATCAAGCTCGGAGTAGCGAAAGGGGCCCAAAGGTGATGCCCTGCCGCAAGACACCCTTTTGAAACAGGTCGGTGACGTCATCGCGCAATCTCCAGGCAATGCTTGCTGCAACACTCTGCTGATCGTGCTTTCAGTTGCAAAAACTGCTACTGAACAGGTGGATCAGGTGGAGCTCAGCGTGCAGTGAGGGAGAAAAATACATCATATGCCTCATCTATTGTAAATAATGTCACGATGCTCGCTCCTTTTGCAGCGCAAAAAAAGTGGCAAGTCTTTTCCTTTCCAGACAAATTTGGTGAAAGATCACGCAGAAATGTATACCGCACATTCAAAACAATGAAAGCTATTCCTCTTAGCCCAGAGACAGGTAGCATGAGATCCGACACAAGAGGGGACTACGTGAAAGGACACCGACACGACAACCTCTGCGTGTTCCGGGTTGATCAACTTTGCTGTGCTCTGAGGCTGCGGACGCCTCATCGTCTCAGGAGAGTCTGTGCATGGGGTCATGCAGAAGATGGTGCTATATGTCTCTCAAGCAAACATCGTGGTAGGTGACCGAAACGGTCAGTTATCCATTTCCTCTCAGTGCAAACCTATTCTTTGCTAGAACAAGCATTTTGGCCTTAAACATCGCATATTGAAAGCAAACCTTGGACTGGCAAACTGATGTTTCCACCAACGTTTTTTGTTTTTTCCATGGGCAACATCAGGATCCTTCCCAGGCCGCATGTGCTGATGAGGCGCACGGATCGATGGAGGAGGCGTAGATAGATCACGATGATCACGCTTGTGGCTTGAGGTTTTAGTTCAGCCTCTTCATTTTGCATTCTCCTTAGTGGTGGGAGGAAGCGAGCCAAAACCCCCAGCTCACTGCTGGGAAACACATCTGAGATATGATACCATAGGCAGAGAGCCGGTGTACCACAGTGTACCACTCTCCAATGTGAAGCCATGCACTTTCGAATCCCAAAGGGCCAAAGGGTCAGCTAACTTTGCAACTGGAAAATCCCCTTGATCCGCAGACCTTCATGACGATGTTGAAGCTGCTTTCTGCCTTCCACAACATCTCCCTCTACTCCCGTGCCATGAACTTTGAAGACCTTTCCTCAGCGGAGTTAGGTGATCACTGGGAGGGGTGAACGCAGTGGGATGTCTGGCAATTTGCTTGAAACCTAAGTCCCAGATAGTCCCAGAATGCCTCATACAAGTCTATCAAGTCTCAAAGAAGCCACAAGATTCAGCCTATTTCAAGGTTGAAACAAGTTCTGTGGATGAAGACTTCCATTGCAATGCCCTCACGTCTGCCCGCCAGATTGTCTTTCTGTGGGAGGAAATGCTGTGCTTTTGTTGAGAAAGTAGATTAAATGGTTGGGAACATGTACGCTTTGAAGATTGTGAGACACAGAGACAAACACAAAGGCAGACAGATGTTGAAGAGACATGCCATTAGGGTTCTATTATATATGTGATTTTCAGCAATATGACATGGCCAGTCCATTTACTTTGAGGCAAAGCGATGAAAAATGAGCTCCAAGAGCTTTGACACGTTTCAGCAAAACCAGTTTCTCCATGATGGCTTACCAGCTGGAACAGTTTTAGTTGGTTTCGAGTCTTCCCAGTGGCATGTGGAACTTCCAAGGGTTCCATGCAGCTGAAGCTGACTTTGACCATTCCATGGGCCAAAAGGGCCAATGACATCGACCTGCATCTGGCTTGTGACGTGCCTGGCACCGTGCTTCTCGCCGTGCCCAAATGCCAAGTGGAGCAACTGGAAGTTCCAGAAGTTCCAGTGCGCGTGGTGGCGGGACTCGGTGACTTTGAGCTGGGCGTAAAGGAGACTGGGCTCCAGGTGCCCTTTGGAAACCCTAGCAGCGGGTATAGAAATTTTGATACATTTTATTTGCTGATGGTGATTGATGAGAGGACAAAGAGGGCGGTGTCATGGACCGCAGGGAGAATGGATCTGGAAATATCTGGGACCTGGGATATGTTTTGCCACCAATGTTTGATTTTTCACCCCAAATTTCCCTTGCACTTGTGACAGCTCTGCCAGCTCTGCCAGCTCTGCTGACCCGCATTTCAAGTCCCAGGTGCAGATCACTTACAAGGCGTCCACCTCTGGGGCTCGCTTCCATCGGCACAGCAGATCCTTGGAAGTCTCCATGGAGATGGAGGACTCATGGTGAAACATTGCGGGTTGGAAGATGTTGGAAGTAATGGGAACCGATGTTTTTTCACTTTGGGTTGGGCAAAACCTGCAAAACCCCCAGCCCGGTTCAATTTTTTGACAGGCTCCCTTTATCAAATTTATGCACTCCATTTCATAGATGCTGGGTATGTCCACCTGCGTCAAGATACAGTGGCACCACACCGTTGTAATCGTTACAGGGTGTGCTGTATAATGTCTGAGACACCTGGGCTGAGCTTAACTTGTACCAACCAGGAGGAGCAAGGCACAACACCATCGCGGCTTTGCGACGTGCTACTTCCAATGGCGGCTCCTGAGGGTCATCTGCAACTGCAGGTACAAAGACTTAACATTTTGTTATCAACATGGCCTGGTTATGCCTGGTTGCAGTTGATCAATTCATGGCTTAACCTTTTGATTTGTATTCAGCATTTGATACCCCATCTTCTTTCAGTCCACATTTGAGCAAAAACTCAGAACAGTGCCTCTTCCCATTCAATCAATTAATTCATTCCATTCATTCAATTCTTTCCATTTTTTTTCCGAATTTCTCATTCTGTGTCATGTGTTTCCAGTTTTTGCATGTTTTCCATGTTTTTTCCAGGCCTTACCTTTTGGTCTCCCCGGTGCCGTTGGATCCCATCTCTGGCCCAGCGCCCAGCTGCTGGCGGCGCAGCTCCGTCGGCGCTACGCCTTCGCGCCGAAGCCGGCGCCGTCGGCGCCGTCGGCGCTGGAGCTGGGCAGCGGCTGCGGGGTGGCAGGATTGGTGGCGGCAGCACATGGGGTGCAGGTGAGAACATGAGACCACAGTAAGAGACAAAAAACTGAGACCATGGTGAAAGTCCCAACAAATTTCCCGGAAAGATCTTGAATTGAAGTAATTAAAGGACATTGCAAAGATGTGAATCTGAAATCTCCGAAGGATTTAAGTGTTGAAGACTTGTTTCGCGCAGCGTGGTGATCCCCTGAGGTGACATTCTCTGACTGCGATCCTCGGGTCCTTCCACTACTACGTGCCAACTGTTGTGACTTCTCGAGGCGAACTGGGGGGCCAGACTTGAAGGTGATCAAATTCGACTTTGCCAGTGAACAGGAGCTGGGCAATGGAAAGATACAACAAATCCATACAAATCCTTCAGCATTTTCAGCTTACAGGCCCTTACAGGCTTTCAGCAAAGTTCTGAATATTTCTCGAAAACTTCAGCTTGAAGAATGTTTAAGCACCACCAACACTTGGTATTCTGATATATTCTGTCCGTTTCTCTTCTATATCTTCTATTTCAGCAGGACTCAAAGGATTTGGTCCTTGCAGACGGGCCGTTCGACCTTCTGTTGGCCTCCGACGTTCTGTACGAACATCACCTGGTGTCCAAGTTCTTTCGCAGCGCGAAGATGTTGACCACAGCTGCAGCCGAGGTGCTGCTGGCTGTGGAGCTACGGCCCTGTGGTGTGGATCTCTCTGAGGCCATCGTTTCGGAAGCCAAGAAATGTGGCTTTGAGGCCGTGGATGTGACAAGAAAACTGAAGATGTGGGTCACACCCATGCCTCCGGAGTTGAAGATACCACCTTTGGAGGAGAGACATCGGATTTTTGTGGCCACGAAACAGTCAGCTGATGGTCTGCCTCAGCCTGTGGAGCCTGTGCCAGTTGCGAAGAGGAAGTCTCATCAGCCATGGAAGGACCTCGGGGAGAAGGAATGGTATCAACGATCCCTGCACTTTTGGTCCAAGCAGGACAGTTGGAGAAGCGGCCACGGTGAAATCCTTTCTTGAGGTGATCAACGGAGAAGTCACCAGGGAATGACAGGGATTACCCTAGCAAACTAGCCTGGTTTTGGGGTCTCAGTGTGAAGAGTGATTGGCGCAATGGGTTTTGAGCTTGTGAGACCATTTGGAGCATGGCAGGCTTCACATGTTCCCTATATCATCCTATGCCCTCAGGATGCCACTGACGCGGGTGTTTTGGATGGTCATTTGGAGACCTCTCCGCTGGACCTGAAAGAATCCGCCGACTTCTTAGAGGTTATCCGCCAGAAGCTAAGATTGCAGGGAGCAGAATGGCGTCCACAGGACTCACTAGTGACTCACTAGATGGTGAGTTTCGGTGGTTTTTGGGGTGGACTTTGCATTTTGATGTGTTCAGTACCATTTAGTCGTCCTGATTCAATGTTTGGCAAAGATTGGGTCTCAGGTCTTCTCCCAGACCATGCTACATAGCTATATGGCTATATGCATTCTATACATTTTTTCGCGAGCAACTGCCTAAAAGAGCTTTCAATCCTAGATCCACAGGCAAGTTACCGTTTTTTTTTCGTGATCCTCTTTGTGCTTTCCAATGATGTAGCTCACGGCTGAGGAACTTTCGGCATGGCCTCTTTGCGACAGCCTTGGACTGCGGTGCAGGTGTGGGTCGCATCACCGAAGGGTTGCTGCTGCGGCAGGTGACAGATGCAGTGGATCTACTGGAGCCCTGCGGACACCTCCTGCAGGACCGGCTGTCATCGGCTGTGACGACAGCCATGACATGACATGACTGGATGTAGGATAAACTGGGATAAACTGAGACAAACCATTGGGGATTCTCCTGGATTCCAAAGATCGAGGCAAGACCTACTGGTGGATGATCTGCTTAGTTGACCTAATCGATGCTCAGGAAGCTCGAGAGCGCCTGGTGCAATCCAAAGCGCGGCATTTCTTGGAGCTGTCCTTGCAGGACGTGACAGAACTGCCAGATCAGCACCTTTCCTGCTACCCCAAGGGGTCTGCTTCCCACTATCAGTATCTATTATCATTTATTATCATCTATTATCATCTATTATCATCTATCATGATATTTCATGATATTTCATGATATTTCATGATATTTCATGATATTTCAGTGATAGACTAAGATGACGCAGCGAATCTTCAGTGCATCCCATCTTGGTCAGCTGAGGTATGATCTCATTTGGGTCCAGTGGGTGCTGCTGTACTTGACCGATGCTGACTTGTTGGCTGTGTTGGAGAGGCTTCGAGGTGCCCTGAGGCCCAATGGCGTGCTGATCATCAAGGAGAATTGCCTGTTGAAAAGCAACACCTCAGGGTGCCTTGAGCAGATTCAGGGTTGGAGATCTAAGGCTCAAGGCGGGTTGGTACAGGTGAATAAAATGACTTTGTGACTTTGTGTGCATCTGACGCCATGGCCGTCTTTCACATATCTTTCACATATCGTCACACACACACAAGCTTCCTCATTTGCCTCCTTCAGTTCACACAGATCCTGCTTTCCAAGGTCATTATCGAAGGAAGTTTAGAAGTCAAACTTCCGAAAATATGGAC
>Ga0126342_10005316_pt1 | contig 22394 bp, 30 predicted proteins | sample Cyp1metagenome_FD_92528 | JGI IMG/M metagenome (GOLD analysis project Ga0126342, IMG submission 92528) | Coral microbial communities from Lord Howe Island, Old Settlement Bay, Australia - Cyphastrea 1 metagenome | ecosystem: Host-associated > Invertebrates > Cnidaria > Coral ...
ATCCATCTATCCATCTATCCATCTATCCATCTATCCATCTATCCATCTATCCATCTATCCATCTATCCATCTATCCATCTATCCATCTATCCATCTATCCATCTATCCATCTATCCATCTATGTATCTATGTATCTATGTATCTATGTCTGTATGTCTGTATGTCTGTATGTCTGTATGTCTGTGTGTCTGTATGTCTGTATGTCTGTATGTCTGTATGTCTGGATGTATGCATGTATGTATGTATGCATGTCTGGATGTGTGTGTATGTGTGTATGTATGTATGCATGTATGTATGTATGTATACATGCCTGTCTGTCTGTATGGATGTATGGATGTATGTATGTATACATGCCTGTCTGTCTGTATGGATGTATGGATGTATGGATGTATGTATGAATGTATGTCTGTCTGTCTGTCTGTCTATCTGTCTGTCGGTCTGTCTGTCGGTCTGTCTGTAATGGATGTATGGATGGATGGATGGATGGATGGATGTATGCATGCATGTATGTATGTATGTATGTTATTCACATGTGTGTACATATAGGTGTGCGCATATCACAAGATCGCATCTGTATGTATACAATATCTACAAAACATGGAGATTGACGAAGCCAAATGAAATCCCAAACAGAATGGAATTGAGCCAAAGCGAAACCAAAAAGATGGGTTAGCGTGCGATTTTGCATTTCAAGTGCACCTTGCCCCTTTGAATGAAATTATATTCATGATGATCCTCCATGATCCATGTTCCAACTTACAGCAACCGTCATGAGATTGTCATAGATTCGCCCACACCATGCCTGGTAGCCTGGGAAACAGGTTCTCCTCCGCGTGTGCCTGAGTTTCAGAAGCGAATTCAATGACTACTTGACCGTGTCCAATGTCACCCATGGAAGTCTCAGACAGCCGCAGAAATCACCGATCTGTGAGATATCACACATTTTGCCGGCGCTACTGGAACTCTTCAATTTCCCACCAGATTGCTCACTGGGTCTGTCCAAAAAATCTAGCAAAACGCCAGAATCCAACAGTTGGAACCGCAAATTTCGGAAAAAATGGTGTATATATCTCTCCATAAATCTCCCATATTTCCGCGCAAACCCAGGCCGTATTATTGGCAAAATCTCAAATTTTTCTATCCCTTATAGCCCCATTCTACGGTTAGTCTACCACTAATCCCATCCCCCAAATATTATATAAACACCGCCTACATGGTCTCAAAATATGTCTGAATGTCCTACTAGACTTAGAGCATGGTTTCTGTGCGGTATTTAATTTCATTGGTTAAGTCATATCACAAAAATATTCAAAAAAAAAAACAGGAAAATTCCAACCACCATGACTCAGCATTCATCCCCATTCACCACCATGACCATCACCGGCCTGTGTTCTCCCAGTAGCGTTGAAAGGAAGTCTTCGATCAGCTGCCGATGGCTGGAGCCCAACGGAAGCAAACCTCAGAAAAGGCCTGGATCTCGGTGATGGGATCCATTTGGTTATGATTTTTGCTTGGGATACCCTCTGGTAATGACTAACATAGCTATGGAAAGATCCACTATTTTTAATGGGAAAATCCACTATTTCTATGGCCATTTTCAATAGCTATGTTAAATTACCGGAGGGTATATCTTAGAATCTTATATATTCTTATATATGTTATATTATAATCTATATTTGTTCCGAACTTAAGTAAACCAATACAATGATACAACTATTTGGGGTCCAAGTATGACATGTAATTGTGAGGATATTATGCTCCTCGGACAACATTCAGAGATATCCTGGGGTATCACTCTGAGGATGCGAAAATCTTAAGCCACACCTGAGGAAAGACTCCTTGGGACCCGCATTAGGTGCACTCCCAAGCTCAAGCTCCAGCCAAATGATGTCTGGAAATGGCTAGTGGCTTTATCTAGTTCTAGAAAACATTGTAAAACTACCTCCATATCCTCCATCATGTCTCCATAGTATTCACATAAAGTGGCTTAATTTAAGGACTGGAAGTCGTTGAAAATTTTGGGGTCCCTGCTCTCGGCAAGGCTTTGCAGCTCTGCGTCTCGACCAAGCTGGACATTTGCCTCGTGAAACTGATCTGCGAAAGATTCGAAAGACTCCCGTAATTGATACCAGTCATAATGGAGATATAGGAGGATAATGGGATGTAATAATGGAATACAGTAATGGTTGGACATCATGACACAATGGTTGGACATAGATATACATATGTATATATATAATGGGAAGATGTTTCCTATGGCTTGATGTATGTATGGGGGAAATCAAATACGAAGTGTCAACGTTGCCAGGTGCAATAGGAAATGATTTGACTCACCCACTTACTGAAGTTCCATGTCGGTTTTAAAGAATGTATCCACATTTTTGGGTTCTCACCGCAGGTCTGTTCAACTGTTCGGCATCTGGACAAGCAGCCTCCATCTTGGACACCAGAAGCTGTCGAAAGGCCGTCCAGTTCTTGCTGTCGCAGTCCAGCCTCTGGTTTTCAGGTCCCAAAATGAAGTGCAAATGGATGAAATCTGATGCCTTAAAAAGGGATGAGATTGGATGGGATAGAAGAGCTACAAGACTACAAATGAAGAAAAAAATCATGGTCCCATCTGGTCCCATGGGATCTAAATCGATCTGAATCGATAAATTCTCAGATTCTTTTTTCCACTTCTCGATTCATAAATGGTGGTGAGTCAAAACCCTGGGACACGAGGTACCTTAAATAGCTGGTTAATGGCTGGGAAAATTATCCCAAAGATGATATATAACAATCGGTTTTGACACATACCCAAATCCCTGCAAAAACACAGCCTTCGCATGTAGCCGTCATCTACCACGGATGAAACCGCGGCAAATGCTGCATCAACAGCAAGGAGAGCCAGGAGGCCGGCACCGGAGGTCCAGCCTCGCATCGGGATATCTTGGTTAGACTTTAACGAACACAAAATGATAAACGGAGATAATTGGAGATTTACGGTTTTAAAAAAATGAACAGGTCGAAAAAAAGTGTGAAAAAGTGATCATACTGACATGGATTTAAGATTTAAGTGGATTTAAATGGTGTTTCTCTTTCCCATTCTTGGATCTTGTTGGTGTGGAGCCCTCCGGAAGCTTTTGGACCTCCATGTCCTCTCCAGGCCATGCCAACCCTGCCGAAATCGAGCCCGGCTGGTGATCCGAACTGATCCGAACAGTAAAAGAAACGACCTGTAGCACTGAGCTGCGACACAACCAGTTGCAGGAATAGAATGAATAGAATGAATAGAATCGATGACTAGGCCAAGAGATCTTGATCAGCACAAACCTGATATTCTGCAACGGGTCTAGACATACTTCCAGCCCTCAAAATATTCAAACGCAAAAGCTTTGGGATTGGGATCCATACCCTCACTGCTGATCGCACTTTTGAACCCCCTGCTCCTGTTGTCAGCAAACCTTTTGGCACCAAACCGCCAGCACAGCCCTAACCAAAAAGAATCGTCAACTCACCTATGCGATCTAAGATACACTAAAACCATCTAAAACCGACAAAACAAACTACAGCAAAATCTTCCTCCTGGCTCCTCCACTTGCTCTTCTCTTCCTCTTCATTCTCTTAGGCCGAATCGCATCACATTGACATACTCATTCATACATGCAAACATGCAACCTCTCCCAATTGAGCCACTTTAGATGATCTACGGTTAAAGAGATGAATATTGCAATCAACAGTCAAGATAATCAAGCATTGTTGCTCATTCCTGATCATTCACGCAGCAAACCTACTCACATCAAGCAATCAGAGCTGTGCTTTCAACCAGGTGTCATCTACAGGCCACCGGCACTTTGCTTGGCATTTCTCTGCCAAGCATTTCTGCGGCTCCGCAGGGAGAGATTGGGTGAGGCGGCAACACACAGCCAGACATCCAAATGGCCTGGCTAAAAGCTGGTAAATCATATCAGCCACAGCAAATTTTGCTTAGGAGTGACTAGTGGACTCTGCGCCCTTTGCGCCCACCATGGCAAGGGCATCCATAGGTTGGAAAATGTGGCAAATCCTCAGCGCCACCTCTCCCATCCATCCACATGTCCTAACCCCCAAACTTGCACGAATTAGAGCTACCCTCTGGGAATTTAACATAGCTATTGAAAATGACCATTTATAGTGGATTTTCCCATAAACAATTTAAACAATGATGATTTTCCATAGCTATGTTAGTTTACCAGAGGGTATATACTATATAGATTTTGGGGCGCTTTTCGGCCCGAGCACACAGAGAGGTTCTGTGTGTACTTATGGAACTACTGTGCACTTGTGTGCACAGACCCCCCCCCTCGCCAGCTCTAAAAACTGAGGTGCGTGGGTAGCACTGGGTTTGACAGTGGAGCAACTCTGGCTTCACTGCTTTGTGCTATCTATCCCAATCAGAAACTAAGGAAACTAAGCGTCAGCACCGTCTGGAGGCTCGCAGAAAATTGCTTACGCCAATCAAGTTTACATATCACTTTTGCCAAGGATGGAGGATAAGATTGCTTCTGACAACAACTGTCGTCCTAGATGGTGAAAGCTCATGACAAATCAGTGGCTCCCTCGACTGAGCGGGTCTCCGAACGGTTCGAATCTTCAGTGAAATAGCGAAGGGCCAGCATCTTCTTGGCAGACGGCCGTTCAGTGGAATTGTATCGCAAGCATCGTCTCAGAACGTCCATGGCATCGGAGTTGAACCTGCGACCGGCAACGAACCATGGTTCACGGCTCCAAACAGCCGTGCCAAACTGGTTTGAAGAACTCGGAGGGGCAGAGTGGTCACTTTCCATTGCTCTCTCCCCCTCTCTTTCGCAAGGCAATTCTTTTGCATGTCTTGTCAGTGACTTAGGTTATCACACAAGCACTGCGGGGTCTACACAGCAAAGATCTCGGGGGATGATTCAAATTGCCAGCCCAGCAAGTCACATTTACCAACCCTTTATTTTTTGTATTATTTGCGGCGTGTTATGCTATAGCCATGTATAGCCTACAGCCTTTTTTTCGCCCTTCCTTAAAAGGCGATCCACAAGCCTCTGCCCGGCCATCGCTCGAACGTGAGCAAAGTCAGTATTGCGCCAGTTGGGGAAGGTCTGCTTGAAGTCTCGCAATCTGTTGACCCCTGGCCAAACCTCCCAGGACAAGGTGTGGCGAAGCTTCTGCGGCTCTCTTTTTTGCCTCTAGACTTATGCCTCTGACTTATGGCAGTTCTTTGTGTGGAGGCGGTTCAAGCTCTATGACCTACAGACCTACCTAACCTTTGATAATGATATATGTATGTATGTATGTATGTATGTATTGCATTGCATTGCATTGCATTGCATTGCATTGCATTGCATTGCATTGCATTGCATTGCATTGCATTGCATTGCATTGTATTGTATTGTATTGTATTGTATTCTTGGCCTCTTCGTCAGGGGTTCCGAGGACTCGGAAGATCTTGAAGATCGTATCAATCTCCTCAGCGCAGCGATGTTTTTTAGAATCAGCAGACCCCGCTGACAGGCTGCATACAGCGCATACAGCGCATACAGCGCATACAGCGCATGGATCCATGCGCATGCATGTGACGCCAAGTCTCAGAGTCACCGGTGAACAGGGCATGAGCTGTGGCCATTTCTGCGAAGATGCAGCTCAAAGACCAAATGTCGGTGCTGGGACCATACTGCTCCTGGCCCAGCAGAATCTCGGGTGGCCGGTACCACAGCGTCACGATGTCGTGGGTATAGACCTGCAAGGGAAGAGTCTTGAATCAAGATGAGCACATCTCACACCATTGTCATGAGGTCACCCACACACACCAGTGGACCAGCAGCGATCAGGTTTCCACTGGCGAACATCCGAGACGGTTGGGAACTCCACACGGCCAGACACGGCCTTCAGGGGAACGTTGTACAGCCGCGCAAGGCCAAAGTCTGCCAAGACTAATCGCATCCGCGATCTGAACTCCAAAAGGACCTTAAGGAAAGCTCCCTCTCTCTCTCTCTCTCGTCGCCGAGGTAATGAAAGCTGGTGTTCCCTTTTTGAAATGATGATCATAGCATGTCATGTGGTTGCACCCTAACACAAGAAGGGGCTTGTTAGGTACACCCTTTCTAAGGGTCAAAGCTGAAGAGATGCAGCGTTGATCTCAAACAAGATCTGAGCTCACCACATTCTGGGGCTTGAGATCACGGTGGATCACCCGGCGTGAGTGGCAGAACTCGATCCCAGAGACACATTGCCACAGGGCACTCCTGGCAAGGGTGTGGGAGAACACAGTCACTCAGCAACTGCCGGAAAGGTGCGCTTCCTTGTGGCAAACTTGAAAGTCACATGACTGGAGTAAACTGACCATACCAGATGTATTCCACAGTCAGTCCTTAAAGTGGAGCCTTCCATTTTGCCGTGACGCTTCAGATACACTCGCAAATCCATTTCCATTCGCTCAAACACCTTCTGCTGTGTTGATTGCAACAGCCAGAGAAAAGAAAAGCAAAAGGAGACAAACAAGATTCAAGGCACCCAACATCAGATGTCATGCGAGCCAAAGAGTGTTTGAGCGGCCATTGTCCATTATATATATTGATATGACTCTTGGAAGACTTGAGACCTGTTGCCCGCCCTCCCAAAAATGGCACGCCCAGCACGAAAAAGTGGCCGCTCATAGCTTGCTGCCAAGGGTCCAGGTACAAATTGCTGGGGCTGCTGTACACGTCCAACAGCCGAACCACATGTCTGTGGTTAAGCTCTTTGAGAAGGGAAATCTCACGCAGAGCAACGGCCGGAACGCCATCCTCAGCGAAACAGAAAGCTTTGCAGCGCAATTCCACCAGCAGGAGACAACCAAGTGGGGCCAATACAAACACATCGATACAGACTATACATACGCGGAGCTGCTGTACTTGCACAGATATGTATAGATATGTGAGTATACACAAAAGCAGGGATAGTGTAACATGAATGTGCCGTGGAGAAAAATGTGCAGTAATGAACACGGTGAAAAGAAGGAGAGGCCAGCTATCACCGTCACCTCACATCACCTCGCAACCTGATGAGACTCAAATGGGCTCGGCAAATGGGGCCGGGCATCATCCTCTTGCATGACTCGTATCCGCTTGATGGCCACCTGCCCTTGGGTCAGCTTGCATCTTGCCCGGTAGACTGTGCCATAGGTTCCCTCACCTCGAACAAATGCTGCTACCACCCGCAGCTGGGAAGCTGTGGAAATTGTGGCTAAGGCAACTAAGTTCAACTAAGCTTGAGGCCAAGCTTGTCTTGCATGACATACCGATCTGTGAGATCTGTCACCGTCTCTGATACCATGTCACGGCTTCCAAAGGCATCCTCGCCTGCAAGAACTGGGGTGGTGAAGGCCTTCCATGCGGGGTTCAGTGGCTCCCACTTTGCAACTGCTAAGGGAAATCTTCCACATACCCGGGGGGTTCTACTTGTGCGACGGGGTCCTGTTGCCTGCTCAATCTTTCTAATATGTACCAGCACCTGAAAATTCTCGGATCTGCGCAAATCCTGCAAAACGATTGAAAAGCGATGAGTTGCCGTAACACTCCATTGAAAACCTTGGTTGCCGAACACATGGCAAGTCGAAAAGCTACAGAATACCGTTGAGGAATATCATTTTCCACGTCAAGAGGTTTTGAATCTGCAGCTGTCTCTTTGGTCCAACCGCCAGCCTTCCATGTGCATTGCCGGCTGCAATGCCGGCTGCAATGCCGGCTGCAGCGCTGGGAGCGTTGATGACAGGGCAGAGAATCTCCCAGGTGCCGGCACCGTCGAACTGGTCACTGTGAAGATCCTGCCAGGTTCCGGTCCAAGGCGCCGGCTGTGTGGGGTCAGGAACTCATCTGCGCACTCAAAATTGACTCATCTGTAGACTCAGGTCTGGGTTGGGGTTGGGGCAGGGTGCCAATACCGTTCATGTTTCCACGCACACAGAAGCATTATAAACTCACCATACATGGGTTGGGTAGCGAAACGTAGATTACAATAGATATCATGGAAAGGAATGCATCAAAGAAAGGCAGAGTAAAGTAGAAAGAAATGGTAATGTATAATCAAAGACTGGAGAACCTTCACGTGCAAGGACAAGTCAGAAGAGCGTGTAGAATCCACGTCAGCAGTGTTCTAGCCCTTGCAATAGCCTTTTTTTTGTAGTCAGTTGGGATCAGCATCCAAGGAGGGATGGAAAATACTGATCCAAATGCCCTGTCCTGATCGGAAACTCGGCTTTGCTTGGCACGTATGTGCTGCCAGGCTGTAGCAATGGGATGACATGCCCGGTCCTTTCAAAATCACAAACGGGAGCACACTTGCATTCCTCCCCAAAGGACTCAACAAAATGCTGCCGGCTGTTCCAAACCGTTCAAATCATTCAGTGTGGCAAGCCCGATCCTGTTGCAGACGATGCAATCTTCAGCCTTTTTGCCATCCATGATGCTCGTCACTTGCGAGCCCCAGTTTTCGCCATACTCCACCTGGAAGGGATTGACCAAACTTAAAGTCTGATGTCGGCAAGCTGTTTGACATGGTTGGTGCCCGCCTCTGTGCTTTGCATAGCACCCACGGCGAAACCACATATAAGCTTTCAACCAAAATGGCTGAGTGAATCAGTGCAGGAGGCTGGTCCTAAACCTTCACCTGTGGCAAACCCAACGATAAACCATCCCCAATGTGACCTTGAATGGATGGTATAAACCATCTCCAAACGGCAGGTAAATTTTTGGGTTTACAAACATGACCTCACACGGCGACGCATATGATGAGTTTGTTATCAGCCCTCTGAACCGTGCCTGTGGCATGTGGACAGCTAAAGCCTCAGCTGGCACTTGTTAAGGAGTGGCGCAAGCTTCTCAAGTCCTTAAAAAGACGGGCCCATACCAGATGTAAATATAGGTAGGTGATAAAGTGCAATATATGCATAGAGAGGGGAAGAGATTTGTACACACATATGTATGTGTAATAGAGGTTCTATTAGATTGTGTGTTGAATAACTCCCCACAGAACTGTTGGCAACCCATGAAAATCTGCAAGATCTGCATGTTGAGCTGCCCACCAAGATGCTGTTTCCATAGCAGGGAAGTCCGCAAATCAGTGATTGTGTTTTGTTGGTCTTGGCTTGTCGCACTTGATTGTTGTGACAGGTTGATGTCAGGCCCTCTCGTCATGTCTCTTCTTGTCCGATGGGAAAATGCCCTTGTTGGGCGGCTACTGGCCCCGGCAAACCCACTTTGCTGAAGCCAAATGCAAAGGAAAAAGGTTCAGAACGATTGCATCCCATGCAAAATTACAGTGGAGACCCACCAGGGACCAAATTTCCAGATCACTCTGTTGGACGCAATGATCACAAACTTGGAATATCCAGGGCCTGGTTGCTGGAGAAGACATGGCTTTCAGCTTCGGACTAGCAGCTCTGGCCCTTTCCTCCTGGACCATTTTGGTCTCCCAAATTCTCTTAAATCTGTCTCCCAAATGCTCTTAAATTGGCCTTGCAGGCAGAGTACCATGGCCCTGTGCTCCTCCGCAAAGTTGCGAACCAGGCTGCGAACATCCGCCTTCCACTGGAAACCTTGGCCGCGAACATCCGCCAACATGATCGCAAACATGATCAACGACATTCGATCAACAATGAGCTTTGCCACCTTGCCCCCCATTCCCAGGACATTCCCAGCAGATCCCAGCCCAGCAACTCTTACGTTGCTCCACGTCATCATCGTCCTCCTCATCGGAGTCTTGAGACTTGTAGGCCCTGACACTTCAAACCCTCGAAAGAAGGCTGTGCAAAAAGAATGCCATGATTTGCTTCCCTGATGCAATTCCCAGGAACAGTGGTAGTTGTGCACACTTATTTTGTCTGTGTCTCAAAGGGAAATATGCCGCTGCTGAACTGCCTCTATGTATGTGTATATATATATATATCTCTCTCTCTCTATCTGTAATATTTAATGTGTGTGTGTGTAAACTTATTATATGCATATATCATATATATATGTGTGTGTGTGCGCACAAATCTAAAACCGCTGTGACCTGCTGTGTTGACCCATCCCCTTTAAATCAGAATGGGCGACATTCTCATGCTATTCCCAGCCTTGCAGCCACGACATGAGCTCTCGGGTCGCTGCTGCGCGAGCGGGGCAAAGCTCCAAGGGCCTGTGGAAATTGTGCAATGATTGGAATGGCATGACTCAAAATTCGCTCTCCGGAAATCCACAGTTTAGCATATTTTAGGATGGTTTAAACGATTTAGTATGAGCACTTTGTCTCTGGGGGTTTCGTTACTTTAGAGCAGGAAACAAACTATAAGCCACTATAAGCTGTGTCACATGGTCTCAACCGGAAGACTACAATGTTCAAAGTTCCAAGCGCGTTGAGCAATTGGAGCTGCCTCAGTCCTGTCGCGTGACATCCAAGTTGTGATGGAGACTGTTGCAAGGAGGGAAGAAAATGATCTTTTAATCTTTTCTGCAGAATCCTTTTTTTTGACAAAAAAAACCACCCGGGCCCAACAATTCAGTGTCTCTCGGCTCCTGGTGTCTGTGCTTCTCGCTCTTGCCTGGCGCTCGTACGAAGCGTCTTGATTTCTGCTCAATTCAGCATGGTTATCTTGGTTTGAAGCATGGAAACCATCATCAGGCATCCTGAGAGTCTGAGAGAGATAATAATTGTCATTGCTCAGCATTGAGAAAAGTCACGCGCACATATACAGTTGTCACAGGACATGTTCAAAATCTTCTAGCTCCCTGACCCTTGTGCGGCCGAACAATAGGCAACTGCATCTCCCCGCGCCTGCGCTGGAAACGCGGTAACTTGCCTGGAAGGATCTGGAAGGATGCCACCAAAACATGAGACAACAGCAAACATCCTCTGACATCCCTATGGATGCTGTTCATTGCTGACATCCCTATTTTCACTTTGCAAAATTTGCAAAACATTAAAATCACGGAAAGTTGGAACATGTTGGAACACAACCTATCTGACCTATCTGCATTTGGGTCATTTGGCACATGGCCCATGTCACAGCTGAAATCGTCAGGCTCCGACGGCGTTACGGGAGCAAAGGACTCAGCACTCATGTCCTGGTAACGAGCTGGGCAGGTTTACATCGGAGAAGTTCAAAGGTAGAAACCCAATGATGGGCCCTGCCACACCAAAAATGAGGAAAACCCATTGTAAACACAAATATACTTGGACTCAAGCAGGACATTCATGCCAGTTATGACAATTCCATGAAAACCTGTGCTATGCCCACCTCTGCCAGGCCCAAATCTCTCTTGACCCTCGCCACATAGTCTGCCGCAGAGTCCTGCAACGGATAAGCCATCAGAACTGTCCTGCAGAATGTCCTGTATCCTACTGGTAGCGCATGCTGTTTAGAGAATGTCCTCCTGCTCCGGGGGCCTGAATGGAAGCACTGGAAGTTGCAAGGCATGGGAGGAAAAAGGACATCGCATCATGTTACTGCCGCTCCGGGCGCCAGCATCGGGCCCAGCCCGTGAGACCCTTTTCAAGCCAACTTTGGGCCATTTAACGTTCATTGTCATTATATCTTTGGCTCTCACGCTTTTTGCGTGCACCTTCCACGGAAACATACTTCATCCCATGGAAGTCCAAGACTTGCAAATTTCAATAATACAAGTGGAAGAGCGTCCTACCAGAAATGTCAAATATGTCAAGCAATGCGAATTCTCATGGAGATGCTGTGGACCGATTTTGGGACTGTTTCTCAGTATGGGATATTAGAAAACATGTTGCTTGCTGTAGACTCACCACGATCTTATGGGTAACATACTGGGTGGAATCAAATGTCCTCACAGCCCCGTGGCAGAGCAAGGTCTTAAGCGCCTCACATTGCCACGCCCACGGAAGCCCGGGAGCAACGCTGCGCTGCGTGGCCGTGGAAAGACACGCGAGGTCGGAACCGTTTCGCTGATGCTGCTGTGGCCTGAGAAGGTCCTCCTTAAGGTCTCCCCATCGCGACCCGCACGGCGCGGTGCCACTGTGCCGCTCTTGCTATCGACTCGTTGGTGTATCTGCGCAGCAGTCGCCATGTCAATGTTGGCCAAATTGGCTTTGGATGCACCATCCGTCAAGTCGTTGGGCGGCTCCGACCACCCACAATCGATGCCCAAAGGATGCCCTGCCTTGTCCCACTCCTGCACTGGCAGACCCTGCGCGACTGGTTGGGTGACTGGAGCTCGAGCGGTTCTTTGCTGCCGCCCTGAGTCAAACTCAGCACACTCGTGTCTCGGTGGGGACCGGCACACTGTGCTTCGTTTGGCTTTGGCGGTGCGTGGGACCATAGGGGTGGGAGAACTGGAACGGCAGGGCGAGGGGCTGGGCATGCGAGTGGCCACCAACTCGGCTGGCATGTGCTTCTCAAAATCCGGCGAGCGGCCTCGAGGCGATGGGCTGGCCGGCTGAGTTGCACCCAACAGCTGCTTCACCTTATGTTTCTTGCTGACCCCTGAGAGCCAACCACCACCCATGGTAAGGACCCGTGGATAATCAAACATCCCAGAAATCTCATCCTTCAAATCCTTCGGCTCACCATAGAACTCGCAGGGTGACTCCCTGTCTGCCGGTTGGCCGCTGGGCCGCGTCCGCGAGGCGTGCCTGGATGCCGCTGCCTGTGGCTGGCCGCCCTGGCTACCCTGGCCCTGGCCGTCGGTCTCGGTGGCGAGGCGTAGCTCTTCCTGCAAGGCCTTGATGGTCTGCTGCAGCTGGGCCTTGTCGCCGCGTAGCAGGGCTAGCTCCTGCGCTCGAAGATGTGGGAATCTTCTGGGATCTTACGAGGCTGCAAGGGGTGCAGTTCCTGTACCACAAGAGGTGGGAACCACGGAGCTACCAGAATTTGGGGATGCTGATGATGAACTGTGAATGATGTGTAAATTTGTTATGCGCATAATGACAAGAGTTGACTGGCCAAGATGCATTAGTCACTAAAGAAGTGGCTTTCTCCGTGTCACCCAAGATCGGAATTGAACATATTGCATATGCACATGCTGATTCAATGCTCCTGTTCCAGGGGATTCGGCTGAGGCTCTTCAAGCTGTTCTCCAGGGTCGGTTTGCTGCGACTGGTCCGTCAGCAGCTTCTCATCTGAAAGGAAGCTGGTGGCTTCTCGGGCTTCTTGGGATCCGAAATTTTCAGACAGGCTTGGCAGTTGCTTTTCGACCGCCTTGGGCGGTTCGTGCCGTTCATGAGTCTTGGCTTTATCTGCCGTTTCACCCGCAGCTCTTTCCGCTTCTAATTTTTCCAAGGCTTTCCTCAAATCTTCGGCATCCACCTTTCCCTCAGCTTGAGCTTGTGCCTTCTCCGTCTGCTCTTTCTCCAGCTGACTTTGAAGCTGTTCCAAGTCACTGCGAAGCTGTTCCACCTGGGCCTGTGCCTCTCTCAATCGTTCCTGGGACTCTTGAAGCCTCTGAGCCAAGCGATTTTCTTGCGCCCTAGATGTCTCCAACTGCTTCTGCACCTCCGAAATTCGTTGGTTCACCGCCGCCTCTGCTGCGGCAGCGCTGCTTTTCAGCTCAGCTTGGCGAAGTTCCTCAGCTTTTTGCGCAGCCTCAGCTGCCTCAGATGTGGCCCGAAGCTGCGAGACTTCCAACTGAACCTGGCCATGACGAGCCCAAATGGAGAAAAAATGAGTGGTGTCGAATGGGCATGCTTGTGTTCAAACCGTGCATACTATGCCACTATGCGCCCAGTTTTGGCATCAATTTCAGAGGCTTTGAGCTATCCACACCTCTTTTAGAAGTTCCTCCTTTTTGGTGAACTCCTCCTTCAACTCACTGAGCTCTCTCTGAGCTCTCTCCAAACGATCATCCGGCAGCACACTTTGAGCCTGATCCTTTAAGCTTTGCTTCACCAGCCGTGCGGCTCGTTCCTGCTTGGCTCTGGCCAGCTGCATCTCCTACGGCGGATCCAAGTTATCCATACCCCATGGGTCCGAACCCCTGGTACCTGGATGATCCTGGATGTACCTGGTACCTTGATGTACCTTGGTGGCATTCTGAAAGGCACAGAACATACATGAGATTCTAAGGGATCTTCCAACGTTTCATATGTTGTATTTAGTTTATCATGTTTTGAGTGGTTCTTGGTGAACCTCTCCACTTCCAGGCTCCCAGGCTCCAGGCGGCTCCTGCATCTCCCGTTTTTTTTGCTCCTCCTCGGCCCTCCTCCGTTCAGACGCCAGCTGCGTTCGACATGCCGCCAGCTCCGACTGCAACTGCTCTACCTGTTCCAGCAGATGCTGCCGCTGCGCAACGGCGGCGGTCAACTCAACGGCTTGAGACTCCAACTCGGCCAACTTCTGCTGCAAAACGTCCTTCAAGTTGTCCAGCTGCATCAGCAGCGTGTTGTGCTCCGAGCGAAACCTGCGATTCTCTTCTTGCGATGATTGAAGTTCCCCTTCCATCTCCTTTCGGTTTGGCACTGAAGAAGGCTTACAGGCAGCTTGCGCCATTTTTTGCATGACCCTATCTTCAAAGTCGAGATTCATTTAATGTCTATACTTGTGCACTACTATCGTACAATTATATTTAGAAAATATATAGATTCAGTTGAAGCTTCGATCCACACTCAGCAACATGATCAACACGCCAGCCCCTCCTCAATCATCTTCTCAGCCTTTTCCAACTTGGATTGCATGGGTCCGATCTTGTCGGTCATCCTCCTCTCCTTCAGCTGCTCAGCTGCCTCTTCTAGGTCCGCAATGTTTCCTTTTAGCACGGTGATACTGAAATCCTGGCCCGATGCCATCCCCGAATTGTGGCGGAGATTTCCCCATGGGAAAATCATCTCTCTCCATGACCAAACTCAATGAGTTCAGCTGAGCAAAACTTCTATCAACCGTAGGGATAAACATTTGGGGACATCGCATTTCCACGAACCTGTTTTGGAAGATCATGGTAACACAGGATCGGCGGCACATGGTTCTCAGGAAGTCGACTGAAGGATGAGCAGTTGGCTTGGTATTGTTACACAATATTTATATATTTTTTTTTTTGTTACACAATATTTGTTGAAAGCTGCTAAATCCATGGCTGTGAAAGCTTTCCCTGCCACCCTGCCTTGTCTTTGATCATCTTTTGGAAGGAAATCTCCTGCTGAAGCAGCTTCTTCTCGTATGCTTCTTTCACATCCTAGACTTTTCAAGAGAGCGGCAGCGCAGATGTCAATTGGTGCAGGTTCACCAATAGAAGAGAGTCGACAGGAATGACTTTGGTAACGTTTGTAACTCTGACCTACCATCTCTCCTTGGCAAAAATGAAGAAAGGAAATACAAAGGATCAAAACACGTCAAAACACCAGCTCCTCAATGCTATCGTCCAGATCATCCTCAAAGAACTGCACGTCGTGTTCCAAAAGCCTCAGCAGTTCATCATCTTCAACCTTCAGCGCGTGCGATCGGATCATCTTCAATCTTTGCCGGAAAAGTGACCTCTCGCGAAGGAACAAGCGAGTTCTTTCTCGCAACTCTGCCAAGACTTTGCTGTACCTCGGGTGAAGCACAGGAAAAGAATCCCTTGGTGATAAGCCCCAAACTTTCACAACTTGTGTGTATTGGTTTGATGCGCCAGTAGCATGTGTTTGTGTTTTGTGTCCTGGAAACGTCCTATTCCAGATATTGGTAGATATTCTAGTGTAGTAGGAAGACATGACTCATGATATGCTTGGACTTAGACCATGCCTCTGCCTTCATCTTAAGTGTGCTCAGCCAAGGCACTTTCCTTCCAACTCTGTGTTCTGCTGATCCTGTCGCTCCAGTCGTTCCAGGATGGGCTGGCAGTGCAGTTCCAACCACTTCACGGATTGCTCCGGGGTGAACTCACTGTGACTGGTTGTGTCACAGGTCACCTGCCCAGCGAGCCCGGCGGGCCCAGCGGTGGCAGGACGTTTCAGAGCCTGCTTCTTTCCAGGATTCAGTTGCCATCGCAGCACCAAATCCGCAAAGCACCTGAAGTCCACCATGATTCTGGAGAGAACAGTGACAATGTAAGCACTCAAGTGTTGACCTTCCGCTATTGGCTTCTCCCTCAACATTGCGTTGCACTTCTGGAGGTCAGGACCGGGAGGACCGGCAGGTGGATCAGACATAGGATCGAAGAGGTTCTGCACCTTGTGGATCAACAGCTTCTGAAGCTCACTCTCAGTGACCTCAAAATCCGGAGAGATAGGGGAGCTGCTCCAGGGATCAGTTGAACGATATTCGTGGTGTGTCGAACATTCTGGCATCAAAAAAATCATGCTCGCCACAGTGAAACATACCTTATGAGCTCTCTTATGCCTTATGCTGGGAAGATCCCATGTTGAAACCACAGGGGGGTGCAGGGAAACAGAAAAGTCTTAGCAACGCATTGTGCCAATCCGGTTGGCTTTCAGAATCCGATTGAAGTAGTTCTGCGCTTCAGGTGCCACAGTGCGCTTGACCACTTCCACTGACTCGGGAAGACTGTGGCCGGGCTCCACTCCATTAAGGACCCGCGAGTATGGCCAGCGGGCGGGCAAGGGCAGGTTTAACTCCACCGGTGCCATCGAAACCGAGGATAGTGCCGGGTATGTTGATCCTTCACTGGATCCCAATCAATCTGCGTGTCTTAGGTTGCTGGTGCGGCCGTCATTTGGTTCTTCAGATTTGGGTATGCATCCTCCAACTATATAATCCTGTATCACCAAAGTGGGGCAATCTATCTCATCATGGCGACACATGCATTGACAATCCTACCACTTTGAGCCGCAGAGCAAGAACAACACATACCAATCAAAACCTACACTGTACACGATCTTCAGTGTCTGCACCGTGCCCTAAAGAGCCTAGGTCCAACCATCTTCAGTCCCTGGCAAAGCCACATCCAAAGCGTTCAACGCAACCTTGGGCCACGGTGTCTTGTTGGAAGTTCAACAACATTGAATCTGACTTGATAGAACCACTCGAGGAGAGGAAAAAAAACATCACATGCTGAGTCATGCTCTTGCTCCTCATCTTCTTCATCAGACCTCAAAGCTTTGGAAATTCAGGTGAAACAAAACATAACAAAACTGCTTGTCTGTCAGGCTTCAAAACTCCATCACCTTTTTGCCAGAGAGCACTGATCGAATCCCGTGCACCCCGTGCTACCAAAAATCCATTTCGCGGGGCCTCAGAACAGCGGACTGATCAGTGGACTTCTCGTCAGGCCTCTTCTGCAGGGACTCGCCATTTTGCCAGGAAGTTGTCCTTGTCGTTGTCCTGACAACAGCTGAGCCATCCATTCCAACAGATGTCACTTGAGAATGCGATCCGAGCGGTGTGAAAATATGTGTGACTACAGTCCATAAATCACTCAAAAACTATGCAGAGGGCATCAACAAGTGATAGATATATAAATATAGCTGGGCACGCTGCACAGAAAACTCTAGCATTGACTATCCGTGACTATCCCTTAGTACCAAAATCCACACAAATAAATATAAATGTTCGAGCAATGTAACCATGTCTGCTGTCTACATAGAGTGCGATGCAGGCTGTGCAAAATACCGCGGCCCCCTCCTTGATACGGCACCAGGTGCAGTGCAGGAAGAAAGCAATGGCAGGGTACAACAGGATGTAACGGTAGAAGTCTTCATGGGATTTGTCCAGCATGCCGCCATAGTAACTGGTGTCAATGTAGTACCTCCAACGATTCTTGGTGGGATCAATGTGAAACTCTGGCATGCCCATCAAGCACATCTTCTGATAGTCGGAGTTGCGCTCAATCCAACGCATCCAGTGACGTCCTGGGAAGCGACGAAGCCACACGATGCTGGAGCGCAGCCAAAGGTACACCGGACCGCCCTTGTAGGGAGACATCACTGTCTCCTCAACGCGTCCGTAGACCTGTGGATATGTGGTCGTCACCTGAGGGACAAAAGATCACGAAAGGTCACCTGCTGGAGAAGAATTTAAGTTTTAAGAATCCCCGGGTGACATGTCCTCAATGTCCAGATCTATGGATGGATATGGATGGTGGTGCAACCTCGTGGTCAATATCAATAATATGTATATATATATATGGTATAAATAATTTCTTATTAATGTTTATTCATTTATTTATCTATCTATTTATATATTATGTATTGAATTATTTATTCATATCATATCCAATCTTTATTGGCTATTCGGCTATGCCACCTCCATATATTCCAACTCCCCAACTACAACCCTCAACCAAAAAATGGTTAGTTATACCTACTGCGCTTGTAAATCCACAAGGAACACAACCATCATGCTGACCTGGGTCGGCTCCACAGTCTTGGGTACCTGTGCCGCAAAGCGGCGGCTGGCGGCCAGGGCGGCCAGGGCCGAGGGAGCACGGCCGTGCAGACCGCTCAGCAAACCCATGGCGAGCTGAGGGGCGGCTGCGGATGGCAGCGTCGTGTTGCGTGTGGAGCCAACACTGAGGTGAGAAAAAGCACTTCATGCTGCGCCATGCTGCGCCATGCTGCGCCATGCTGCGCCATGCCGTGACTTTGCCAAACAGTTTAGATAAATAGAATGGATGAGGTCACGTGCATGTAAAGTACCGTTTCGATGTAATAAGTAAAGACACTGAGGTGCACAAGTCGACACTGGTTTCTTTGGCTACCAGGGAGCTTCCGCATCAGGGCTGCCACCCATCTGGGCTGCTGACCCTGGCGGCATGATGAAGTTACCCTCATCCTCTTCTGGGTCTTCAGCCTGAGTTCAAGAGCAGCAGTGCCAAATGACTCCCTGACAGCGAAACACTACCAACATGCGTCTGTAAGTTTCAACATGATTCAACCCTCTACCAAAAAAATCTCTCAGTGCAGTTAGGCACCACATCAAGACTCAAAAGGCATTTCGGGCGACCAGAATGTAAGAAGACCTGCTAACTACATTCCGTGGAGTTCGCTTCTGCATCATTCGCGGGGGCTAATGGAGCCTGATACAATCCAAATCGCTCTCCTACCTGCAGAATTGGAAACCTTAGCAAAAGCAACACAATCTATACTACAAGTAGCACCTAGTCGATCTAGTCGAAACCCATGGCAAAGATTGGCAAAGGCCACTTAACAATTATCGCCATACAAGTAGGATGTCCTCCAACCCGCGCCTGCTTAAGTTTCTTCACCAGATCAAAGGCTGAGGGGCCGCAGCGCGGCTTCGCTGCGGGCACCAAGGACTTCGCGGCACTGGCCGCACTGGACGGACTGACGCGCGCCTGGTGCAGACCTGGTTCCAGGCTAACAGATAAAGCTGGGCCAAGCACCACAACCTGCATAGAACATTTGATGCGATCAGTTTGTCATAAACAACTCTCGACCTGAAAATGGTAGCAGTTTCATCAAGCATAGCTCGGGATGAACCTGCATAGCCAGCTGCTTTGGGCATAGCCGCACTCTTACTTTTTGGCCTCAGATTCATCAACCGCAATGCCCTGTCCAACCCAGTAGGAGAGTTTTGGGTACACGACTGTTCCTGATGATCTACTGAGTCAGTTACGGTCTTCCATTTTTGGTTCTGCCGTGACAAATGGGGTCAACTTTGACCCCCCAGGTGACTGAGTCCCAGCGTCTGAGCTGCAAACTGTGTTCCCACAGCAGGCTTTCGTCCAGGACTGGTGATCACCTGCACCAGTTCCCACCCCAATCCACTGGAAATCAGTAAGCTACCCTCTTGCAATCTAACCTGGCAACGGAAAATCCATGTGTGACTTTCCAGATATTTTGCAAAATTTTGCAATATATACGTAGTTTTCTGTTCAGAACCATGGATTTCGTGGCTAGATGACCTTAAAAGGTATGTTCATTCCCTGGAGGCACCTCAGCAGTGGGCATGGAACCACCTCTGCTCCCTGGCCGCGGTTGCGACACCTCGGCACAGCCAACATCAGCCAACCGTCGTTCCCAGCTGGTTCTGGATCGCATTTGATCACCAGGTTTCCCTAGCATAGGTGGCAAGTGCGGGTCTGGGAGCCCCAGTGGTAACCTCGGAAGGGGCGGCCATGAAGTCGTCAGGATCCAATACATCTTGGATGCCGTCATAAAAGGCTGCAAGTTGTCAAGCAAAATCAGGTGGCCACAGTGACTCTGGAACTTGACGGGATTGACCTGGAAAAAAATCATCAGGATCATTCACGATATCTCAGTGTGATCTGGCGCAAACAGCAACTTGTGAGTAACTTGTGATAGGCCTGATATGGGCAAGAAAAATCCCGTGAACAGTCATGGATTTGCGCCTCTCCCCTCGTGACAGTGGCCGCCCTTGACTCTCCAAGCTCATCCGCCTCACTGCGCCTGGGCTGTCGCAGTCAAAAACCAACCAAGGCATCTCCAGCATCTGAGGATCCCAACCTGGACCACCCCGTGAACCTGGACCTCATGTGGGATGAAGTTTGGCTCAATGGGGGTAGCCGGGTAGCAACAACACCAAAGTGGCAAGTTGCATTCATCAGAAATTGACATAGTAGTTTCATTGTGGTCAATAATTTTCGAACCATACCCAGTTTCGAGGAAATTGGCATGGCAACAATGGCAACCCCAACAAATCCCAGGTTTCCAAGCGTCCAGTGGGAGGACTGGTGATGGTCGGGACCTTCCCTGGCATGAAAAAAACAACATCAAAGAAGTGGTGGACAAATTTGTAAAAACGAAATCACTGACATGGGAAACAAATGAAGTCACACTCTGGCAATCTCAGCAATCTCAATGAAAATGAGAGATTGCACTGTGGCGCCCCGGTGATATCAGTGAATTTGGATCATAGAGCCGGAGGGGGAGGAGGTTTGTTTTTAATACGGGGTTTGCTGTCCCAGCAACGCACCTCTTGGTTGAGGGTGGCTGGTCACCTGGATCAACTTTTAGATCAGAGGGCCACCATATGCAACCCGCAGTGGCACAAAACGTCATAAGACTCTGGCACTCCGAAGGCTCATGCCCAATTGTCCATCCCTTTCCCCACTATCTGCATCCTCATTGTCAGCATCCACTTCATCCTCCTGGACAATGGACTGGCCACAAGTTGATTGTGTGAAGGGTTTTTTCTGCACGCATGGACGCCCCTGTACCGATGTGCCATTACATGTTGACATACTGATCAAAATGAAGTCAAGACAAGGAAAGCAGATCATCATCATCATCATCATCATCATCATCATCATCTTCGGCGGCGGCGGCGGCGGCCCGCGCACGAGCATAAGCACATCTGCACATCTCCACATCTGCACATCTGCACATCTGCTAATTTTGCTAATTTTGCTAATTCTGCTAATTCTGCTAATTCTGCTGATTCTGCTGATTCTGCCCACACACTGTGGCTTGCATAGATAGGATAGGATTGGATGGGATAGGACAGGATAGGATAGGAACTATAGGATAGGATATTAGATTGGATTAATTAGGTTTAATCAAGTAGATTAGATTAATTAGGTTAGATTAATTAGACTAGATTAATTAGACTAGACTAATTAAATTAGATGAATTAGACTACATTTAATTAGACTAGATTAATTAAGTGCTCAAGCGCCTCTTCTTTTTCCACACCTGTAGGACTCTTCTCTGTGACACGTTGCCTCCAATGCCATGTTGGCACCAATGCTACGCCCCAAACTCCCAGCAACCCAGCATCACCACAAATGGGGCCATTCGACTTCGCTGATTTCATTCTTCTTCAGGAAACTTGCCTTTTTCGGAATGCTTGGACCTTGGAAACTTTCTGCAGAGGCTGGCTATTCGGCTTTTTGTATCATCAGACATCCTTCGGTCATAAGTTGCTACCGAGGCCTCCTGTAGATAAATTTCAAGCACCCTAGTACTGAGCCATCTTCCCTTTCGTCTCACATACTCTGCGTCCTCTGTCTCTAGCAACCAGTACGTGGCTCCACCTGGTCTGGTCTGGCGATGATGGCCCCCCTGCTCATGAGAGGCGAAGGCCCTGACACGATCAGGAACAGAAGCCCGAAGTCCAATGGGCGTGGGGGAGGTTGCTGGCAGGCTGCTGGCAATGGCAGAAGTCCACAAATCCAAGCCAAGGCCAGGCAACCAAAGATGATCCCCAGGAGGAGTCCACAGAAGAAGGAGCCAAGCAGAGCAAGTCCAACACCAAAGCAGTGAGAGGGACAGGAGATACCCCACCAATTTGTTGTGACACCCGAGGATATAAATCCAATTTGGGGGCCCCGTCCATTCAAAGCTGTTTGTGCTTGAGAATCCAACATACGATATGCAGTCGCATTTAGTGAAGTCAGGTTGGATTAATTGGATTAGATTACTTGGATTAGATTAATTAGATTAGATTAATTCGATTGGATTAATTAGATTAGATTACTTGGATTAGATTAATTAGATTAGATTAATTCGATTAGATCAATTAGATTAGATTAATTCGATTGGATTAATTAGATTAG
>Ga0126342_10005317_pt1 | contig 22394 bp, 19 predicted proteins | sample Cyp1metagenome_FD_92528 | JGI IMG/M metagenome (GOLD analysis project Ga0126342, IMG submission 92528) | Coral microbial communities from Lord Howe Island, Old Settlement Bay, Australia - Cyphastrea 1 metagenome | ecosystem: Host-associated > Invertebrates > Cnidaria > Coral ...
ATATATATATATATGGATAGATAGAAAGTATCTATACAATGCACTAATGGCACAAGTGCTACTTCTCGGTTTTCTTGTTGTTGATCAATTTGGTCATCCCTTGAATATAAAAAGCCCCATGGTCTGGTCCCAAAGAGGTGGTTTCATGCCCCAGTAAACCGTGGTTGAATCATACCGTGGGTCGTCTTCCAACCACAAATTGACATGATGTGCCTGGTGGTGGGTGAAGGGATAAGAAACGCACTTCCCCAAGGTGGTGTCCCCCTAGTTTTTGGAGTCAGAAACAAACTTAGCTACTATGGGGCACCACCTTGCATGAAACCGAACATGAAACCTACAAATGGCCAGGACTCGGATAGGACAAGGAGCACCCAATTCATAACACTTTTCCAGAGGGTGCTCTGAACAGCAAGATTTGCATCCTCAAAGAATGCTTGTTTTTTTGTCCTATTGCATGGGGCCATGCTTTGGTTTCAATCTCACATGGCAAGTGGAAAATATAACTGAATCTTGAGTTCCCTGTGCTTCCCGGGATCTGAGGGAAATATCTTCAGACACCACCTACCAAGCACTATGCCACTATGCGGATCGAAACCCAACAGCAGCCTACATAGTGTACATCCTCCAACGCTTCGATGGATCCACCATCCATAAATCATCACCATGTGGGTGGTGTATTCTTTAACGTCTATCTGGTTGGTGGTCGACCTACCCCTCTGAAAAATATGAGTTGGCTGGGGTTACTATTCCCAATATATATATATATAATTATATATATATATGGAAAGTCATAAAATTCATGTTCCAAACCACCAGCCAGGGGATATATATATATATGTATGGAAATATCATGGTATATAGTGGGAGTACCCAATTTAATATCTATGTTTATCTGTTTTCTTTCTCTTAAATCCCAATATGTTGGTCACCGTTTTCCGGAAGTCTCCTTCTTTGGGACTGCAGCTCTACTCTCCACCACGGGGGCGTTGACAGGGACGCTGATGGCCGCACTTTTGCGGTCCTGGGATCTTTTCAGCTGGGTCTGGGCCATATGGCACCCCCAAATCCACTGCTTAATCAGCATTTTACAATATTTTACCTCTATTCAAATGGTGACTTGGGGGGTGCACGCTCCATCTTCAGACAACTCCAATCGAGGGGGAAACGTCTTAATTTTGTCCTAATGTCTCTGGGGCCCTCAGTTTACCCTCTAGAATAACATGCATCTAAAAACAACAAAACCCATGTACGATTGGCCATCTTTGCCACAATGTTTGCCCTGGTAGGTATGGAATACTCAACCGCCAGCACTTTGAGGTGGGAAATCCCAAGCCAGAAACCATCCCAATCCTTGAAGCTGGTGGTGTGGGAATAAAATCGCGGTGGGGGATACACACCAAAAGCAGGAGGAGACTGAAGAAATCTGAACAACTGCAATCCGCGTTTCGTGGTTTTGACGGTTTTGACGGTTTTGACCAATTTCCACCATCGCTTGTCAACTGGGATCAGTAGTTCTGCTGGTTGAATCCCCATCTCTGCTTGCAGATGTACACGAAAGCCATAGGTCTATCACAATTCTTGCTGAAAACACACATGCTGCCAATCAATTCCACATTTCTGCTGGTTTCCCATTGCTGCCTTAGATATTAGAGTTCTTTTTTTCGGGGTTAGATCATGTTAGATCCTGATATTTCTGTGGTTAGAATCTACATGTCGATCATGATTTTTCTTGCTTAGTTAATTCCCCATTTGTTGCGTGGTCACGGTTTTTCCCGTAAGTCTCCTTCACCGGTTCTGCATCTCCGCGCTCTACGATAGAGCTGCAGCTGAGGCCTCTACTGTTTCGGTCCTGGTGAGTTCTCTTCCAAGAAATGGAAAATATGGCACCCCCAAATCCACTGGTTTATCATAATCTAACCTATATATATATATGTGGTGATTTGGGGAGTACACCCACCACCCTCAAACAAATCCAAATTAGAAGATCACCAATGAATGTGAAGGGGAATGTCCCTGGCGCCCTCAATGTAGCTTTAAAACAACACATGCCTCCCACAGATGGACATATTCTACCTCCAAAACTTTGATAAGGTGGCACCATAAGCCATCCATTTATTTCCTGCAGAAATGGATTGTATCAACGGACCAACGGATGGTTTTTTCCTGAACCAATTGTTTTCTGCCCCAAATCCAGGGGGTCCTCTATATAGATAGTTAAATTTAAAAATATATATATATACACATCACTAACAATGTGAAATCAGCAACAGCCCCCTAAGATCTGCCAATCCATGGAATTGGGATTGGATATTGCACACCTGAAATCTGGTTTGTGATTCAGACCAATGTCCAAAACATGTACTATCATGTACTTGTCAACTGGGATCATTAGCTCAGCATGAGAGAAATGAAACCACAAGCCAAATAACACGCGCTATCAATTTTCTGGGTAGGTTCTGGTCAAAAATGTCCCTGAAATATGTCCCCCTACTCCTCAGTTTTGGTGCATGGACGTCCCCCCGTCCTTCTGTGCTACCACTTGATGCAATAAGTGATTGATTTCCGCTTGGGAAGCCTCCTGCCGTGCTGGTGCAGCTCCACCATGGCCAAGTTAGTCAACCATCAAAGGTTAGGCCTCTGGTAAACTAACAACTATTGCAAAAGAAAAAACATTTTTTTTAAAGGTAAACATAGGTAAACTATAACTGTGCCATTTTCGATAGCTATGTTAAGTTACCAGAGGGTAGATCTCTGAATTCTACGCATGCAAAAAGTAACCGCGAATCTGACCAAGTGGTCTTGTAACCAAACTGGCCATTTTGACCCACAAATCTTGCGACGAGTTCCAAGGCAATGATGAGCAACAAATCAACTGTTGTGGGAACATCCCCATCTAATTCCAGTTTTGGGGATACCCCGGTATGATGGGATGACTATGACCTCATGATATCACATTGTAGCACTTGATAGTCTAAAGGCGGCACGCGTCCCCAAGTTTGCCAGAAATGCATGGGACACACTATTCCCACTTGCAGGTTTCTGATTGGGTTTCCCACATTGTGATAGAATACAGTTTCTGAACATTGTGGCTGGCCAAGCGGATCCCAATGCAAACCAATTGTGTGACAATTTGGATGAAATCACGTCCCCATGTTGTCGTTTCTATTCCCATCTTTGGTCCTTCACGGTGAAATCGCTGTTCCCATGAAATGGAACCAACGTGTACCCCACCATTTCTTCGTTGAATAACCAGCTCATGGGGGTTGGAAGGCCACTGTCCAATCGGGGATTGGCGATGTTCAGGGTGCCACTTTTTGTTTGAGGGATGGTAAACAACAAGTTTTGTTGGGATTAAACTCCAATGTTTGTCGGTTAAACCAAGTAGTTAAATCCCAATTTTTGTTGGTTGCAATGTTAGTTTAAACCGTGTTGTTGTTGTTGTCCTTGTTATGGGTTCCTGTTCTTGCTCTTGTTTTTCTCTTGCTCTTCTTGTTCTTATTGTTCTTCTTGTTTTTCTTGCTCTTGCCCTTGCTGCCGTTGTTGCCGTTGTTGTTGTCATTCTGCTTTCAACACCAGTTTATCATATCAAAAGCCTCACTTCTGTTCCTTTCAACGCATGGCTTTGTCTGAAAATAGTGTACCCCTAAACCCATTAATCATATTGTATCACCATTTTCCCTGACAAAAATGGTTACAATTGCTGTTAAATCATCCTCTTTTTGGCCTAAAACGGACATCTCCTGGGCGAAGTCCATAGCACTTCGTCCCTGAGAGCTGGTGATGGTGGGGTCTGCGCCAGCAGCAAGGAGTAATAATAGCCTGGGCCCCTGGGCCCGGTATGGCCCGGTTGGATGAAGCCAAGGCAGCTCCCCATAACATGCTTGATACATGCTGTATAGATATGGCTTTGATATTATTTTATGGAATGTGTATATATATATACATGGATTTAATGGGATTTCATGAGGGTATGATCCCTTTCTCTTTTTAATTATATCTAAATTATCTAATATTAAACACCCCACCAAACCATGAAATTCTGTTTTTTTTTAATTAAGGGATGGGTTATCCCATGCTATCCCTATTGGATGCTAGAAGGCAAGGGTGGAGGAAACCACAGTGCGGTGCCCCATAGCGAAACAAACCGCATAAAACACTTGGTTTATCTGCCTAGGCCAACTAGGCTTTATGCGGGGTACATCGAGCTAGTTGGCTCGGTTTATAGGGCACCACCTTGCAACTTTCCTAGCCTCGCTGGGTTTGGAAATACGAGTAGCAATCAAGAATTGGCTTTGACACAGCTATGCTTAGCATTTTACCTTCCGACATAATGTAGAAATCTGGCTGCAGCAACGATGCAGGGACAAAGAACACCTGCCCCAGAAAGCGGATAAGTTCACAACAAAATGCAATCCACCAGTAGGTTGCTAAACCTGTGCTGTAAACACGCAACCCAATACACCACCAAAGACATGAAGAACACAAACCAAAAATCCCAGAGACAAACACATGTTCTTTAAACAATGTCAAGGCAAAACACATCCTTAACCCTATCGAATCATGGATACACCATCAAAAACGCATTTCCAGGCGAAGAAAAATGTGCCAAGACACACCAGCTCGTGGTTCCCTGTCCGTGCCGCCAGATGAATGGGATATATCCGTTCCTGCCCACGCAGCCAGTAGGGCGGCCAGAGAGCAAGACTGCGCTGCTGCTGCTGGTTGACACCGGGAAAACCATTCTCCTTGAGGAAGCTTTCGACTCGTCGATCCTGAGTGCAGAAAGCCGAAGATGGGTCGAGAAAAGGACCTCTGGTAAATTAACATGACTATGGAAAATCACAATCTTTAATAGGTAAATCAATGTAAATCAACTATAGATGGGTCATTTTCAATAGCGATGCTAGATTATGCTAGATTACCAGAGGGTATCGTTAAGTAATTTGAAGCCTGCACTTCTATGGGGAAAATTCTCTGTTCGCCATCAGGCGTCCTTTGCCCAAATCAAACCCGATGCTGACAGGACATGCAAAGCCAAACATCCGCATAGGGCGGTCGGCAATTCTTAAGGACGGGGATGTTCATGTATGTTCCCAAAAATCCCAAACCTCCGACGCTTGCAACACCCAAACGGAACAAACCGATGACGGCTTCGGGAAAAAAACTGGATGCATTATCTGGATCCTGGTAACCTTTCTCGTAGGTAACCAGTCTGGTAGCCTCTCCCAGAGGTAACTGGAAGCCTAGGGATCATTCAAATACCCATCCTGCCCATGCTTCGGAAGCGTCCCGGTGCTCGGTCTTTGCACGTTCCACTGCTGTGAGCATGCTATCGGTTCTCTTCATCAAGGCAGCATCATACTGCCGCTGTGCTCCTGACGTTGGGAGCACCTGCCATATGGTCAAATCGCAGGGGGGTAGCTGCACAGGCTGTACCCACTGAGTCACTCAGAAAGCACTAAACTATGACTAGTTTACCATCCCAAGATTGACCTCAATCATTCACCAGACCCAATCATCCCTATGTGGGATTTGACATTATCCAACTTTTGTCCATGTGATGTCCCGCTGGTCCTTCTGTGATGTCTGGTGGTGGAGTTCTAGAGGAGTAAAGTGACTCCTTGGAGCTGCGTGATGGGAGGGGACGAGCCCTGAAAATGACCCTGACAGCAAATGTGGTTGCCGATTTTCATCTCAACTGCAACACCTGGAGTTCCATTCCGCAAAACAAACACACTAATCACTAATCCAATTGTGTACAGAAAATATCTTGTGCATCCAGAACCTATCCAGCATAGGCCTTCTTTATACATGTGCACAAAAAAAACATTTTGAACATGCAATACAAAATGATCATAATGAGTATAAACACTACAATTCGTATAAACATCCTCGACCCTCCACAGCCGAGGAAAAAATGGCCGTTCGAATTAGATAGGTCAAACAACCCAAGAAATGATTCACTTTGTTCCAAACATGAATATTTCTTGGACAATCTCAGCACTACGCCCACCTAGACAAAAACGTGAGGAATTTTGGAACTCTAAAAAACCGAAAACTACCTAAAACAACAAGATTTCAGGATTTGCGGGTTTTTGCGTTTTTTTCTCAGGTTTTTGCGGGTTTGCTGCGTTTTTTTTGCGGGGTATTGCATTTTTTCCCTTAAGCGTTTGAAGCGCTGCAAACATTTTTTGGCCGTTGTCTCACCAAACCCAAAACCATGCAATCAAAGTCCTAGAATTTAATCGAAGACCAAAGTAGTATCTAGGTGTTTTGGGTAAAAACAGTATAGGTCAAACTGCGAAACTACCGATACTTTCCTAGGATTTGGAGGGTCGAGGACGGAATGATTACACATAAAAACCCTTCCGCGCGACGTAATCCTGCCCTGGTTTTTAGGGCTGGTTATCCAAGAGACGTGACCCTCAATGAGTAGGAGAAGTCTCCATCTGTAATCTATATGGCTAATTATGAAATATATTTATATGAACTAAACATACAGTAAATCTATACATATATCATTATACACATATCTATATATTTGTAAAAATCAAGTCAAGCAATTTGGGGATAATATCTCCCTTATCAACTATTATTTACAGCGACTCGGCGGGAGGTGACATACAACAGGCAATTCAAACGTATTGGGCAATCCAAATGCAATTGGTTGGAGCGAAACCTGACCGAGGGATACATTCTAAGAATGGAAGACCAGAAAGTGGACACTTCTTCAATGATTTTCTCCCCACATTAGCATAGACCCTGCCAAATACTACGTAGTTTGGAACACTACTTTGGGGAAGCGCACATGTTTTTGAACTCCCGATGTTCCAGGTTCTATGTTTGAATTCATTTATGTGCACTCATTCATTCGAACAGCATAGTAAATCCCCAAGTGCAACAGGCAAAACATCAAATCAAAACTATTTGTTTTTCTGTTGTCGTGTGGTCAGGTTTGTTTAGCCTCCTTGGGATATGTTAGGGAGTCACAGGCAGTCACTCTGGATGATACCCCCACAAAAAAGCAGAAAAGGAGAAGTATATGATCCCTTCTGCTTCTCCTTGCTTCTCACAATGCAATTACATGCCACTTTCAGAAACGCTGCTTTGTATCACATTGGATCTATTCCTGTTGGGGCCCTCTTTTGGCAGGTAATTTTGTAGATAAATACATATATCAAAGCGCCAGCTAGTTAGGCCAGTTAGATGCCAAGTTTCTGCGCCCATGGAAGGGACTGACATGGCAGCGAGACACAACAGCTCACAGATTATGTACAGGGCTGAGATCGGCGGGGTTTGGGAAAACAAAGCACATGCGCTGATGCTATGTTGAGCTGCTGGTCAAATCGAAAATTATCAGATGTAGCTTCCATAGATGGGCTGCTTGCACATGAGGAGCTCTCTATTTGGATGACCATCCAAGTCAAGCACGCATATTAAAAGACAGGTTCATGGAGTAATTCCCTTAACAGTTTCCTTGCATATAATGATCCCTGGGTGGCCATCTAATATTGAACTCCTTCCTGCTGGATGGTTCCAGGGTGTCATAAGAGAGTTATACGACCTCATTGATTTATTACCTTAGGTTCAGGGGGCACGTATATATATATATAGTATATATGTGTGTATATCATATTAAGATAATAGAAACAATAGATAAACAGTGCACGCATATCTGCGCGTTGTATTGCACAAATCAAGTGCTACCCGGCTACCCTCAACAATCATGACCTCCGGTAGCCCAGCCACCCATCCACAATCAAACAGGGGGATGATGTTTTTCTCAACTTGTGGAGTCCTTACAGCTCTTGAGCCTTGGGAAAGCCGCAGTGGATGTCAAGTTGAGATCATCCTCCCAGGTACCAAATATATAGGCTAGGGCTGGAAAACATTGAAACCACCCATCAGTATTCACCATGTAGCCATTCATACATTTGATTACGATTCCCAATTCCCAAGATCAAGTGCTTGAATCACAATAGCAGTACTTCTGGCAATTTCCCTATGATTGTGATTGGCTGACGATTAAAAGTGGCGACTTTTGTGGCAAAACGGGCCTGGGATCCATGTTTCAAATGCGGTCCTGGGCCGCCGCCAACTATCAAAAATGATGACGATGAATGATGATAAGGATACCCATGATGGTGATGGTGATGGTGATGCTGGTGGTGATGGGGAAGGGACAAAAACATACAATAAGGGTATATAGTGTCCGCGCTTTGTCAAAGTCAGTTTCAATGGGACAAAAACATACATACACCTTGTGGTGAGTCACCTGGAAGTTGGCCTGGAAAGAACCATCATGAGGCTTTTTGCGCATCGAAACCGTGGAGATGGCTCATCCTCAACAGCTTGGGATTCAAACGTCTAAAGATATGATCATTAGATACTGTTGTTGAGGATTAACTATCTAATTTTTGATTAGATATGCCACATGTCATTGAATCTAAGGATGGATGCTGTTGTTAAACAAAAAAAGAGGCAAATGTTCCCCAGGGAACACAGCAAGGATCATGAAGGTATAGGATGGTATAGGCATATTGCGAATTCACAGGCCAAACTTCTTGGAACATCTTGGAACGCATTGTTCGAGGCTGCTCTGAATGTAGTAGACGCGGCATGTCTACGTCAGCGCTGTTGAGTTGAAATGCAGGGGGTCCGGATGTCTGCCAAAGCAGCTCCAATCAGTGACTAAATGTCATATCAGCAACAGCCAACCTGCGGTCCATATACGAAGCTGTTGAAATGTTCGAATCAATGAAACGAAACAGTCGATATTTGGCTGGGAAAAAAGGGGGATTATAGGAAAAAGGAGGATAATATCACCTCTTTTCAGGAGAGTCATTGAGATCTTGTGGCGCTTCTGGATGTTCAGAAACCACTTCTCTTGAGAAGATACATTTGATGAAGGGCAGCATCAGCCCGGGATCGAAACTTGAATGATGCCGACTTGCGATGATCTTGCCACCACTTACGAAATTTAAGTTTAAAAATTGGAGTTGATTACAGAGGAAAAACTATACATCTAATGTGGGAAACCCAAGAATAAACTTATTATTTGGGGAGTTCCTACCGCTCGTAAGCATTGTGGATTTTGGGGTTTACCGCATTGGGTTTACCACATCAATCCACATTGATCTACCCATAGATCACTCTCCCCAAAAAAATACAGGGCCAAGGTCGGTGCCCCCAGCCTCCGCAAGCCGAAAGCCTGGGTGGTAATCGCTTCGCGAAAACCGGCATTGTTCATATATAGATGCTCATGGGTCCTGGGTCATCTTAAATCACCATGTTTTTCATCCAGTTCTGCCATATGTTACCCTCTGGTGAACTAACATAGCGAACTGGAAAATCACCATCTTTAATAGGTAAATCACCTATAAATGGGTCATTTTCTGGCTAACTGTTAAATTGCCAGAGGGTAACATTGCTGAAGGGTCCCATCACCCCATCGTCCAAGGCGCAAATCCTTCAGCGGCAGCTCGGCCATTACGGACGAAGGACGGCAGCCACAGCTAGCCGCTGAGACGCGGGAACGACGCCATGGCTGGATGGGCTCCCCATGGACAGACCCTCCAAGTCGACTGACTCGACTGGGAATTTTTGCCAAGTCGTAGGAGCCTCATGGATTCAAACTTTATCTTGGCTTATGACTTGGGAAGAATCCCCTCAAAAGGCGAGAAATCATTGCCACACCTTTTGAAAAGTTGACTTGAGAGACTTGAGAGTGAACAGCACAGAAGTTGACAGATCTCGTCTATGACATTCAACGCTGCCTTGCTTGATGGGATTTCAAGTGAGGTGGTGGGTGCCCCGGTGCCCCATGACTCAATCCTGACCCCTAGTGGCCGGCCGGAATTTCATCTTGCGCCAATCTCTATGCCGCATGTGTGCCTTTGGCATGTATATGTTGCAAAAGCTGCAGACAAAATACATTCTGTATTGTGTTTCAAAGTGTTAAAACGTCCATGCCATGCGGCCAATTCAGACTCAACCCAAAAAACTCCCAGAAACATGCCTCACATCCCCTCTCCCACTGTGCAGCATCCATGGACATGAGTGCCTGCGGTTTTTGTGGCAATCCCTTCCACCAAAGGTCCAAAAAATGAATAGATCCAATACTAAGCCAAGGTTTTCAGCTGGAGTACTTAATCTTAGTGGAATCGGGTGGTCTTCCCAAAAGCACTGTAGCCACAGGTTTGCCTATTGATCCTTGACAATCGTATCCCTCACGTTGCCTCAAAAAGGTAGAACCCCCTAAATTCTCCAGAAATGGGTCGGATAAACTATCGCCAGCTGGACATCTTACGGGTTTCACCTTCTCGACCTCCTTCTCCAGCGAATCAGCAAAGTCCTTGGCAGCCTGGCTTCTATCGTCACCCAGGTGGTGTTGGTGGGTAGGGGGCCGCTCGCTCGAGATGCGGGGACCTGTGATCTTCTGCTTCGCGACAAAAATAAGGGAATATATACTGTTATCATATCTATCTATCTATCTATCTATCTATCTGTCTTATCTTATCTTATTTTATCTTATCTTATCTATCTCGCTCTCTCTCTCTCTGTATTTATTTATTTACTTATATACACGTAACCAGATCAAATTGTGGGCATGTCACTTTCACCCTCCAAAATGGTACACACCAGGGATTGTTGCGGCCCATGATGTCTTTATGCAATGGGGAGGTGAGAGCTGGGTATGCTGGATGCAAATCGGCTGGGGCACACTCTTTTGATCTCTTTTGTTTCCAGCCTGACAAGCCCCTAGCTGTACCTGAAAAGATCTTGAACTCTGGAGCTGTCACCGCCACGGGCTGGTTGGCCCCAGGTCACCACGCTTCCATCTCCCAAGATCGCAGCAAAGGCAGCGGAGGTCCCAGAAATCTTCTGAACATTCTTGAGCTGGTCTTGGACTTGGGAGCTGTCACCACCATGGTCTGGACTTCCCAAGGTCACCACGCTTCCGTCTGCTAAAATTGCATAAAATTGCTGCAAAAGCATCGGATGTGCCACAAGCCTGCTGAATGCGTTTGGTTCTGAACAAATGTCCGATGGCTTTGCTGTTGCCGACAAACATGGGCTTGCCCCATGTGACAATTCTGCTGCCTCCAGCACACCATAATTAGAGCAAATACATTCCATGTTGCAACTATCTTTGGCTGCTGTGCAACAGCAGTAAGGCTATCTCCACCTTGAAGCCCAGAAAATCGCAAAGAGATCGTGGGATCTAAAAGGCGTCCGTCAGGCGCAGCAAGCTTCAGGAAAGCAGCTAGTGCCAAGTCTGCAATGGTGCCACACTGCGAGACTTGAATAGTTTCACAGCACCCACTTGGCAAGGAGACCTCCAGTTTCATGGAACTGTCAGCCACTTGCTCGCTCACGGCCTTGCTCTCCATGGCACCGCGGCAGGATATCGTCTGAAAAGATTTTCCTCTGTTAGTCCATTGCTGCTTTGTATCTCTACATTTCCCAGATTTTCCCAGTGATCCCACTTTCTTATCCGAGAAAGATCCGAAAATCCATCCGCACTTGAAGCTCATTTCCCCGCCGGGAGTCACATCTTTCATCTCAAGGATCCCAGTGCTGGAACAGTGCCCGATATTTTTGGGGGTATCACTTGAAGATATGAAGGTATGAAGGTATGAGGATAAATATCCCTATACTCTCTCCCTCTCTATATGCCATTATATACTGTATTAATATATATATATATACAGTATATATACATATATATATAATATACAGTAATTTCCGTAGATCCGTAGATGTAAGTCCCCGATTCGCCACCCTTGTCAGGTCCATATTGAGGTTCACTTCGACATTCTCTGTTTATAGGCTCAGGATTTGTCGACAGGGTATGAATCACCCCCGGAAAATGTTGGTCCATGGCTCCATGTGGCCCCGGTAATCCAAGTTGCCCAACCTCAAAGGCTTCCTTCCACCTGGGCAGGCTACAAGCCATCCCAAGATACTAGAAGTTATTGGGATTCTCTGAACATAGGGCGCCCCCAAATATCCCAAATGGTCATAACTGGATTGTATACCACATTTGCAGAGGCATCCTTCTTGGCATTCCGCCCCTGAGGTCCTAGACCTCCCCTCCTTAAAGAGTGTGTTCATCCCACTTAAAGGTGAATCGTGTTGCTATTACTTATATAAGGAATTGTTCAGTTGGGATAAGCATGGCCCATTTATGGATGGGACTTTCCCAGAAATATATCAACTTAGCAATTGTGTGTGATGTTTTTCTTCCACGTTTCAAACTGTTGCCAACAAGGGCACTGCTGGTCCTGCCACATGATCAATATGTTTTTTTGCAGATTAAGGATGTGAACTGCAACAAGCCCGGCAAGCCCGACAAGCCCAATATGCCCAGCATGCCCAAGAATACCCAACAGACCCTATGGGCCATGACGAAACATGGCGAAACGATCCTCCGCACCCAGCATTTCAGTCACTCAAAATTTCTAAGGAGGTCTTCAATCCCACAGTTTAACCACAAACTTCGCAGTGGCTGGTGACATCTGGTCGGTCACTGTTTGATCATTATGTTTGCCTTTTGAAATTTGTTTAAAATGAACAGATCAAAACCCGACCAAATCACAGAAATCCAGCTGGCCCAGCTTAGCGGCGATCTCATGATCCCTGAGTCCCTGAGTCTCCGCACGAAGTCTTGCCGCCAGGAACTTCGGGAGAGAAACTGCTGACGCCGGCCTTCGCTTGTTCCAGTGACCCATCACGAAAATCCAACGTGGCCATGGCTAAAGCCTCATTTTTGAAAAAAAAAGACGGGATACTTGGAGTTTCCATGATTTGCCATTGCCATCCAAGTCATGTCAGCCAAAATTTGGAGGAAATGTAAGCCACAATAAAGCATCTCAGGTCACGTTGGGCCCTTCTGGTAGGATTACGAACATATTTTTTACACACACACATATACATATATATACATATATATAACATATATACATATATGTTATAAATATATACACAGAGTATATAAGTATATATGACTTGATCATACTAGGGTGCTGACCTCATATAGTAAGTAGTTTTGGCCATGGTTTCTTCACCCTGCCTTGCTCGAGGTTGGCTCCACCCTACCTGGCATTCTGGGCTTCTGGGCCCGGCCCGGCAATGACTTTCCGTGCAGGTCATAGGGCCATTGAAGATCCCCATTTGCAAAGGGTAGAATAACCAATGGTTAAAAAAAAATGATTATTCTACCTCAATGTTAAATGGTACATTAATAACCAACATTAATAGATAATCAAAGGGTTAACATGGTTAACATTGACATGTATTTATTAATGTTGATCTGATTAACATTAACACGAACAATGACCATATCTACCAGTATCATGTTGATTAACCAATCATCAAGGTAGAATAGGTTAAAATTCACAGAAACTACCATACATTAGCTGATAACAAGTCACGTAACGTGCCCTCACGGAATCTGTCCAACATATTCCAGCCGTGTTAGACTAGCAGAAGGTATACCTCACCACCCATTACCTCCTCGTTCGTTAAGCCCGCAGGGCACATATCATACTAATGGTTGCTTATACCCCTTATGTATCAACACAATTGATGGTTTCTAGAACACATAATTGTTATTGCCTTGAAAATCCACCGCTTAATCGTCATGTTCCCATTAAAATTAGCCAGTTAATGCGCACCATCTGCCAAACCCAAGATCATACTGTTGGTTTTATGCTTTATATATGCTGTAATCTTTATATACCCATGATATCCCGCATTAGTTTGCCATGTTCGCTGAAGTTCCCCGCGTGTCTCACGCCGGCCTTGGTCGTCTGGCGCCATCTCCTGCACTTATTTGCTTCGCCCAGGATTAGACCCCAAACGGTTGTTGACTGGGAAAGTACCATTTTAAGCATTGAAGTATCAAATCAGATTGGGGGAATATCCCATATAAAATATATGTGTTTTCTTGTAAAGTAAAATCCACATTTGGCAGATTTTAGGGTCAATGCAGGGGTAAATTTACCACACATTAATCATCCCTTCCTCCTATTACTAAACCCCGCCCAAATACTAAAAACTAGTGTCCATCTCCAATTTTGGAAAATTTCAGATTGGCCAATTTGACTTTTAATTGTTCCCCTTTAGAAAACAGTTTTTTTTAAAAAAAAACTACCCTTTGTGGGTTTTCCCCCCTAAACTAAAAACTAGTTCACCCCGGGGTGTTTATTATTAGGGTCCGTCCAATTTTTTGTAGTTTTTTATATTAAGGTTTTTAATGTAGTATTGGGGGGAAGCTTCGAAATCCAATTTTTGGCAATATTTTAATTGCGTTATATAAAGAATTTTTATTGATTTTAAGATCGGAAAAAATAGTTTTTATTATTAAGGGTTTTAATTTAATATAAGGGGGAGGCTTCGAAATCCAATTTTTGGCAATATTTTAATCGCGTTATATAAAGAATTTAATTGATTTTGAGATCGGAAAAGTAGTTATTATTATAAAGGTTTTTAATTTAATATTAGGGGGAAGCTTCGAAATCCAATTCTTGGCAATATCTCAATCGCGATATATAAAGAAGTTTAATTGATTTTGAGATCGGAAAAAATAGTTATAGTATTATTATTAAGGGTTTAATTTTATTAATAGGGTTCCCTAATAGCAAATACCCCCCTAATACTAAAAACTACCTGCCGTGTTTAGTAATAGGGGGGGGGCGTTTAGTATTAGGAAGAAGGGATTAGCATACCACATATATTCACTTGGATTGCATGGGGCATGGAACCCCATGCAAACTGCTAAAACTGGCCTTGGGAATAGGGTTTCATTCTTGGAAAGTGTTGTGTTGGAGGTCGATCTTTGATTTCAAAACGTTCAGGGCCGTGACATAATCTCACAATTATATAGTTTTTTTTTCCATGTGAAAACAAAATATTCCATAGATATACGTCCTACTTCCTTGTAGTCGTTGCTAGCTCAAACCTCAGACAGTGCTTATCAGTGCTTCATCATCCCTCGCAGTGTTGAAATGTGCGGTCTACCACACATTAGATGTGAAACTATTTGGGGGTTACTGCACCCTAAAATTGTGTGATAACTTACATTAATTCAAATATATACTATCAATGAATGAAAATGGGTACCCAATATTGCATAATATTGCAACGTAATTCCTTACCATATAATAATAGTAATAATAGCAATCGTAATAGTAGTAATTACATGTAATTACACGTAGTCTTTTATACCTCCTATATTATCTTATATTTATATATGGGTAGTCCTGTCAATGGCTAGTCCTGGTTAACTTTTATCCTGGACTAACCAGGCTTCCAGGCCCAGCAGCTGAGGCACCTGAAGCTGTTGGGTCAACAGCTCACATCGAGAGGCCTGTGCCTCGAAGGCTTCCCGAAACCTGGGCAGATGAGCATCAAATAGCATCCATATTATATATTATATGTATATATATAATAAATATAATGTGTATATATAAAATACATGTATATATAAAGTTAAATATATATATATATATAACTATATATATATCTCTCTCTCTCTTCATCTGCATGATACCTTGACTGGACCAGCGGAGTTTTTGGGCATATCAGATGCGATAAAATAGGAATAGCATAGGTACAATTCTGGAACCATGCGTTTTGACCCTGATGGTGGATGACTGGCAGCCATGAAAAAATGAGCCAACACCAGAACAAAAGTCGAATCTGGCTTTCAGGATGGCTATGGATCAGAGTTGGGTGATTGACCTTACATATCCTTAAAAATGGTATAAAATCGTAAGTTAAATACCCTTTACATGGCCCTATAGGAGGCACCTTTCCAACCTTTCCAAGGAACCCCGGCACTGCCCGAGCAATCCCAACTGGGTCAACCCTACACCACTTCAGTTTCTTCCAGTTCTTCAGGACCCTGCCATGCAGGCTGGGGGGGATCGACAACCGATCCCTGGCCCCCCAACGGGCCTTCAGCGCTGGTCTGGAAGCTTTAGATCCACGGCTGCGCCTAGGTGACATGCTGCCGGCCGTGATTTTTGGCTTGGAATTTGATCTGTTTCTTTCCACCCCAGCTAAGTAGGACCTATGCCAATCAATTGGGGTTCAGTCACCCCAATGTGCGTTTAAACGAAAATTCACAGCGACAGCAATCTTAAAGCTTCAAAAAACTTTAGAAACGGTCTTGAAAGCGCCAATTCTCATGTTGGGCCTTTCTGCAAAAATCACATGAAACTATAAATCCAGTTGCAATTTCAAAATATGTCAACATGTCAACCAACATCAACCGCCTTAGACCCGCCCCACTCTGCTCCTGGGTCCTCGGACGCGGAAACGAAGACTGCCACGCCAGCCGCCACCGGTCGCCAGTCGCCAAGCCGGTGAGGCGACCGGACCAACCTGGACGGGTTTCACCTTAACGCCTGGACAGGCTGTGTCCACATCCCCTATTTTTGGACCAACATGGGATGAACATGGGGCCCTTTAAAACTTTACCAAGCTCGGGTAGAGTTCAGATGGAGTAAACATGCTGGTCCGCAGAGTTTGCGGAGATTTTGCGGAGTAGTTCATCCTATCTTGATTCTTTTCGTGTCTCTTCGGTACCCGATGACATGGCGAGCTCCGGATACTGGAATCACAGAAGAAACTAGGAGTTGGGTTTGTAAATGTTTGTAACCCATCCTGGAAATTGACCATGTCTTTTTCTGCCAACGGCAATGCTTATTTCAATATAGGATCATCGGAGCCTGTTTTTTCGGGTAAAATGACCCACGTTTTCAACAGACCCCCACGAAGTAGTGGAATGGTTCTTGACGTAAATTTATGGTTCTCCCGGGTCCTAGGTTTTCTTGCAGAAAGCGGCCCTTACCACTTGTATTTTCGATAAGGTAGAATACAATATAACCATTAGAAGACCTTTATACGTATTGTTTGGAGGGGGTGGCAGATTTAGATCCTTCTGGAATGATGCAATATGATGGAAGTAAAAAACACGTAATATAACCATTGTAAGATCTTTATACGTATTGCTTGAGGGGGTTGCAGATGTAAATCTTTCTGTAATGATGCAATATGACGGAAGAAAATGTAACATAATAATATCTCATATTTTGATTCAATATAGGGTATGCACATCGTGGGAAAAATGCGACATTATGGAACCAATGGTAAATGTGATGGAAAAATGGAGGGAAATCCCTATAAATCCCTGTGGATTTGGATGAGAGAACTGTTAAAACCGTGGAAGAAATGGGAGATTATGTGAGCATGGGCCAACGTCTGGTTCTGCGGGGAACATTCTGCAATCTTTGCATCTTTCTACTTCTGCAATCTCCATGAGAGTCCTTTTTGAATGGGGTTCACCATCAACCATCATCAACCATCCACCTGGGTAAATTACAATAACTCACTAACCTGAAATAAGGCTATCTTGGGGGGTGTTTCCCCTTACTAATCATGATTATAGTGAGGGAGAACAGTGAGGTCGTTATAATTTACCCAGGTTCACGTATGGAAGCTGCCTGTCCGCCCAGGCCTGGTCAGCCTGGTCTCTCTCGCACCTGCGTTGAGGCGGTGCGCGGTGCGCCGGCCCCCATACCCGCAACCGCAACTGGTGGAATTCCTTGGTGAACTGCTGGGATTTGGGTGATATAACTGATAACTATTAATATAGCTATATATTAATAGCATTTAATAGCTATATTTTTCCTAATAGAGGGGTTAGATGGGTTTATGAAATTTTATAAACCCACATCTGTGGGTCTAAAAACCTTCTACTAGTCTGGCATGTCAATAATCCCGAAACCTGCAGCGACGGCACCTGGCAGTTGTCCTTTCAGCCGGATGAGAAGCCCCGGTCGAACCGGTGCGCTGGCCATCTCCATGGCCATCATCATCTGCTGTTGGGGGTTTCAACCGTTGACCTACCTACCATTGGTTGGTGGTTGAGCCACCCAAAATATGGCTGGTTAATGTTGGTTATATGTAATAAATGCGGAAGTCAATCAGAAAAGAATAGTGCATTAGGTGGTATAGAAATTTCTTGGTTTCATGGGCTGAATGATGTACATTACATACCCTCTGGTAATCAAACATGGCAATGAAAAATCTGCCATGTTTCATATGTATAGATGTTTTTCCCATTCAAATTCTCATTTACAGGGGATTTCCCATTGCAATGTTTGATTACGGGAAGATACTTTGAAATAGCTTCGCCCTGAATATGGCACAAATGCTGCTACTCGAAGCCAGTCTTATGTTATGGTATTTCAGGGTTAAGGTTGATTGAAACCTAGACGAAAATGCAAGAGGCTGAGCTTCCTTGAAAAATGTTGACCAACATATGTTTCTACAAATCTCGATTCAGAAGGTCTGATCTAATGTCAGACTTTGATTCCAGAGAAAAAGTCACTGCATTAAATGTCTTTGCCCTGCACCTCTCAACCTGCATTGCAGCATGTTCGAGCATCATTCCCTTCAAATGCAAATCTGTCGATCAATCCTAAGCGTGACCCGAATTTGTCGTCCTTTCATCCTATCTGGTCCATTCCTGGTTATTGCTGGAGAAGTGGGAAATTGCCTACGCTGTGCTTAGCTTCGGGCGGCGCTCGGGGGCGCCAGTTCCACTATGAAGTGGGTATCTGGCCATATCTCAACTTAATTACAGAGAAAATCGCAATAATTATATCCACAAACATCGCCCCAACTGGATCACCAAGTAGTCACTGAATGGGGAAATGTTTCATCATCATTTATTTTAGTTGATGCACATCGGGCTGTAAACCGTCAAACATGAGGACATAATCATTGCACACATGGTTGGTTCATGGTGTTCGTTGGTTGTGGGTCGCATCATTTTCCAGGTCGCACAGCGCAGGCGATGGCCACGGCCGCGCCTTCAGTGCAGCCAGCTCCCTGCATTGACTTGAAAGCTAAGCTGGAACCCCAATTTAGGAAGAATCTGGCTGACATTTACCCTCTGGTAATTTAACATAGCTGTATAGATGGCCCATTTAAAGGATTTTACAGGTAAACGATCTATTAAAATTGTGATTGCCCATGGCTATGTTAAATTACCAGAGGGTAAATATTTGGAAACTATATTGCAGGGTGTTTTTCAGGCTGGTTGGAAGTGGGGTTCCAAGTAGCTGGCAGCGGGGATTTGTTACCCCCGGCCGCAAAGCTTGCGCCCTCACGAGGGCAGGGAATCATGGTAAGGCGATCTTCCGAAATCCATTGGGAAGGCTATATGTCCTTGAGGGCTTCTAACCCTCTTAAATCAAACAAAACTCACGAGATTTAAACAAAAACATAATAACTGCCGAGCAGAAATCATCAAAAACTTGCATGATTTACCATCTGGTAAGATAAGATAACTATGGAACATTACCATTTCTGGGTAAATCAACTATGCCTATGGGGCCTAGGGCGTTTTTGTTGGTACCTCTCCTGTGATTCCCATCCTACCCGTTTTGCTTCTGCCGCCCCTTAGAAGTTGGCCACGTGCACCGGGTCTTCTTCTGCCGCGCTGCGGAAGCTCAAGGCACTCCTCAGAGGGTCGTGTGTTCGATTCTAATATGATCGTAATGCGGCAATAAACGAGCATATAGATAGTGGGGCTTATAACTACCATAAATCAAAATTGATAGATTATAAAATCTTTTTGGTAATGGCAATGGCAAATTGATAGGGGTAAATGGTGTCAATCGGTTTCAAGTCCAGGCCTCAACGCAACGCTTTTTTGTGTTGGTTTTAAATCTTAAATGGTGAGGTTGTAGTGAGACCGCTGAAACTTGCCAAGTCCACCCACCAAGCTGAACTGAGGTGATCTGGGATCCTTGTTTCAACACTCATACCATCCTGTCTCCTTTTTTGGCACTAAAACAAGGCAGAAACATACGCGACCTTGCGTAAGTATGGACAATGAACTTACGTGAATAAGTGATGTTTGGGCGGCTGCGAGAACTCCACATTCAACATGGAAGCAGCTGGTTGCGGAGCCCATGTCTGTCAATTGCAATCAGCTTGGTAGCTGAACATACTTGGTTTATAGGCAGGATTATGAGTATGTAAATCTCAAACATGCCCCGAAAATGGGTGGGGAACATCCCATCAAGACTATTCTATTGATGTTTGGGATGTTCCCTAGATAACTTCAATATAGTTCAATATAAATAGCCTAGAGATGCCTAGAGTATACTTTCATGAATGCCCCTTCTGCAGGAGTTCATCTCCACCAACTCAGCTAGGTTTCACCAGGGGTTTTGATTCATTTCGCAGGAGCTGGGATGGCAGCTGTGCTCAATGGATTATATATATAATTTATTTAACACACATATAATATATATATATATATATGTAAATATATTATATATAAATATATTATATATATAAATATATTATATATATAAATATATTATATATATATATTATGTAATCATAAAATCCGACCCCATGGTTATCACCAAATCTTTGGGATATCCTCTGAAAATGATCCCTTAAACCGCTTCTGACACATAAAATGATCCCTTAAATGGCTCTGAAAATTGGACATACCCTCCAGTAAACAAACTATCTGCAGAATAAGCCATGTATAGATGATTGCCATCATTACTCAAAAAAATCATTTTCCATAGATACTTACCCTCTGGTAAACTAACACAACTATGGAAAATCACCATTTTTAATTTTTAATGAAAATCAACTATATATAAATGGCCATGTTCAATAGCTATGTTAGTTTACCAGAGGGCACCCTCCCGGCCATAAACTCAGTCACGGCTTGGTCGTGATCTCCGGCAGGAGGACGGGCAACCAACAGCAGGCTGGCCCTGGCTGCCGTAGACTGGAGGTCCAGTTGGATCAAAAACAGGAAATTACCGAGGTCAACCATCAAACAAGGGGACTTGATTTAATCCAAAATTATTACTATCTCAAAATAGGGATTTAATCCATTGATGTATCAAAAATCATGATTTAGCCACCAAAAAAGCATGGATTTTAGCATCAAAGATAGGAACTTAACATGACTTAACCATCAAGAATCGGGACTTAGGCATCAAAGATAGGGATTTAACCATCATCCCAGAGATTGAAACTCAACGAGCTAGCATGAAAATTCAAATGCCCCTAGACCAATACTCCAAAACCAGCATGTGTTCATCGTGGTCCAGGGTTTCGACAGCTTTGGAACCTTCAAAGTGCCCATGATAAAGTATGGGTGAACAGTTTTTTGAAAAAAAAACATTACGCATCATCACACCAAATCCTTACTGCTGAATGCTGAACTCCTCATTTTTCATAGCTCATATCATATATACATATACCATATAATATAAATATAAGTATAATATGATATATGGTATATGATGAATGTATATATTCCATTTTTTATAGATGAGTTTCCCACTGTCATGAACAGATTTTGAGGGTTTAGGTCTGACCCACGTGGCACACCCAGCACCAAGTGATGCCAGGCTGCGATGTGCCACTGGCAATCCAGAGACCACAGCCGCAACATCAGCGGAGCGATGGCGGACGAGGAAACGATCCCTGGCGGGTTGAACGATGGATCCATGCTGTAGGGATTCATGATGGATCCATCATTTAAAATTTAGGATTGATAAAAACAAACTTGTGTTGATGAAGTGAAAATCTTCTTCTGAGCTGTTTTTTGAGTTTTTTGAATCCAGAGTTCTATCAAAATTCATCAAAACCGTTGAAAACGCTGGATTGATCGTGACACATACAACTTTATTGATGGTTGAGCATGGTTGAGCCTTCATTTTGGGGATCAGTTGGCCTTCCATGTTTTAAAATGCTTCACATCCATCGCCCTCTTCCTTCTGAAAGCTCCAGTCCAACTAGGAGCACGGCCTTTAGAAGGCCGTGGGTTTTTTGTGATCAACGGTGTATCATGGGTGATTCTTGATGTGCTCGTGCCAATAGGATTTTGTTTGATGTGATTTTTAAGGCCGTTAGCCCCTTATTCTGGTGCATATTTTCAAAAACATGCATTTTGCCTAGACGAAACTACCATTTTTGAGGTTTTTGAGACTTCCCAAACTAATTCGACCTGACATGTTTTGATGTGGTTTTTAAGGATTTTAAGGCCGTTAACCCCTTATTCTGGTGCATATTTTCAAAAACAAGCATTTCGCCTAGACGAAAATACAATTTTTGGATTTGTGAGAATTCTCAACCTGAAATGTCTTGATTCCTGTGTTGGTCACAGCAACGCTTCGGGTTCTTCCAAGAACCTTTGCGGATCTGGATTGTTGAAGGTACAATGCCAGCACCACATGAACAGATGGAAAGTTCCAGAGAACTTACAATAGCGTGGCATGACGCATGAGTGGAAAGTTCCAGAGAACTTACAGTAACGTAGCATGACGTATGAGTGG
>Ga0126342_10005318_pt1 | contig 22392 bp, 29 predicted proteins | sample Cyp1metagenome_FD_92528 | JGI IMG/M metagenome (GOLD analysis project Ga0126342, IMG submission 92528) | Coral microbial communities from Lord Howe Island, Old Settlement Bay, Australia - Cyphastrea 1 metagenome | ecosystem: Host-associated > Invertebrates > Cnidaria > Coral ...
TTCTGACTCTTTCTCTTCTGATCTTCTCTCTTCTAATCTTTCTCTTCTCTCTGCCTCTGCCCTGCTCTGCTTTTCATCTGTCCATATTGTCGGAAGTTTGACTTCTAAACTTCCTTCGATCATGAATGGTATTTGCATGATATTTGAATGATATGAATCATGACTATCCTGTGCGTTGGATATGGTTGGATGTGGAGATTGGATAAAGAATACTACTGTTGCATATATCAGATATCGCTTTATCAAGATCTGGTTGGATGATGTTGGATGTGGAACCCGAAAAGCTGAATCGAGCAACGCCTGTGCAACCAAGCTGCCACGCCATATCTGCGGCCTTTTCGCAGGTCCAACACCGCATCCTTCAGCAGCATGTGACCACCTGCAGTCCGCGACGGGAGGCAGCATGTCCCCATCACTCATCAAATGTTTGATGTAAACTCCACCCAGACCTATCAGGTACATGAAAGAACTGTAGAGAGACCAAGATGGCCCCTGCCACTGCCGCCTCCATACATCATACGAAGGCCATCCAAGAAGATCAGCGAATCGCTGGATCTTTTGCTGTGTCGTTCCTCCTCTGAGGCTTCATCTTCCACGCCATCCTGGATGCCAAGCGGCCGAAGAGTTTGAAAGGCAAAACTGCAAAACAGTGTCCCTGGAGTTGCTGTGCATATCATCATCATATCTATGAAAATATGAAAATACTGAAGATCTTGATCTCGTCCAGGTTGAATCACTGCGAACCACAGCCACTTGAAAATGAACACCGCCGACTGAGAGGCCGAGGGTCGAAAACCTTCTCCAGGAAAGGTTTCAGCTCAAAAGCTGCAATGGCGCTGCCTGGCAGTCGAAAAACAACATGCAACAGCCAAGGACGTGGTCACTCCTCTACACTCTGCAACATCAGAACACAAGTCGATTATGTGTTCATCCTTTTAATTTCTGAGATTTTCTGAATCGAATCCACCCATCACAAAATCACAACTTCATGGAAGGTGTCAGCCTTCCGTTTTCACCAACCCGCCATCCCAAAGACAGCACCTGTTCGTTCCAGCAAGGGTTTGTCCACCAAAGGCTTCAGCTCCTCTTCCAGGGCCGCCTCGGCACCCTCGCGGGTGCGCGACTCCTGAAGCACCAGAAGAACCAGTGGTGCGGGTGGAGTTCTCGAAGCGACTTAACACTCCTGAAATCGGAAAAAACTTTGGAAAATCCTCTCACATCATCTGAAATCCTCTAAGACCATCTAAAGTCTATCAACATGGAATCCCAAAAGATGAGTTTGGAGGGTGATATGTTTCCAAGATTCCATGCAGCAAGACACCACCACAGAGTTGATGTACTTACCTCGGAGGCAAACGTCTGGAGGCACCACCATGCCCGCTTTGAGTCACAGGGTGCTGTACTTTGCTGAAAGTCTCGGTTCCAACTGTGGCCGCAGATCCTTTCACTCCGTAAGTAGCTCCGTTTAAGCAGCAAAATCACCTTTCTCGCCATGCAATTCTTCAAAACACGGACATAGAAAGCAAGGAATGTCTATCCCCGCAGTATGGGGGGTTACATAAATGGGGGGTACCCCAAAATGGTTTATAATGGAAAATCCAATTAGAATGGACGATTTAAGGTAGAAACCCCCGTATTGAATAACAATCAGAAACATGGTCAGTTAATATCCCACACATTGCCCAGCTATGCTTCGAGTACTGGACTGGTTGGTGTTTTCAACCCCCCTGAAAACTATGAGTTATTGGGGATCACCATCCCATTTTTATGGAATAAAACCAGCAGCCAAATCATCATTGATACATATAATCATATATATATATATACATAGAATATATAGATATGTGTGTTTGTGTGTGTGTGTTCCAAATATATATATATATATATAATATATATATATATATGTCTCAAAAATATTCAAAAATCGTTACAACCTTAACCTTTTATGGTCTAACCCCCTTTAACGCCACGCCACGCAGCGGCTCCGCGAAGCGGGGCATCTCCGTCTGGGCGCGGCGTTGCAGCAGCTGAGGCCGCAGGGGGGGCCGCGGCGCCACGTCGGCGGCCTGGATGAAAACATGATGAAACTAATGATGAATGATGAAAATATAGAGTAATAAGTAATGATGATGATGATGATTATGATGATGATGATGGTAATCATCATCATCATCATCATCAACAACAACAACAACACCAGAAATGTCGCTATCAGATTATAAGCTCCAAAAAGCAGAGCAACAATATTACTTTGACTGTCGCATCACCTAAATGAATCAAATGGCCATCACTACTGGAGGCTGCATGAAATCCTGGCCTTGCACTCACTGTCCAAGGTCTCTATGTCGTTGGCATCCTGCGCGAAGAGCACCCCTGCCGCACCCTGCTGCGCTTCCACTGTCTCGAAGCCCGCTTTGTCACCAGCCTGTGCTTAGGTGCAGGTCCACCCATTTTGGATCAGTTCGGTGAGGTAGTCAACTTATGGGGAACCTCCACATTCCGGCTGATTTACGTAACCATTGTCCCTTGTTCCAGACAAAGTGTGACATTTTACAGACCTGAAATATGCGATCTCTGGGGTCATGCTGCTTTCATGCTGGTGTCATGATTGGTGGTTTCATGGTGGTTTCATGGTGGTTTCATGGTGATCTTAGGGATACTCTCTCTCCATCCCGGAATCCCGGCGCCCGCCTCGAGCTCGGAGAGGCAGCGCTCGGCGGCCTTCCTTCGCGCATCGCAGCTGCCGTTCTGCAGGGCCTTCAGCACGCTGAGCAGCAGCGGCAGGATCTCGGCCTCGCGAAGCAGAAAGCAATGGATCATGGGAGATGACAATCGGATACTATCCATAAGGCACATATTGATCAATAATGATAGTATTATAATTATAATCTATAATAATCAGTATAAACAATGGAATATTATAATGATGGGGAATCAAGATGAATCAACCAAGTATTGAACATAAGTTGACCCTAAAGGATATTCACTGACCAAAAAGAAGAAGTGCGCAACCCTTGATCTTCCTGCGGCGCCATGGCCTTGGCTTTTGGCCCACTCTGCAATTTTTCCTTCCACAGCAAGGTGGCCACACGCCGCACGTCGTGGTGGTCGTCCGTCCGCGCAATGAAGATGGAGACCAGCAAGGAATGCCGATGAAAGGAGCTTAAACAATCCATGCTAAGGAAGTCCTGGCCCAAAAAGCGTGATATTTTAATGATATTTCAATGGTATTCAAGAGTTGTATCACAACTTATCACAACTATTCACAACTTACCACTGACAAATTATTTTTTGCATAAGCCTTTCCAAAGGCTGCATGTCCCAAAATCAAGTCAAAGAGTGCTCTGAACTTCAGATGGAAAGTGGAAAAAACAGAGTTCAAGGTTCAGACCGCACATCGCCCAGTCCTGTCCAAACTTGATTCCTTCGCTGATTTTTTCGCAGAAGGAGAAAAACAGGTCCATGGCACGAGCACGCGGTTCTTCTTCTTGGAAGAAGAGGGCCTGGCTGAATTTTCCTCCGGCCCCCATTGGGTCCTTAGTCGCCTTTGTCTTTTGGATACCTAAAATCCTAAATCCATTTTGTTTGAAAGAAAAGAAAACTGTCATCTTTTCGTTGCCTTGGCTCAACTTTTCACCTCGCACAGCTGGCCTCTTGCATGCGCGGCAGGAGCAAATGGGGCGCCGTGGCGCCGTACTCGTCAATCAACGTCTTGACGGCAGCCACGGCCTGACAGTCATGGTAGGTCTGATGGTGTTGCCAAGCTCAAAAAGGATCATGTAAGCACTGTTTAACGAAGGCTAGCTCTAATGGCAGAGTAAAATCAATGCGGAACAGATTGTCATGAGGGAGCCAATCATGGCAGTGCAATATAGTTCAATGATAATTTGCATTAATTTACACAACAGGTTTTCACATCATCTGTTTTGCATATCCCCGACCTGCTTGTGCACGACTTCCGACTCTTCCTGCAAAGCATTCCTGGGTTGTCAAATCTTCAAGAAATACGTTTGACCCTGGGGAAAACTATGGAAAACTCACTGGCCAAGCTGCAGTGCAAAAGGCAAGCTGTGCTTCAGGTGGGGAAGGAAAGCCTCTCACAAATCAGCAGGGTTGCGGCTGCTCAATTGCAACAGCAAGTCAGCAAGTCTTAATATCGAAACCTGCCAAAGATCTAAACATGTGAAACACGTCTGAGCATGTCTGAGCCATGTTTTCTTTCCAAAAAAAGGCCAATGCCAATTCATCCAAAAAAACCTAGGAAAAACATCCCCAATCTTCATCCCGAAGGGTTTTCCCCAGCTGACCCGCACCTGTGGGCCCAAGCCGGCAATGGCTTGGATCAGCTGCAGGCCTCCAGCCTTGCTCTCTATGGTCTCACCTGGACATCGATGGCATGGGGACGTTCTGGGGAAACAGGGGAAACTCAGTGCAGGCTGGGACTGGTTCCAACATGTTTGAACCACTGAACTTCAGTGAACCTTAGCTGCCTCTCCTAGCTTAGCAAATCTCGCAGCATTTACCACTGCCCATGCTTCCCACCCATAGTGCCTGATGGGATTCGCGGCAAGATTGTATCATGCAGACAGCCTGTAGCAAGGCCAAACAGACATGGTTTGGACTTAGCTATGACACTACAAAACTCCTAAAAGATGGGCAAACAAAATTTGCTATGTCTTGCAGAAACTATCAATGTTTGGTGGCAACCATCTAACCAACCAAATCTGTACTATCTACCTTCTAAACATGATTATGAGGGACAATTATAGCCCCCCATTTATTGCATTAATGATGATTATGAGTTATAACCCCGTGTTGATTGGTTTTAGCTTATAACTCCGCATGTTCATCGCTCAGTAAAACCTCATGCTTACTTAGTGGCTATAGTGTGTATATATATAGAGAGAGAGAGATAGATAAGATAGATAAGATAGATAAGATAGATAAGATAGAGAAGATAGATAAGATAGATAAGATAGATAAGATAGATAAGATAGATAAGATAGATAAGATAGATAAGATAGATAAGATAGATAAGATAGATAAGATAAGATAAGATAAGATAAGATAGATAGATAGATAGACAGATAGATAGATAGATAGACAGATAGATAGATAGATAGATAAATAGATAGGTAGATAGATAGGTAGGTAGGTAGATATATACAACTCCCCACTTTCATCCCTTAGCAACCACATGCTTGTTGGTTGCTACTCTGCGTTAATGATGATTAATCGTGATGACTATAAACCCTCATTGCTGATGGTCATTCGCAGTGACGTCGAAGTGATGTCGTGGTAATTTACCCACATTCCGTGGATTCAAATCCCAGTTATCGAAAATTCATTGGATGGATCAAGTAACAAGTAAATTATGATCCCATAATTGGGAAATTCAATATCCACTATGATTATGATCAGATTGAATCCCAATGTTCATGAAATTTCATTATAGTTTCATCATTCCTCATATCAGAACGTTATTGATTCAAATCCCATTCAAATCATTTTACAATCCCCATTGATGGTAAAACTCCATTATCATCCGATTGTCATCATCCATTGTCATCCCGTGATAAACTATAAATCCCCATGTTTGATGGTAGTTTATAGATGATGATGGGATTATAATGGTTAATGGTTGATGGTTATAGATGGTTATAGTTGATGGTCCATTCTATGTATCTATATACATAAAATGTATACCCAATATATCTATATACATATAATATATACATAATATATATATATAGATATATACTACCGTATACCCATGATAAAGTATAAATCCCCATGGTTGATGATTATATAACGGTTGATGGTCCCACCCCGCCATGCTCCGCACCTGGCAGCAGATCGCGGCGCGCCAGCAGCACCTCTGCCAAGCCCCGTGCTGCCCCGCGGCGTTCCACCTCGGAGACGTCCTCGTTCTGCTCCTGCGACCCGTGAAGCACCGTGAAGGTCGTGTTTCTATGGGGATTTTATGGGATTTTACCCTCAAAAATGGTGATTTGACCCTCAAAAATGGTGATTTCATTGCATTTGGATGCAAAAAAAGGTCTTAGAACATGGTTAACTGTTGAGTTTATGGAGGATATAACTATAAGATACTATAAGTATCGACTATAGTTATTGGGTTTATAAACCAACTATACTGTAGCTAATGGGGGGCCTCATGTGGCATTTCTTTCTATGGGCATTTCACCAGCAAAAATGGTGATATCATGGCATTCAGTAGGATTTCAATGAGAGAATACTGGGGATGAACTATTGTTGTGGTCATTTGCAAGGGTGTGAGAGCGCGATTATAACTAAGCCCTATGCCCCCACAACTATGGCCTCTTGGTGGTGATGATGACTAGACTAGACTATGCTGGTTCGAGGATGATTCAGCATGACTTACAGTAGAGGATGAGGATGAGGATGATGCTTCTTCCTACTGATATCATTTTGATAAGATTCATCATGAGGAAACTAAACAAAATGGCAAACCCAGAAACTGGTCCCTGGCTCCTGACTTTGCAGCTTCTTCAGCAAGAAGGGCATCATGTCTTTGTCGCAGATTTCGGGAAGTCCAAAGGCCAAAGATCCAAAGCTCTTGGCCGCTTCGTGCTGGACACCCACGGTGGGGTGCAGCAAGCATTCCTGCCGGTTGAATCCGGTTGATCAATGTTGATCAATGTTGATCAAACACTTGAAACTAACAGATTGGCAGCTTGATGGTAGGGTCATGGTTTCATCTCACCTAAAGACCCCTATGGCCCTGTTGCTTCACCTCCAGCAACGGCATCAACTCTTGCAGATACGGCTGTAACAGCACTGGATCCGCGATGAGGTGAACCGAGGCACCCACGATCCTCAGTCAACGCTGGGATTGACTCATTGTGAGTCCTTGGGGTTCCTGTTCGATGAAGTACTGCAGTTAATGGCTGAGGCAATGCCCCCTCACAGTTCTCAGACTTTCTCCAGATCCAGAGTCTGACCACTTTTTTGTTGTTGAAACTCACTCTAAAAATCCACCTAGCAGCCCTGCCTGTCCAGATCAGTCAAGGCTCTGTACGCCCTTCATCTTTGCATCATGAGCTTGTTCTCGCATGGCTCTTGACACGGTGGGGAAGAGCAGAGCGAAGGCGCAGGAGTCAACCTTGGAACTGATCATCTGACAGTGCCAGCTGTAAGCAGAGCTAAGGAAACAAAGTCAACCATGCCATTGCGTGTCAAGAGCGCCGTCTGGCAGGGAACTCCAAAGGGTTGGTTAAGACTCGACAAAAATTTCAAATTGTTTCCTCGCATGTGCTGCCACGGTTCGGTGTTCAGAAAGGTGGTGTTTGCCATTCTGTGCAGAGTTTCGGTGGCCTTTTCCATATTCGCACTATCCTGATTGACAGCAGGGGTCACGGCAGGAAGGCATAATGTCAGGATGTTGGACATCAAAGAAAAACAGCTACAACATTAGCATTCTCACGGTCACTTAGGGAAGGCAACCGAGGACGCGAACTGCTCCAAGGAATCAAAAACTCGTAGGTTGAAGTTGAAGCCCAGTCTCAGAATCCATGTGGTGATATTGTAACAGCCCGTCGTCATGTATCCTACCTTCCCATATCCATCATGCAGATTCCACCAAGCATTCTTCTCACCCTCATCATCATCATCAGCAGCAACATCATCAACAACAACATAGTCACCCAACATCATCTGCCACCATCTTCATGACCACCTTCCTGCAACGTTCCGTTCCGTTGGTTTTCCGAGGGTCCAAAATGCTGGTGATGATATCATCCGCCAACGCGCGAATCTCCGGAGTCTGTGCCAGCTCTTTGGCCATGCTTCGCAAGAACGACTCCGCCTCTTTCTTCACCTGATGAGGGTCACAGCTCAACAAGCTGTGGATGTTTTCTTGCCAAGGGAAACACCAAATTGTGGAAAGTCCCAACAAGTGCAAATGTTGTGCAGGCACTCCTCAAAATCCTTTGATTGTGAATTTGGAATGCAAACCTGCTAACCCTCGCATTCAGATAGCCTCTTTGCGTGCGTCACCCACTGCATCTCGCAAAGCGGACATGATCTTCCTTGGGCAACTTCAGCGTTTTGCAGAAATATTTGTTTGGAATGACCTGCTGGTTACATGTAAATGGTTCAATTGCAATTCATGTTTCTGCACGATGTTTCTAACCCAACAACTCCATGTGGGCATTTGGGGAAGCTGGTATGGCATGGCAACCGAAGACATTTTCTGGCATTACAGAAGCCTGCATGGATTGATAACCCTGGGCTCCAATCGAGGCGGAAATGGGATCTCACAGCGGGAGATCCCAAGAAATGTGGGCGCAGAGGCAGCACTCCCACATGACTCACACAAAAAAACCCTAGAAGTTGTGTACGTATGTATAGTTTGTGTCAGAATACTCAGGAAAAAAAACTCTCCAAATCCCCCTGTGATGTCCAGCATCGGCATCCAAAGACCCGTCTGCCTCGGGCAGAGCTCCTGAGAACTCTGCAGCAATTCTCTCAGCAGCTGAAGCACCGCCACCTTCACCTTCCTCGGTGGGGTCAGGCAACTCATACAGCAAAGCTAAGGATCACTATCATTCTGAGGTTCTCCAGACCTTATTATCCTTACTTGGAACCTAAGGATGAATTGCTGTTGTCAGACCTGGGACACGGAACCCGGTCACCTGGCTTTTGAGTCCCTTGACCATCTAATTGTTGCTGAGGGGCCACTTCCCTGCAGCCGCAGCGCCCAAGTGTGCCAAAAGCACTGGAAAGACTGCCTGACAAACTGACAAACACCATGGTGTTGTCATTTCAACAAAAATCCAGCATCCAGAAAGATCTTGAAAGATCCACAAGCAGATTGGTCAATAATGAGTGGTTCATCCACAATTCATCCATAAATCATACATAGCCATCCAAAAATTGTAGTGATACCTTGCCCCATGGAGTGACATCTGGAGCTTCAAGGCCTCCGGCACGGCGCTATTCTTAGGCCCACAGCTGCACACCACGCGGCACAGGTCTGCCGCGGTGCCTGCGCTACGGAGTTCACTGAGTTCACATCTATGGATGCAGAGATATGAAGACCGGGACCCACAAGGGTCGCAAAGTGAGGGACCAGTTTATGGTGTACCCATTTGAAACACAAACTGAGAATACAGCTTCAAGACTGTTCGCCTCTTTGTGTGCGTGATCTAAGTATCGACCTTCCAATCTAATCAAGAGTCCCATGCCTCTTTGAGGTTGTGTGGGTTTGCCTATGTCCCATGTTCTTAGACAGTCAGTGAAGCCGCCCTAGCCCAGCCTCCAGGTTCTCCTTTCAGCTTGGTCTCTTCTAGTAGAAGCCTTTCAGTCCAGCAAAACGCTGGGAAGCCAAGCTCAAAACAACAACGGACATTGGACATTCATAGCAATATATAGCAATCATCTCTCATCCAAAGACAACCAAAACCTGGGAAGGCAATTGAGAGACCCTCCTCCAGTTCATAGCATGAGATCAACAATTCACAGGTCCATATTCAATCATCCTTTTCCCCAAACAAAAATAATCCAACCTCTCACAAAAATTCGTATTGTGGTGCATTTCATCCGTATATATCATCAGATAACATCCATATAACCTCAACAACACCTCAACCAAACCACCACCACCACCCCATCCCCGCCGTTCCAGCCCAGGTCACAGCATCGCGGGCAGCGCCGGCAGCGTGGCGGGCGGGTTCCAACTCAGCGCCCGCAGCGTCTTCAGAGCCGCGTCGCGCGTGGCAGCGCGCTTCATCTTGGCGCTGATGAGCTCAGCAGCAGCCGAGGCGATGCTGGCGACCTGGCCAGGCGTTTTGGGCTGGAGATGGGGGGCTTTTCCCTTTCAATATGAAGGTGACAAGGAAAAAAGGGGGGATCTATCTGCTTAATCTGACTTGGTTGAAATGACATGTCCCGATTGCCCACCTCAGCCTTGATGGCACTCTTGTAGCTTCCAGCACCCGCACCCTTTTGCAGTTGAGCCAGGGCATCCTCACTGCCCTCCACGGCGCTCTTCACGACTGCCGCCACCTGCTGGGCTGCAGTGGGATGCCAGCAAGTTGACTATTTTTTTTGTCCTCATTTCACTGCCAGATAAGTCTTTAAGGATAGCTCAAAATCTATAACTCCATTCACTACAACTGGGAGGGTTGTGGTAGGGATTCCGCTGGATGGATGTTTCACCATATATTTCAAGTGCCTCAGCATCCGCATCGAAGTCACCAGCAACCTCTTGCACCTGGTGCAATGGGTGAGATCGTTGGGAGGGGCATGTTGCAAATCCCGTGTTTTTTTTTCTGCTGACATATTATTCATGTTTGAAATGCAGGCATTGGATGTTTGACCCCATTTTTAGACACACCCAATTTCCATTATCAAGCCAGGCTGGATCTCTATATTTCGTGGTCAAATCCCCAGAAATGTGTTGGTTCATTGCCCCTTTATATCCTCGGCCCATAAAAAAATCCTGCTTTTGTAAAGGCCCCATAGCACCTCTGCACTGGAGGCTGCCTGCTTCTTGGGAGCCGGCTCACTTGGCCCTGGGGCGTCTATCGCTCCAGAAGTTCGCCAACGAAGTTCATTGCCAACTAGCGAAATTCCGACACTACCCAACATCAACACTAAAGAGACTATATATATCCACCTTTGGATAGGCATCAAACTGCCGCAATCCTATGGTACCAACTGTGATTCCCCGCCTGTGGGGCCCTTCTTCTTGCCAAGTCCACCCACCAAGGCTTCTTCGTCATCCTTCTCACGCTCTGCGCGTCGCTTGTCGCGTTCATCCTGGAAGCAGCGAAAATACGAGGTTTGACAAAGCAAAATACTACCAACCACGAAGGGATTGCAGGCATGTTCAACCAGCAAAGATGGGAATTGGACAAGCAACAAACAAACAAATCACATTTGGGTGCAAAGGAAAATACTTTGAATATGTTTGGACCTAAACACATGGCTTGATGGTCTCTTTTTTCTCAGATTCAGGAATCTCAGGGGTACCGATTCCAGTAAATCTAGATATATGGCAGTGTGTCAAAACCTTGTACCCCTGGTGAACATCAAAATAGCTGGTAAATGGATGTTCATCCCACTAAAAATGGTATTAATAGGTATTGATCCATACCCATATAATTTAAATAACTACTAACTGCTTCTCTATCGAACCTGCACTCCATACGCCAGGCGCCTCCTCCACCTTCCGCACGTAGTTCATGGCTGCACGGTAGTTGCCGTCAGCCTATGACAGGTCCGTTTGGTACCGTTGGTACGACTTATTCACTCAGTGGTGGGAGGTTACCGTTAGCCCATCTTATGTGATGCACCAATCGGTGGGTTGGAAGGACATCACCATGCCATCAACATCTCCCATCCTGCAGTTCTTCAACCTGCTCCTTGACCGCGGCGATCTCCGCCTGTTGGCTGATGATTGCCCTGGACTTCTTGGTGGCTTTGGTGTGGACAACTTGGCTTACTTAGATTCATGTGGGCTGGCAGCAGGGTCATACGGGCACCTGTAGTGGATCCTGGATGAATGTGGGTCGTTTCATATGTTAGTCTCCCCCTCAACATCCCAAAATCATCCCGAAATTGAATCAACTGCCCAGCAACACGCTGTTCAATTTTTTCCAGGGTGTGACAGTGTAACGAACGATCACATCTTGACTTATCACCTTTCAAGATGTCTGTCTTCCACCCATGACTTGAAATGAGTTGAAGGCAGTTTGCCCTCTCATAAGTTCCTTACTATCACTAAAAAGCTCGACTTGCCGTCCTTGTTTTTCTTGGTGGGAGCAATGCCAGCCATCTTTTCCTTCAACTTTCTGATCTTGAACTCCTGTTCTTTCACGATCTTTTGGCATTTTTCCTTAGGATGTTCGGATCAAATTCCAGGAGCACTGAAGGTTCTTACAAGTGATCCATACCAAATAGCGCTGGTTGTGATGCCTCGGAATTCTCGTTTCCCCTCAAGGTTTGTATCCCCAGTACACCCCAAAAAACACAATTGGCCAACGGATCAAACAAGGCGAGCCAAGCGACAAGACCGATCTCACTTGGATCGATCGTTGCCTCAGTGATCTCAGGTTTCTTCTTTTTCTCGGGTTCAAAGCCATTGTAGTTCACCTGCCAATGGGATCCAATGGGGACATCCAATGGGTTGATGGTTGGAGCTTCGAGCAATCGTATCGTGATTGAGCAGTGTCTCAACTACGTTCCGGCAACATCTTCAAGAAGCGATTCAGGGAGTAGTGCAATGATCCATCCTCTTAGCCATTTGAAGTGATCCAATCACATAATTGTACCAATTCCCATCAGATTCCCATCAGCCATGATCCGCAGGGCACACCTTGGTGGGCGCTGGCATCATGGCATCTGCCTTCAGACTTTTCAGCGCCGCATCTATGCCACTGGGCATGGCGCCGCATTAAACCCGGAAGTTTCCCGGGGCGGCGCAAGCAGAGTTTCTTGAGCTAAAGCTGATGGACAGTTCGAGTGGACCAAGGGACCAAGGGTCTTGGGATGGCGTGGGACATATTTCTGGAAGAATGGTGCCAATAATGCTGGCAAATCTGCCAAGTGGGGCACAATGGTTGCAAAGGCAAGGGTCCACTCAAAATTCAGTTTCTCGGTGATGATACAAAAAAAGAGTATATATTCTATTCCGAGACTATTCCATAGTTGTACCTTGTTGCATCCAAAATATCACTTGTCATTGCATACAAACATCAGCAGCAACGATTCACCAGCATCTCCTCGAACATGGCGGCGGCACTGTCAGGAACTCTGCAGGTGGAGCAAACGTAGTTCAGCCCAGCCTCGTGGATCCAGAAAGCTATGCTTTAAGGGGCACCAGGAAGAAAAAGAATGGTCCTGGAGGGAATCTCAACAATTTTGCCAGTGGCTTTGCGAACTTCTGGCTATGAAGATTTGAAACAGAGTGCTCAACTACTTGCTGGCGACGTCAAAAAATCGCGCGGCTTTTTGCTTGTGCTGGGGAGAAAAGTCAAAGTTCCAATCTATCTGAATACATCTGAAGAGAAGGCCACAGCTGAGCATTCACATGCTTTGGTGGACTGTCTCTATTCATCCTGACGGCAAGCACAACTTTGATGCTCACCATTCACAACTCACAGTTCTCACTACGTCTCTATGTCCTTAGCTTGTTTTCCGATAAACCTCTGAGGCTCCTCGTCCCCGTAAGATCATGAGGTCATTATCCAAATACGTCACCTTGACGTATCGCTTAAAGCCTTCCTCTTCTTTCAGCACTTCTCCCCGCGGTGGAGGTTTCTTCAGGGGCGACGTGCGCTCGATGGTGCTGGGAGATCCACCCGAGCTCATCACCACCTGCGTCTTCATGCTGTAGTCCTGGCTTGGCTTCATGTTCTTCATGTAGATGCAATATGATGCAATGGGTTCCGAGCAACCGCCTCAGCTACTTGGCTGGAAGCCTCAATGATTAAGTGAGATTAAGTGACATTGGGACCTGAAGGCTCGAGTCTCCATGTGATTCGTCCTCACACTGCTGGCACGCTCTATAAAGAACGGTCATGCATATTCTGACTACTGCTCATTTGCTAATTGAAGATTCTTGCATGATGCCTGGCATTGCCTGGCAAAGATTGCCATATTGCATACAATCAAAGCACTGTGCACCTGTCAACACTGCATGAGGTGTACTTTACCCATTGAGATCAGTGACACTAAGACGGGTCCAACCTTTGTTTTGATGTGATCAAACCAGGACGTCCCCACCAGACCCATTTCATCATGATGATCAGCTGCAAAGAACTGCCGGATCTCCTGAAAAATCTCCAGCAACACAGACTGAACCTCCGCCGTTTCAGGCAGCGAGGCCTCTTTCAAGGCATCCAGCGCAGGTTGGACCTGATGGCGAGTGACAGGTGTGGACGCACTGTGGGGTTCGTCCAACCAGGGGGTATACCGCAAACATCCGCAAACCAGGTATTCCGGGTATACCCAAAATGGCATGTTTTATGGGGGAAAGATGTTCTGAACCAAGGGGAAATGCGGTTAATCGGTTAATCCATCACAATCAAAATGTCTTTGATGAGGAAAATGACGATAAACCATTTCGGGGGTACAGTAGCCCATGTTCAGACAAATCCATGGTGTGCCTATTTCACTGTCGAAAAAGTTAAGAAGTCTTGGGTTGGGGTCGTTCTTCATAGACAAAATCGTACCAATGATATCTCCACGTGCCTGTGAATGGTGACCACATCAAACTGACATCACATCGATGTTCAACCAAACCAATGACAAGTCGAATCATCTCCACAAAGTTGAAATCTTCCATTTACATCCATTTTATATTATCTTATCATGTATGCATGCAAGTTATCTATTCGAGAGGCAATAGGTTTCCAAACAAAATCACCACGACTTTGGCCCTGTGTCCCAGGCACCTTGAGACCACGATTCACCCCACAGAAGGCCAGCTCCCAACGGCCCAGCAAGCTCATGGACTCGGCTGCCCGCGCGGTGGGATTCTCCGCTTCCAGGAAACTCACCATTCCTGAAACGTTTCACACATGGGGAAAATGATGATTTTCTGGTTGGTGCTGTGTTGGAGTAGAATGACATACTATTATCTTAATACAATCTCAAAGTTGTTAAATCATAAAAGAACATGGCTTCGATCTTGAGTGGAACAATAACGATTCACGGAACTTATGTACTCAAATCGTAACCAATAAATGTTGGAATGTAAGCAAAACACTCACTGGCGGGGAAACAAACAGTTGGAGGTAAAAAAACTTGGAAGTTGATGGTCAGCAAACTGTGTTCCACTCCTTAACCTTATGCAATTCTGCCCAGGCGTCGTTCGATCTTCTCCTGTTCCCCCACAGATCTTTGCTGAGCGGGTCTTTCTTGCAACAGCTGAAGGAACTGATCCTGCAAGGAAACACATGAGGCATCATGCGACTATTTTAGTTGCGTGAAATAAAATCCTGCCATCTCAAAAAGCTCCGGTTTTGTTCTCTTTGCATGAGCTAATCTCTTCTCAATGACCCCCCTTCAAGAATTTGATGCCACACCAACACCACATCTCCGAGAAGGCACAGAACTGAAGAGAACATTCGTACAGACCTACCTAAAGAGTTTCAAGCAGGTACGAAATCCTTTCTGAAACTGCCAATCGTCGAAATCGGTTATTGCATGTTATTACTATTTTCCCCAAAAAATGTTTGTAAAACTGTTACATCCCAACAAAAAAAAATGGTAATCAATGGTCATCCCACCCTCATTCCTCAGCTCCTTGCTGTAGACCTCAAAGTACTCCAGGTCACCGGTGGCTCGACAGGGCTGCCATCCTCTGCTCGGCGCAAAGGTCCAGGACTTCAGGGCCAGCGCCAGCAGCAGCGCCAAGAAACACCGGCCATGGGCGAAACGGGGCATGAGGAACTGGTCTTTCGGTGAAAGTCATAAGATCAACAAGGATTCAAGGTGAGACTAGCAGCAGCGGCTAAGCTAGACTCGACTTTTAAAAAGGAGGCAGATTATTGTGAACATGGTAAATCTAAGTAAATCTAAGTAAATCTGTTGATTACCCAGAGCCTTTGCATTGAACTGTCTTTCCGCTGTCGCTGAGTCATGTTTTGTATCTTTGCTACCTTGGTAAGGTATCTTTCTATTGCGCTCTGCAAGTGGTACGGTATACGGTATACTGTCTTGTCTGAAGTTCAGAGTTGCAGCAATCTAGGTGGCTTTTCAAATTCAACAGCCATCAGCAAGGAACATGTTTGACAATGGCCAACCACAAAAAGCATCCACTTGGGACCATGCTCAACGACAAATCCATAGATTTGGACCCAGCGTTGAACTCATAATGGAGGGTAAATGCATCCCAAGCTGCTGCCACTCCTGCAGCATGACTCCCCCAAGCCTCTCCGGAGTACTTGAAGTGAACGTTTGCGCCCTTGCGCCTGAGGCATGGATTCACTGCGTAGATTCACTGACTGCAGGCATGCCATTCCATAAAAGGAATCAAATGGGTTGTCTTGCGAGTCATGCCATTGCAATTGAAGATGCAAACAAGTGCTTCGCCATGATTTGTCCGCACTACGCTGTCACCCACTTGAAGCCGTGCCTATTGCCTTTCTTCCAGCCGTCCTGGAAATTCGCTGAAAATGATGCATGAAAAACGAGCAAATGTACTGACATTTTTGGGACAGCACAAGGTAGCATCCTGTTCATGAGATGGTGCGTGTGAGAAAAGGATTACATACTCTGAATATCTCTGGATGCTTTCTTAGCTTCGATATCAGGTATGCCGCTAGATCTCAAAGATAGTTCTTGAATTGTTTATCTGTTTATCAATCATCAATCGACATTTTAGATTTTTGTGGTAGTTCATGGAATGCAAAAGGCTGCGAAAATGTTTGAAAAGAAAACAAACCAAAATGCACGAAAAGATTGTCTCCCGCCACTCAAAAAGCAATATCAAGCTTAACGAGCCTCGGTCAGTTTGTGAGGTAAATACAAATCAAGATTCAGCAAGGTCAAGGTAATCTGTTTGCAGAAGCCTAGGTTCTGGCACTGCCTATATCGTTTTTCTTTGTGGTTTCGGTGGCCACTGTTTGGAACCGCCCTGCACTTACTGCTACTTGCATTGAGGTTCCTCCTCCAACAAAGCTCTCAACTGTTCCAGCGCAGCACGCTGATCTTCATTCAGGCCCTGAAGGAATCACTGTTACATTGCCACTTGACATTGAAGAATTTGCAACATGAGACTCTCCAACCTATGAAATTTGTGTGATCCCTGTGCTTAGCCATGCAAACTTCCCGTTGTTTTGGTGTGACCAAACTTTGATCTATTTTGTCCAACTTGATTGAAGCCAGCTGAACAAAAAAATGACAACCAAGTGGCTTTCGCATGACTGCTGTGCCTCCAAATAGGCTCCATTCAGCAACAAAGCAGCTGACGAAGCATTCCCCACACTTTCCTGCAACATTGGGCAAACAAGAAAGCTTGAGATGTTTTGCCCACATTGACAGGGTCTTGCAATTCGACAAACAAATGGTTTGCCTTCAAATAGGTTTTCGCAAAACATATACTCTACCGAGTGCCAAAAAACGGACACTTCAGTCCAGCGCTGCCTAGGATATGCCGGGAAACTCTATGGTCAAGGTACTTCGAACCTCCCTGAATGACAATTGCAGTATCAGCATGATCTTCAAGTTTCCGGGTGTTGGGATCTGAGATGGCCCGCTACCATCCAACAAGAATGCACTCCATCTCCTCTTCGGGCTCTCGGGCAGTTGCAGCACCAGAACCTTAGCCAAGGCGGATCCCGCGTGGCCCCTCGCATGCACAGTGGCCCTCAAGTCAACCAAGGTGTCAATGAAATTGGATAGATACCACTGGCGAATTCACTCTCTTCGCCCTAAAGTTTGTGGTCAATGTGGTCACTATGTTTTTCTTCTTGCCGTGCATCACCAGCTGAGACGCACGCCCATGACGAAATGAAGAACCACGACAAAGTAGGCTGTGGAACCAATGTCACCAAGAAATTGCAAAGTTTGAATTTTTGGACATGTGACATGTGGATAGCGAAAAAAGTCGGGTGACGTGGTTGTGCCGTCCATCGTTTTTTCCTTCGCAACTGGTTTTCTTCTGGCTTTCCGGTTGATGTCAACCCAGTCAACCCATGCATTTTTGTTCATGGGGAAGTTTGGGCAGCCAAACAGCTTCGCCAGGCAGCTGCAAGCACTAAAGATCAAGGCAGAACTGCAAAACAGGAAGCACAATCAACTCCCTTCCGCCCTTCGCTGCTCTTTGCAACAACAGCACACGGCCACACCGGTTCCAGGCTAAACTATCAATCTGTAGACTGACAAAGCACGAGATATGCTTTGCTTTTTGCGTTCAAGAAGCTATGCAAGTGTCATCATGTGTCACAAGTACATTGGCACACGTTCCGCCTAGGCAACTGGCGTCATGTCAACGCATTCAATCCTGCAGGGAAATCTCCACCGAGAATGGTAGCGCCGGATCACAAGGTGGGGGTAGAGTGCTATGATGTAAAATGACTCTGTCAAGGTCCGCTTTGCGCCGCATCACTGCCCATAGAAGTGATGCGTTCGTCACGTCTTCTGGCATATGACGAAGGTCGATGCATCGGACTTGCTGCATGTACTTTGAGCACAGAAATCGGAAAACCGGCTGCTCTGATTCCCCAAAATCTTCTGGAAGTAGAATCAACCTACCATCACATCGAGCCTGCAGGCTGGTGCCTAAGTCTGAAGCCAATTTTGCCCATTGCTGTCTGGTTTGTGCCTTTAAAAGTGCAAACCAAACCTATTCTGCCGATGTCGCTGCTTTCAAACCCAGTTCTTTTTCTATGACATGACTGACATGACCCAAAACAACTTAGGATGGTGCCAGCATGCTGACATCGGGCCCTGTCAACGCTCATAGCGGCCGCCAAATCTGTGATGCCATTGAAGCTCAGCACTAGCTCCCAGGCAGTAGGTGGCATCTCCATCCACTTGGTCTTCGGATTCTTCGGCACATCTCGTAGACTTTTCCTCTGAACCAAGAATTCCATAAGCGCCTTCTGGCCATCACCGGAAGCCAGCTCCCGCTCCAATTGCCATGCTGGTTGCTGCAAGGCGTCACACACTTTCTTCAGGATTGGGACCTGCCGTGGAATCAAATGATCTCGTGAATCGTGCAAGGTCAGAAACCAAAATACGCAACAGAAGATATTGTGGAACTAGCCAAATAACTTAAAAGGAAGCAAAGCTGAGAATAGACGATGTTGTTGACACTCGATATTAGACGCTAGACGTGGAAAATGGGAAATGAGATGTTTGCGAGATATGAAACTCGAGATACTAGTATGGATATTGATGGGACGAAAAAGGAAGTCTTTAGCCAAGCAAAACAATTTTGCATTGCGATCTATATAATATGGGCTGTCAGTGTCTCTTCGGAATGACAACAAACCAAAACCTGGTTCCTTGCCCCACCTTTAGAACCACGTCAGCTCCCTGCTTCAAGCACCTGCGCACCCTAGCGACTGGCGCAGAGGACTCAGCATCCTGTTGGGCTAAAAGGAACCCAACCAAGCGAGATACAAGTCTCGGCCTCATCTGCACAGCCCGTTCCTCGGAATTCTGAGCTTGGCTTCGCCACTTCTGCTTCAGTTTTGTGAAATTGTGTTCGCCTCAGATAAAGAAACAGATTGAAACAAAACATTCACTGGGAATCCGACGTGTTACCAAACATTGTGTAACATTTTTTGGACTTTGTCCGAGCGGCTTGCCAAGCACTCTTTTCGCATCCGTAAGGCTAAACTGACGTTGCTGACAAGAGGGCCGACGAGATACTTTCCACCGCTGCCAATGCGGACGCGGAACTTGAAGGGGCACGTGAGCCCTTCGTTGTCCAGTGCTTTGCATGAACCCAGAACTGCCTCTTCAAAGGAAATGTATGGTTTCTCTTTGATGCATACCTCAATGAGTCGTTTCAGTTCTACCATGCTTGAGTGGTAAAACACCGCGACCACTTTGGACATTGTGTAGGGCGACGAAATCTCCAAGCCATGCAATGTTATTTTTGCTTCGAAGCTGCGCGAATTCTTGAAAAACAGGCACGCTAATCTACCGCAATCTCCGAATGCCTCTGCAGCATTTTCAACAGTTTTGGGTTGACGGTGCCGTCGTCCACTTGCTTCAAGAGACTGCAAACCATCCAGAAGCCTGAAACAGCACGAAAACGAACGATGGCAATCCAGAAATAATAAGGCATGAACGTGTGGCGGAAAAAATAAAGAAACGGGCACCCATACTTGGAACTGTTAAAGTCTGGGCTAGAGTGGAACGGGGTTCACAGGCCAAACAGCAATTGTAGGGGGACTGCTGAACCCCAGCCTCTGCCGCTGGATGGAGTTCAACCCTTTCAAAAGTCGCCCCCAAACCGACGGATCTGCACTGAGGAGAATTCTGATCATCGCCTCGGGATGGTCTGCCAACAAATGCACATCTCCACCGTGAGGCCTCACAATGGCGCAAAATTTGATCCAGTCAATGCTACGTCTTGAAGGGGACTTGTCACAGTAAACTTGAAAGCACTGCAAATTCAAAAAGGTTTGACTGTCTCAAACACTGCAAAACACTGATTTGTTGTCAGCTTGCAGACTCTCGAAAAAAACTCATTAAATCTGATCTCATCTGATTGTAGTAAAAATGTTTTGACTATTCCGGCCTGCTGTGATTGGGTTTGGTGCCATCACTGCTGCTGCTTCCCACCAAGCTCATGTTGTAAGCCTGGCGCTTTGTTTGATCACTCAGCACCTCGTAAGCAAGTGCTACAGGCTGAAAGTTCTCCTTCAGGGTTTTGTGCGGGCAATTTAGTATGTAGCCAAAATTTGGGTTTCCCACGACTTACCACATGTGTTTTCCAATCGGTGGATTTATTTACACTAGCTAGCACCCGCTATAACTGTTGTGTTGCTCAGTTGCATGCATCCATTTTTGGTCCTTCTTGCCATTTAGTCTGTCCGGATGCGTTTCCAGCGCCCTCCGATGGTAGGCCAAAGTGATCTCCCTCTGGGTCGCTGTTCTGCCAACTCCAAGCGCCTGATAATGATCAGGTCCAATGGACTCGCACCGCCCGCTGAATCGTTGACGCTTCGCCAAGGACATGGCGAACGCAAATAAAAGGCATGCAAAAGTTCGGCACTTGGCAAGTTGACGGTTGTTGCGTTCTATGTCTGCCAACAACATACCATACAAGTATCAAATAGACGCCATTCTTAGTCCAATGAAACGAAACATTTCGGCATCCTGAAAGCAAGGTTTAGCCTGAAAATAGATCGAATGTTTCAATTGTCAATTATGTTGAGGCCACAGCACTTGGAAACACTTGGAATATGTGATTGCTTCTGCAAACCTGACAAGAGTCAGATGGACAGTCTCGACGAGGTCTGCAAACCAATTTGGTGAAAAAATTGACCCCACTAAAGGTGCTCCCACAAATCTGTGAGTTGTTTCCAAATACCAACTGTTTGGAGGATCTGAATTTGTTTGGCGTCTGCCAAAAAAATGGAGGTTTCCTGGAATACTACAGTGCCGATGTCCAAAATTGAAAATTCCAATTTGGACTAACGTCTGCATGAACGTCGCAACTCAAACGTACGATCAAGGAACATACAAACTGTTTCCTCCGCTGATTTTCAAATACGTTCAGCAAAAATTGACAAAACGTTGATTCATCGAAACGGCTAAATTTCAAGAACACTGCCCTGACCAAACGCACACAGCACAGCCACGGATTTGGCCCCAAACAAACCATTACTCCATCGCACATCCCCATCCATTTGTTCACAAAGGCAACACTAGGTTCCATTCAGCAACAAGCAGCTGAAGAAGCCTTCCTCACGCCCACCTGCAGAAAAAAGGAAAGTCAAAAAAAACATTGCCCGAGTCTGACCTGGTTCCTGTGGAAAAGTTCTTTAATCCTAAAGCGGACCTACCGCTTGCAAATTATTCCACTAGTTCCGCAAAAACAGGCAACTATAAAAATGCAAATTGTTGTGATGCATGGATGGCAAAGCGAATCCACTGATGGACCGTAAGGTGGTTGGAGCCGCATCTTTATTTGCAATCGCCGTGCATGCAGCTGACACACACTTCTTTTGACCAGATGGGATTTGTTGTTCAGCCGTTTTTGCTGCGGGTTATGGCACTGAATTTGCTCACGAAGTAGCCAATCAAGAGGCATCCAAGGATAGTTCAAACTGAAAATTGTAAGTCCAAGGTGGTGCAGGGGTGGCAGGTGGGCTGCAAAAGATCCAGCATTCACTTGCATTGAAAACACAATTCACTGAGCAAATAATCATTTGTCATACATGTCATCTACAGTAGTTATTTGCGATCGCCGTTCATGCAGTTGACACACACTTCTTTTGACCAGATGGGATTTGCTGCTCAGCCGTTTTCCTCAACTTCATTTCGGCTGAAAGCCAAATCCCTGGCAATGTTTTCTTTGCATCTTCTGAAACATCTGCAAATCCAAGCTTTCTCAAGGCTTCACAATCACCACGCAAAGGCGCATCGGCAATGTTGCTAATTATTCGCTGAAACGCTTTCAACACTGCTGCATGCAGAATGTTTTAAGCTGGGATGTGTCTCGCAGCCGTCTTGGCTGTGGGTCGGCTACAGCGAAGGCGTTCTTCTCGATGAAGAAGGTGGCAGTTGGGGTGGTTGGTGGGTCGAGAAGGACTAAAATTGCGGTGAATCCCTCCCGCCCACCACTTGGACCGAAAGTTTGCAAGCCGGGCGACTTGCATTCAACTTCATAAAACTTCGTGACAAGTCACTTCAGTTTATTCGCTGAAACACTTTCAA
>Ga0126342_10005319_pt1 | contig 22392 bp, 18 predicted proteins | sample Cyp1metagenome_FD_92528 | JGI IMG/M metagenome (GOLD analysis project Ga0126342, IMG submission 92528) | Coral microbial communities from Lord Howe Island, Old Settlement Bay, Australia - Cyphastrea 1 metagenome | ecosystem: Host-associated > Invertebrates > Cnidaria > Coral ...
CAATTGTTTTAGTATTGATCTAGTATTCATGTCATGGATTTAGTATTGATTTAGTATTCATGTCATGGATTTAGTATTGATTTAGTATTCATGTCATGGATTTAGTATTGATTTAGTATTCATGTCATGAATTTAGTATTGATTTAGTATTCATCTCATGGATTTCGTATTGATTTAGTATTCATTTAGTATTGATTTAGTTTTGATTTAGTTTTGATTTAGTATTCATGTCATGGATCTAGTATTGATTTAGTATTCATTTCATGGATTTATTATTGATTTAGTATTCATTTCTTGATCAGCGGGAGGGGGAAGCTCGGTGGCTTTATTCAGGGTCAAACTCTAATTAGTGCTAAGGCACCTCATGGGGGGTACCCTTGATGAGTTGATTTGGGATTGATTTTGGATGGGTTTATATAAAGGATTTGAATAGAAAGAGCATCCATTATTTTTGAAAATTTGAAGCTATCAAGGTAAGATCTAATGAGCTGGCAGTATGAATTAGTACCTGAAAGCCACCTCAAATAAAACATGGACAATTTTTTTCCAGCCCCATCTGGGCAAACCCTGGGTTTAGGGCCAAAAAAAATATAGCTTTATTTAGGGGTCATTTATTATTTAGTTTGGGAGTTTGGTTAGCTTTATTCAGGTCAACATCAAACATGTTAAATCACTGGAGGCTATCGGCCAGCAGTTCCGAAACCTGTTGGAACTGACATAGACCCGATCAACCTTGCATCAACCATCAACCTCACAAATTGTCTCAGATGGATATGTCCAACCATTAGGTATAAACTGAATGGTATGTCCAATAACATCAACCATCAACCATCAACCATCAACTGAATGGTATGTCCTTGTCTCAACCTTGCATCAACCATCAACCATCAGCCAATTCGAATGGATATGTCCAGTATTTTCTCCCAATCAAACGCCCACGACTCGGATGATTCCTTGTCCCAAAATCCGGAGCCAAATCAATGATTCATTGCTTAAATGGTTTTAGTTATGGTTGAATCTGTTATTTCATAAATGGTTCACGAAAAAAAAACATGAATTGCTTATTCGCGATTATATAAGCAATATAACCATTAATGGCTTATTCGCGATTATATAAGCATTATAACATATTATAGCCATTAATGGCTATTTGTTTAATCCTTATTAAACATTCTGAAAAACCATCATTTTTTACTTCACCATCCATGGGTGAAATCTTCAAGTTGTTTTTCTTAAGGGACGTTTTTTTGGTCATGTTCAATCACCATTTGAGGATGGTTAAATCGCCATCTTTGATGCTTACATTTGGTTAAATCATGTTAAATCTCCCAATCCACATCATTTTCCCCCATCATGGATTTCCCTGTTTTTTTTTCTCGTGGTGAAATCCCAATTCTTGACACTTAAATCATCACTGCTTGGTGGTTTGGATGAGTTTTTATTTTCCCCAATAGCTGGGATGATGATCCAATCTGACTTTCATATTCTTCAGACGGATAGGTATACCACCAATTAGTAATTAACTATATAATTACGGGGAACATGATTATGATCTTTTGTCTGGGATTTAGGGGGTACCCTATTTTCAGCCTATTTTCAGCTTATTATTACTATATTTGGGAGAAACACCATCCATTAGCCAGCTATTTTAGGGTACCTATTCCCTATTTGACGCTTAAATCATGTTAAATCCTTTTTTTTGATGAACTCAGCATCCAGCTCCGAGGTTCACCCAGCAGGTGCCCCAGGAGGTGTTTCTGCGGCAGGTGCTTCTGGCCTTGGCCAATTGGGTGAGCCGCTTGGATGACAATTTCTGGTTGGTGGTTTGGAACATGGTTTTTATTTTCCATAATATATTGGATGTCATCCACCAACCATTGACTTTCATATTTTTCAAGATGGTTAAAACCACCAACTAGATTCGGGGAATCCATGACAAACTGCTGATTGAAGCGGGAAAACATGGGAAAACTTGGAATTGAATCCATGAAAAAATAGCGATCTAAGCCATCAGACATATGGATAATGGAGGGTAATGAGGAATCCATCAAAAAATTGGGGATTGAATTCATCTATATGCAGGCTTTTGTCCCACTGCTCCTGTGATGTTTATTTTTTACTGCAACTTTCTGATTGAATCATCGTGAATCCATGAACAAAGTTATGTGATTTGACCCATCAGAAATGTGGATAACAAGAGAGATTTAAGACATGAACAGTGAAAACATGTGAAAACTAAGTCCCCATCGATGGGGACTTAAGCCATCATAAAATGATATTTTTTTTCACATCCAGAATTGTTAAACAAAATGTGGGTTTTATATGGTCTTATCAATCATCTCAAAAAGGGGTTTTGAGATGATATAAGCATCAAAATTGGGTTTGCAATGTTTTCACCATCAAAAACATGTTGGAACATACATACTCAATAAGGTTTTGTTTGCATTTTTTAGTTCCACTACATGGTTCATCGCTGTTTATAGGGTATCCCAGGCCCAGAAATTTCGATCATGTGCCCTTTGAAATGGCCGGTGTATACTGCCCAGCTCACCAGTGTTCCATTCTTCATTGGTTAAATATCTTTAAACCGCCGTGTTTGATGGTTAAATCTTACATGGATACTTTAATCCTTTAGTCTTTTGGCATCAATGGGATTATCTACTAACCAGCAAAAAACCTAGTTTTTTGCAGGGTATCTAAGATTGGCAATGGATATGTTTTTCACAATTATCTGGGTAAATTTGATCACGACCTCACTGTTCTCCCGAACCCTGGAATCATGGTTTAGTAAGGGAAATCATGCTCAAAGAGCCTTAACTCAGATTGGTGAAATACTTAGATTTACCCAGAATTATGGATTGTTAAATACCAATCTTTGATGGGTGAATCACTCTTTTTGAGGGTTAAATCCTCATATGTTTCAATGGGACGGAAGCAGCGTGGGTATGTCGCTGAGCCAGGTACTGCAGGCCTATCCTTGGACTCGCACGTTCCGTTGCTCGGTTGTTGGAAGACCATGTTTCTTCGAAAAAACAAAAATAACATGAGTAATTAACATGTTTTCTTCAGAATCCTCTACCATTGGTAGCTAACCAACCTGTTGTATATATATATATATTTTTTCCATTTTTTTCAGGGTTCCCTGATGTTTTTTGCAGGAAATGATGATCACAGTTATGAACTCTTTGAGTCACAGAACTGGGTTGTTTTTTTTGTGGGTACAAGAAAAACCAGCCATTGCAGTTATGGCCCGAAATACCAGTTATAACATCTTATAACATCTTATACCCATTATAAGATGGGATTAACATCCTATAACATCCAGTTATAACATCCTATAACATCCATTGGGATTATAACATCTTATAAGCCCACTTATAGAATGTATAATCCCATACCCATATGCAACCCATGGTGCTGGAATATGAATCCCAACATGTGCCCTTGTCCAAAAAAATAACAAAAAGTTTTGTAGGTAAATATACCAGCACCATGGGACCATGGGTTTCATATGGGATAGAAATAACCAGCTATAACTAGTTATACCCTCTGGTAAACATACAAAAAACTATGGAAAGATTCACCATTTTTAATGGGTAAATCCACTATTTCTATGACCATTTTCAATAGCTATGTTAGTTTACCAGAGGGTATGTCATCTATGTTAGTTTACTCCTCCTGAACCATTAAAACCTCCATTTATAGATGATTTTCCCATTAAAACCTCCATTTATGAGGGATTTTCCATGGCTATGTTAGTCATAACCAGAGGGTAACTGATAAATGGCCATAACTCTGGTTTTGTCAAAAACCCACTGATTTCCCGAAGTCCAGCGATTTCATGGCGAATCTTCTCGACCTTTTTTTGTGACACAACGGTGGAGACCGTGGTGTTGCCCGCGTAGATGATCTTGTTTAGTACTATTATTTTATGTTTATATACATTATTTATCTATAGTACATAGACAATACACCAATATGATGCTTAATGATGTCGTTTATCTATATATATATATATACATGTTATCAATTTCTATGTACTATGTATTACTATGTCATAGTTAGTTTATCTGATATATTCATCTATATTTTATCAAATGGATTCAAATTGTATATATACACCCCCTAAATCATCATACCCCAGTCATACTTCCCAAGAAGGTACGGCTGGATCCATAGGCGTTATCAATTTTGATGTACTATGCCATAGTTATTTTATAGTTATTTTATCTAGACTTTATCTATAGTTCATCAATTTTAAAATTTTATCCATATATATATACTATAAAGTTAGATATTGTTCCTTTACCTTATTGATATTTAAATATGTTTTTTATTTACTATTAATATAGTTCCTTATTTTGTTCAGAGATGTTTCGTGAGTTCGTTACGCAGGTTCCAGGCCATGCCGGGGAACAACGCCAACCACAAGTTGGATGCTGGGACGAAGGGACGAATTGTCGCTACGCAGCTACCCCCGTTTCGCTTCGTCAACGGTTCGTTTCGGGTCTGTCAGCTACGCGTTGTGAAGTTTCCCAGTTAGGGACTTGATGAAATGTGGGAAACACGTGGGGAATTCCTGAGTGTTTTGAGCTGTAAATGGAGGTTTTCATGGGAAAATGAGGGGAAACAAAAAATCAATAAATGGTATTAAATGGTGGATGTTCGATCAAGCCATGTATTTCATTGCCGACGGGTACGTCTGAAATATCTACTAGGTACTATAGCAACCACCAAAAAAGATGCAAAGTTGAGAATCCCACTGAAAGGGTAAACTACTGTTCTCTCTTTTTGGGGGTTGCTATATGATCTTTCATGGAATCCAACACCCAACAACACATAGCTCACATAGCTTGAAACCCTGGTATTTGCAGCTCTCAATGCTGCACTGCGTGGAGTTCGAAATGTGTCGGTATTATCTTTGCTCTTAGACCCAGTGATGACTTTATGATTTGTTTTTTGGTCTCAGAATCCAGTGCGCTCTGAGAGTGGCCACTGGAGCCGTCAGTGACGAATGGAATGTGCGAGTTGAAGGGTAATTGCCATCACCCTGATTTTAAATTAATCACCTCCCATAAAACCATGGTTTACTAGGGGATGAAATCACATATTTGAGACCATGGGATGGGGGTGTTTAATATGAACGGGAGATGGGATTATCCATTAATATCCACTTATTATTATCAATATCCAAGTATAGTGTATTATATCATACTGCTGATTACTATATATATATATATATTTAGATACATAGTAACCCATGAATATTCGGGAAGTGTGACTAGTTTTTGTGTGTCAATTTCAATGAGAGCTGAGACCCTACGATTTTCAACACTCAGGCTTGAAGGAACATGTCTTCACATCTACGGCTCAATACATGGTGCCAATGTGGTGCCAACCCTCTGGTAAACGTTTACATAGCTGTGAAACATCACCTTCTTTGATAGGTAAATCCACTAGAAATGATTCCAATGGCCATGTTCAATAGCTATGTAACACATTAAAAAAGGGTTGGCACCATGAAATTTCACGAAAAAAACCCATGGAAATCCCATGAACAAACCTCCATGAAATCCAACGAATTCCAGCTTTGTTCAGCTGCCATTGGGACGATGAGACGATGTGGGGAGGCTGGGATGGTCTGTTTTTCACAGACACGGCTGGCTGTCGCGGTTGATATTTTTAACATTCCAGGGTATCATTGGTATAATGGCTAATCTACTGGTTAATAATGGTTAATATAATGGTTATATAATGGTGATATAATGATGGTTAATATAATGGCTGGTTGGTGGTTTCAAACATGGCTTTCATGTTCCATCATATATGGGATGTCATCCACCAACCATTGACGAACTCATATTTTTCAAGATGGTTGAAACCACCAGTGTTTGTGTTTATTCACCGTGTTTGCACCATTATAGTATTATTATACACTATTGTACACTATTGTACACTGTACATACACTGTACATACACTGTACATACACTGTACATACACTGTACATACACTGTACATACAGTACATCCTTATTTGTGTGGGTCAAAGCTCGGCATGTTCATGGTTGTTGGTTATGTGTTATGTGTGTTAGTCTGAAAAGCGGGTATGCCATTATTTATCCATTGCTTACTCATCATTTATCCTGTCAAACTGGCCATGTATGTGGTCAAATCCCAATGTCTGATGGTTCAATCCCCATTGAAAACAGCATTTAACTGATGGTTTCCGGAACTGTTTCATCCCAATATCATACCTTCAATCCTATTTTTGTTGTTTTCCGGAAAATGGATCTGATGGTTATTCATATAGGATTGTAGATCCATATCATGTTGTTTTCCCCATCTCATAACAATCCTACAATGTGAGGCCCCCAAGATAGCGTTCAGTTGGTGCCAATAACTCCAATAACTATGGTTTATGTAGTATTCATGGGGCTTATAGTCTAATAACTCTGGTTTATAGGTAATATATATATATATATATTTATTAATATTTATTATAATATCTATAGTTACTGGGGCTTTTGTTAACCAACAAACATCACTGGGGGGCCTCACATTGTATGATTTTTGGCAACCCCACAGATCCGATAAAAAACATCGTTGCGGATCCGAGGAGCAATTCCTTCAGAAAATTGAGGCGCTCCTGGGATCCTGGGAGCCACTGGGAGCTACGGCCCAGTTTCACGGTGGAATCAAAGATGGCTGGGTAAATTAATGGTTAATGTTGGTTAATGATGATTAATAGTGCTTATGAATGGTTAATGATGATTATTCTGGGTAACTTTTTTCACGACCGAAGCCTGTTCTCCCTCACTAGAATCATAGTTAGTAAGGGAAATGATCCCCAAGATAGCCTTAATTCAGGTTAGTGAAATATGATAATTTACACAGAAACATGGCTGGTAAATCCGGGAAGTCATTTGGCAAAAATGAGAACATCATCCATTTTCATGAAAAGAGTCATAGAGGTTTTTTCATAGGAAAATACGGGTTAAAATCATCAAACAAAATTGTGGATTTTCCAGCCATCGACACAGCGATTGAACACGTCGCGAACTGGAACGACTCACCTTATTTTGATGGGTTCTTTTTGGACAATGCTGCATAGCCTACATAGCTATGTTTAACTACTGGAGAGTGAGTTGGTTTACACTTCGATGTGCATCCCAGTTAGTAAGTGGTTTATAAGTTGTCAATAACCGCTACATACCTGGGGAGTTTTGTTTATATATAAATATATAACTGGGTTGCACCATGATTATGAATTACAAACCACTTGCTAACTGGGATGCACCCCCTAGTAACTCATATAGCAGGGGTTCATGGCACATTAAAAAGAAAAAACTGAAGTTACATGGATGTATACGATATACAAACATATACGAACCATTGTTTTATTGGGGGCCACCATTTACGTGATTTGAACAGCCCATTTTGAATCGTTGTTGCACATTTGTATGTCTTTGTATGTCTTTGTTGGCTATGTATCTATCAAGTTGCATGAGTTATATCATATTATATCTCCATGATATTTTTTTTTCTATGGGATTGGAGAGTTCTTCCAGCCATCAAGCGTTGGAACATTCATGACCCACCTGGCCCTTTCAGGAGAGCTCCGGACAACGGACTGCGTCAGCGAGAGAGCTGAGTGCTGCTTGGATTCCATCTGATTCCTGCTCCCTTTTGTTGGAACAAATGACCATCTGGTTGGTGGTTTGGAACATGGTTTTTATTTTCCATAATATATGGATATATATATATATATAGATGGGATAATCCACCAACCATTGACTTTCATATTTTTCAGATGATTGGAAGGGTAGACATAATCTGATTATACAGTAAGTAGTATGGTTGGCCGGTGAATACGGATAGCCACCCCCATTTAACATGGGATCTTGCCTGCCAAATTGGCGACTTGACCCAGAGACAGGCGCATCACTTGAGGAACTTAGGTGGGTGGATCAGGACTTTGGAAATCTTGAGTCTTGAGGTCACTTCGAAGATTTACCGAACTTGAACATGGTGAGTGTCCAGTTGGCAAACTGGATAGTAACAATATGTCACTAATATGTAACTATAGTTTCACAATTAGTTTCACTATCAGCCACAATAGTACAAACTATCCACTTAGTTTACCAGAGGGAAGCCCACTTATGTACTTGATAGTCACAATAATTATGTCACAATGACTTGGTGATCCCTTGGATGGATGCGACCTGATTTTCTCGGAAAGCCCCAGATATTCAGGCCGTTGGGAAAATCAGGAAACACAACCATGTTTAATACAGTAATTATAGAAGGAAACTAGGACATTATATGATTATTAGATGATCACTAGATGATGATTAGATGAATTCAACAATTTCTAAGATATGATTGATAATTCAAGTGATTTTGCATTTATCGTTCGATCTCATGCCATCTAATCAGATTTCATGTTCTGCTTATCCAACTCTTGAGTGAGAAAACCACTGATGTATGGCCAGCCTTGAAAAATGAATCACAAAAACACTGCAGGTTTTTCCGTCAAATTTCACTATAATGTAATTAAATATTGTTATCAGCCAGGTTTACTGTAAATGTTATTAATCACATTGATAATGGATAATCAAATTTGCCAACATCAGAATGAGTGTTACCAGTCACAGGTATTTTGTGACTGCACCGAAAAGATTGGCATGGATATTTACCCTCTGGGAAATTAACAGTTGGACCCTGATTTTATCACCAATTTATAGTGGAAACTAATCTTCCAACCCCGACAACTGCCAGGGTCTATGTTAATTTACTGGAGGCTAATTTTTGTCATGTTGAAACAGCTCAGGCAAATCAGGGGATCCCCAGGGTGATCCCCATGCCATAAATGGTTACCCAACAAGACCCTGGGATCTTCAAAGGGAAGACCTGCGGGGAAACCAGCATGGCCGCCATGCCATCGAAACAACGTTACGGCCTGATTGAATTCTATGGTTTTGTTGACCCCTAATGCCATTCAGTGGTTGAATCCCCGTTCTTGATTGTTAAATCCGTATAAATCCGTAGCTGGTTCACCATTCTTCACCATTCGTATGTTATTCTTGTTGATTAAGTTCCAATTTATCATATGACTTCATACGTTTTTCCCGCAGCATTTTTAAGCGAAACTAAGCGAAACGAACAGGAGTTCATCTATCACATGGTGCTGCAGTTGTTGAACACGAGTGAGTTCGCCTGTGTGGCCAGTGTCTTTGGCTGAAGTTGGAGACTGGAAGAGCGATGCACGACGATTTCAAGGATTGAGGCGAATAATCGATGCACTGCACAAAATATCATAATATAATATATATATATACACATACCCTGAGTATCTTGCTACATGAGGCATCAACTTGTAATAAGTAATATTACACAATATTGATAATTGATCATACTGCAATTTGCAGCTCATTCTTTCAAGGGTGCTTGGAACTACCAAACATTCACCCTCAAAAGTCCATTTGGGAAGGATCCCATCTGCAGGAAGAATACGCGAACGATTATTGTTCGCTCAGACAAACAAGCTTCATGGTGTCCTGCAAAACGTTTTCAGTGGACATCGTTTTCGCTGCATCATACTTATCAGCCATGAAAATTCCATGCTGGCTGGGTGAACAGTTATGAAAAGTTGGGGTGAGTATCAATGATACACTAACTGGTCTGGTTGATGGTTTCAAACATTGTTTTTTATTTTCCATCATATATGGGATGTCATCCTTCCCATTTACGAACTCATATTTTTCAAGATGGTTATTGCACCACCAACCAGCTACCCTCTGGTAAACGTTTACATAACGAACTGGAAAGATCCACCATTTTCTAGCTGGATAAACCCACTATTTCGACTGGGCCACGGCTTCAATAGCTATGTTAGTTTACCAGAGGGTAGTATATCACGATATATCTACCATAAACCCTGGTTAACCATGGTTAACCTACTTCAATAGCGACTTTTTTGGAACTGGGTTACCGCGACTTGTATCATAGGATCCTAACCAAAGTCCTCCAGGTGCGCTGGCAGGGACCTTATCAGATGCCTATGCGAGTCGCTTGGCGGCAAGCCCGTGAAGTGCTGTGAAATTGATCCAATGTTTGGCCAAGATATTAAACACACGTGTATATATATGATTATATATATACATAGAACATGTTGATTATACAGTTGATATGTCTTACTCATATATGTCATATATGTTACATATGGTATGTATATATATATACATATTACATGTTATATATATGCTATATTAAGGCCTATGATTTATGACCGTTACGTCGTTACGGTGGCATCCCATGGCTCCCATGGCTCAGAGCCATCGAGGCGACGTGACCATCGCGGGGCTCGCGTCATATCCTGCGCTGATGTTGGCGCAGCTGGTGAACATCTTAGAGCCTCGGCAGCGGCGGAGTCCTGTCGATGATAGGACTGGTTATTTCACCCATGGGTTATTGCCCTCTGGTAAACGTTAACCTGGTTAGTGGTTTCAAACATTTTTTATTTTTCCATATTGGGAACAATCATCCCAACTGACTAATATTTTTCAGAGGGGTTGAAACCACCAACCAGTAACAGTTTGCGAACTGGAACATGGTGATTTAGTTCGTGGATTTAGCCATTAAAAATGGTGATTTTCCATAGTTATGTCAGTTTACCGGAGGGTAATGGACATTATGGAAATAACCAGAGGGAATCAATGGTGAATCAATGGTGAATCAATGGTGAATCAATGGTGAATCAATGGTGAATAGTGGTAAATAATGGGATATTAATGGTTAATACTCTGGTTGGTGTTTTGGAACATGAATTTTATTTTCCATAATATATAATATATGGGATGTCATCCTTTCCATTGACTTTCATATTTTTCAAGATTGTTAAAACCACCAACCAGTTATGGAAATAACCAGAGGGTTTCATGAATCATAGATAGTTATAACCAGAATCCAATGGTACAGTAATTATTATTAACATTGTAGGATTTCATGGAAATTCATGGGATTTCATGGAAATTAGTTTTATTCGATGGACATGTACGGGATTTATTATGATTTAATGAGAAGGTTGCCATGATTTTGCCATTTATTACCTCTCTGGTAGTTTAACAGTCTGCGACCTGGAAACCATGGCCCATAAAATGGCCACAAAACCAGTCTGGCCATACAAAAACGTTGGGTGATTTTCCAGAGCTACGTAGAAAATTACCAGATGGTACATAGATTTACTAGGTTGAACATAAATTAAGGTGAGTTCACCACAATCAAATGTGCATGTATATAGGTGTCCGGAAACTGGCTGGGTGACCTGGAAGATGAATAGATCCACCCTCGGACATATCAGCAGGGGGTGATCAGCAAACCACGGATACCCTATCCTGTTTGTCGGGGCTCCACAGGGTTCCATGTTTGTCGATGAAAGTGTACTGCTTTCCATTCCTATTGGGCCTATTGGCCTGTCATGTTGATGTGTACTGCAGATAGTCATGTTTTGTCATTCCTATTGTCCTATTGGCTATGAGTAGATTCGTTTTTCTTAGTAAAATAATACACCAACACTACATTAACAATGTTGGATGCATGAACACAATAAACAGTCCTTTTCTCACCTAATAAAATAGGTATTTTTCAACACATGCCTGTTGAGTATAGATAGAGCTGATTAATAATCAGATTATGCCTATCTATGGGTTTTTTAATCTATCATTTCAGGTACCTCCAATCGGTTCCTGAGTCCTGGCCATGTTTCGATTGTGGGCCCAAGGAGGAGATGCGCGCCAAAGTCTTGCGAATCGCCCTCGAGTTGGCGCCCTACGTGCCTTGGCGCTGGCATGGCATGGTGATTTCGATTGCCACATGGCTAGCCCTGTTGGGTTCTTTTTGAATCCCAACGAACAGCTATTTTCTCAGCATTTCTCAACTATGTTTTCGGCGCAACTGGTGGTGTTGATTGTGTTATCTTCAATTTTCTAGCCACATAGACATGTCTTTTAGTACACTCATAGTACCAAGCAATTGATCCTGTTGGTGCAGCGGATGTCACAGTCTGTTGGGAAGGCTTTGGTGCGTGGACATAGCTAGATAGATCGATAGATCGGTAGATAGATAGATAGATAAATAGATAGATGATTTCGGGTGCTCGGTTGTTGTTTTTTCTTTTCATCCAGAAGCTCGCCACGTGAAATCTTCTCTGGCAATTTTTCAACTCCTCAGGCATTCCATGTGTCCATAGCGATAGACAGGATTTTCACTGCTGCTCTCCCGTTGGAAATGGGACCCCCAAACTTGGGCATTTCCAAGTGCTGACAGCTGAAAAAGATTCTCACAATCTCCCCGCAGGGACAGCTTAGAAGTAGCAACTCTGCCGCATCAAATGCCGGAGAGGGGTTCGCCCGTTCGCCCTGAAATCATAAGATATGGGGGTTTCCTGAAATGGGGGTACCCAATATCTGGATGGCTTATAAGTTTATAAGGTAAAACCCTACTCAAATTTGGATGATTTTTGGGAGTACCCCTATGACTTAGGAAACCTCCATATGGAAGTACAGATGGCCACGTCTTCTATCATTAATCTTATTGGTTGGCAAATCCACTGGGGAAACCTTTGGTGATGCCCGGCTCCAATTCGAAAAATGACACGTCACCTTGTAAACGTTTGGAATTTCAATGGATACAACATGTTGGTATCCAAAATACTGTAAACATTTCTCTAACCTGATTTTGGGAATTTCAATGTTTGACGTCATTTTGGTGTATCAGTTCTGTATCTTACCAGTCTCACAATAGAGAATGTTCATTTATCTTCACCAAATTCTACAGCATGATGACCCAACAAAGATGGGCTGTGAACTTAAGTTCCACAACAGCTCTGAGTAAAATTTGGCACGTGCACTTATTGACTTTGATTGACTTTGATTATCCAAACTATTCACTATGATTAGCCAGTTTTATATAGTTTTATGGGGTTGCAATCCACTTATCAACTAAGTGGGTCCCGCTGAACATGGTTTCATACTCCCAAATACAACCATTCGAATTGGCAACGTGATGATTCAGCAGTGTATTTTGGATCATCCAGTCGTACATCTTCCGGGTGGTGCCCTTTGATCAAAGTTGGATCCTCTAACAGCCATTGGATTTTTTAGGCATATCATACCCTCTGGTAATGACTAACATAACTATGGAAAATCACCATTTGAAATGGGAAAATCCACTATTTCTATGGCCATGTTCAATAGCTATGTTAGTTTACCAGAGGGTAGGATATCACGATATATCTACCATAAACCCTGGTTAACTGGTTAACCATGGTTAACCTACTTCTACAGCGACTTTTTTCGAACTGGGTTACCCATCGCGAAGGCCTGGTGGTGCAGTTTTGCCGCTACTTCACCCTGACGCATAGCCATGCAGACTACCGCTTGCAGGAGTATCTGGCCCTGAGTTCGAAGAGGAAACAGTAGGAAGAGTATGGGGATAACTAGATAGTACGGGGATTTTTTTTGGGATGTCTAATCATGTCTAATCTATGGATACAAAATGCATATGATGGGGGAATGAGAAAAAATAATGGGATACTAAAGGGATATTCCTGGAATATGCTGGAATAGTATCCGACAACGTCAGCCTTTTTTTTAATATATAGCAACCCCAAAAGGATAAAAATGTGTCTTTGTTGTTTTGTTGGTTTAACCAAAATTCAATGGAATGGTTGAGAGTTGGCTCGCCCACATCCATTTTGGCTGCAAAGGGTTATCCTGCAGCCTGACAAGTTGACCAAGAAATTGGGAACTCTCAATGTCCAGGAATCAGTACATATCCAGGACAGGTTCATCTTGACTAGCACCACCCACCACCACCACCACCACCTCATCATTAAAATCAATATCATCACCACCACCACCATCATCATCATCATCATCAGCATCATCATTGTTTTTAACTATTGGTACTAATTGGTAATACGTAATAACACTAATTATTGATTGGTAATATATTAAAGTACACATAATAACACTAATAGAGAAAACCCTCATATAGTCAACATCTCCTCATTTTTCTGTTGGATCCTTTTGGGGGTTTCCAGAAATCAGGATACCCAATAGCTAGTTGGTTTATGATGGAAAATCCCATCTATAGATGGATGTTTTTTGGGGAAACAACCATATATATATATATATGTTACATATATATAATATATATATATATATATATATATCTTACATATATATATACAGTATATATATATATATGTATATGTAACATATATATATATATGTTACATATATATATACTGTATATATATATATACATGCACATTATTATATCCTATATATATATATGGGTTCCATATATGCTTTTAGGAAGCCTCCATGTCTTGAGTTGCGTTCCCTGTTTCACTTCATGTGCCCTATGCCTCCAGGCACGAGGCGATTGATGAAGACTTTCACAATTCGCAGTTCGGCATAGTGCTGATCGTATCTTGGCGTATCATTCGGCCGAGGCATCTGGCGACCGGTCCCCTGTTTTTGTGGCGATAAAAAAAGGGGGGGGGCTATCGCACGATAGATCAGTTGCTGAACGGCTGATCAGTAAGAATTGAGGTGGATTTGTCTATAATTAGATGGAGTTACAAAGCATTTTTCGAAAAAAAAAAAACATCTACTATATTTATCTGGATTTGCTGGTCCACGTATCTATTCTTGTTTGTGTGTTTAAACTTTAAAACCTCCCCATGTCTGTTGGTGAAGTATCCAAGCCACTGAGGGCAAGTTGTTCCCATCCAATCTGTGGGCAAGACTTGGACTTTGATTGACATTTTGATCGGGTCCTCTGGTAGTTTGTATTTCATAGTTTCCCCGCTTTTTAGGATTCAATAGGCCTGTCCTAATTTAAATCACAACTTTTCGTATGCAATTTGAGGATATAGAATGATATGTAATATTATGTAATGGCATTCAATCGGGGCCATTTAAGAGCCAGACCTGAACGGAAGTGGCTCCACACTTTTGGTTTGTTGGTTTACAACACCATCCAACTGTTTATAATATATACACACATATTAATAATGATAATATACATCACAACCTCCTTTGTTAGCCTTCTGATGTTTGATGTTTACCAACGTTCCTATCATTAATTGCTTTGTAGATTGAATACAACAACCACTTCCCGCAAAAAATTGCCTAGCTATCAATTGATCCATCATAGATTCAACCTCAAACATGAAGAATCCAATGCTTTTGTGCTGAAATCCTGGTAGATCTCACGTTCCCTTAGGATTCCTATGGCAGCCTGCTGAAGATGCTGCAGCACATAGACCACTTGCAGCTTGGGATATGACGACCGCAAAGCGCAAAAAAAATGTAGCAAAGTTATAAATCCGGCTAAACATATCTAAATCCTAAAGTAGTGGCAACTCTTGCAGTAGTAACTAACACAGCAATGGTATCTGAGCCGAGTGTTGACAGTCCCCCAGTAGTGGCAAAGTACTTTTCTATCCTTTTGGGTGGCTACCATACTATATTACTATATAGTCTGAAAAAAATGCAAAATGATGAAAGTGTCTAAGGAAGAATCTAAGGTGACCATGATTGAGATACGTTAATTTCTTATATATCTGAATGGCTACGACTATTTTCGCACACGACCTTAGATGTAATCAGCTTGAAGAGATGTAAAACAACTTCCATTACCAGCTTTGATTCCCTGAATTCCGTTGTGCCAGGTCAGTTCCAATGATTTTCTCATTTTTGATAGGGCATTTCCTCGGATTTCCCATTTTTTACAGCTCAGTACCAGGGATTTCCTTTTTTTGGGGGATTTCCATGGATGTCACCAGAGGTCCCTTTGTTAACAAAGGGGGAATCCTCCCCCTAGCGGTACCGGATGGCGGTACCGGGGCATCCGGGGCGAGGTATTGCAGCTACGAACAGTTGATTGTGGCGGTGGATTTCGAGGGTGTCGAGCTGAATCGCCATGGCCCTCTTTGTTTGGTGCAGATGATCCTCGGTGCGGTGAAGAATTTGGATTGAGAGTTTGACATGCTGATTTAATCAAGGATATAGAGATTTAACCATGAGAATTGGTGAAGATTTGGAGAGATATTGGATGAACCATATCTAACCAATGAACAATGGATTTGGGGTTTGTACAGCAATGGTATATGTACACCAAAATTGAAAAATTATTGATCACAGCTTTTTTTTCTATCATTTGATGGTTATTTAAGGGAGTACATACACGATACTTTCAGACAGACCCAGATCCAGATGTGTGATCAATGGCCATTTCAGGAACCTAAATTGGAGGTATACCATATATGTATATATATATAAGGCCTATATAAGGATCCTGAAGATCTCCCATTGATGTGATGTTTCAGATTGTTTCAGCCATTTCGATATGTTTTTTTAGGCCTCCAGGAAGCCTCCAGGTTTGAGATTCCGGTGCCTTTTTGGCCTCGTAGGCCCTTTTAGGCTATGGATGGTAGCCCTTACCGGTAAACGTTTACATAACGAACTGGAAAATCACTGGAAAATCACCATTTTGAATGGGAAAACTCACTATTTCTATGGCCATGTTCAATAGCTATGTTAAATTACCAGAGGGTAGATGTCTTTATTTCATCTGTTTTCTTGTTGTAATGGTAGATGTTCACCATTTCTCGCACGAAAAATTGTATAAACTTTTGGCGATCGGTAGGTCCGTTTCTTGGGTTCAGTTTGAATGAATCAGATAGCTACATATTAATCCGTATCGTCCATCTACATTGTATGGGTGCATAGAGTTGTAAAAGAGGCAACCAAAAGACCCGCAGAATTAGTGACTTTTGGCACCACACCATCCAATGTTGTACGCTAATTTTTGTACGATCACGCAATTGGAGAGCCCAAAAACCCATGGTTGATCAATGTTTATCAGCATGTTCACCTTACCCCTGCAATATATTCGGGTAATTTTATCATGTACACCCAGCATGTTTTTTTTTTTTTTACCTGGTTGGTGGTTTGGAACATGATTCTTATGACTTTCCATTCAGTTGGGAATTTCATCATCCCGACTGACTTTCACTCATATTTGTCAGAGGGGTAGGCTCAACCACCAACCAGTTTCTGTTTTTTTACTGATCTTGTTATATGTTTATCATTGCACCTTAATATTTATCAGCATGTAGCATGATCATTTGGGGGACCATCTCAGGACGATCCACGACAATCCTGCGTTGGTTTATGCTCCTTGATCTGAAAGAGTTGGCAGCGATTTGTTGGACTGGTATGGAGTTGATGGGAGAATCTAATCTGCGTTAGATTTCTTAATGTTGTGTTTGTTGGATTTACTGGTATTTTCTAGCCATTTCATGTTCATGGGATGAACTAACTATTTTAATTGGATAGTTTAAGATTAAGACACCTTCCATAAAAATGCTTGTGGACGGTCTTTAATTGGATCACATTGGATCAAAGGTGTCGGTGTCATTGGATCACATGCTCGGGGAAATCCCCGCAGCCATCATCGGCAATTCGCGGGTGGTCACCAGCCAGGTATGATTGGCACAGGGTACCCCAATTTTATGGGAATTGAATGGAATTGAAATGGGCAAATGATGATCAACCAAGATATTCAGGCAAGTTACTATGTATGCAGCGATCTCAAATGGCCAAACCCCAATGATGGCTTTTGATATTGAGGAAACTATCAATTTTGACGCCGAAACACATCAGCTTTGCAATTTTTCATCCTAATGGCTTTTCGCCATTACCCTAACGAGGTCATGATAGTGGTTGAGTCATGTGTTTTCCAGGTAGAGTGACATCGTTCCCTCCTGTTCTGATGCCTTCTCTATGCTCTGAACTAAGCTGGTTGGTGGTTTGGTACATGAATTTTATGACTTTCCATATTTTTCCATTCAGTTCGGAACAACAATCCCAGCTGACGAACTCCATCATTTTTCAGAGGGGTAGGCTCAACCACCAAGCAGTAAGATTCTGTGACATCTAGAGACTCCCCAGGATGGTGATCCACAATTTTTCATCGCTGACTTTCAGGTGCTGGATATCCACGTGCTGAAACGTTTCTTGTCCGGAATGCTACAGCTGAAAACGAGGTTATACATGTTACAGTTTATTAAAGGTTATACAATGTTATATCTGGGGAAATTATAACGACCTCACTGTTCTCCCGAAGCCTGGAATCATGGTTTATAAGGGAAATCATCCCCAAACGGCCTTAATTCAGGTTATTGAAATATTACAATTTACCCCTATATAATTATATATATATATGTACACCTCCTTAAACAGCTTGTCTTTCGATTGGAACACATATTTCTTCAACCATCCTTTTTTTTTGGGGGGGTTCCTGTTTTCCAGACAAATCCATATGAATCCGTTCCCTTCGATCATAGTTTTCGTACCTCCCACGAAAACCCTGGAATGTTCTGATCGCCTCGTACTTCCAGCTGTTTGTAAACCCACTGACCAAAACGATCCATGATGTACCAAAATACAGTATATAGTGCTTGATGATTTTGGAATATTTTAGATATTCCACCAACTCCCATATGCTCCATGGTGCTGGAATATTTACCAACATTTGCCCGAACAAAATCATCCAGTTTTGTAGGTAAATATACCAGCACCATGGGTTGCATATGGGTATAGAAATAACCGGCTATAACTAGTTTTAACTGACCAGCCCGTTTAGATATTCCACCAACTATAGAGCAGGTGTTTTTGTTTCTTCCTTCCACCATTTTCGTTTTCCTTTTGCTCCCGAGGTGCTTGCAATCCCTTCGAGCTGGCCTCTCCGGGTGGCCGCTTTTTTACGGAATGGCTGATGGCTAGGACTCAGGAACCGATAAAAATTGGAGGTACCCTCTGGTAGTTAAACATAGCAATGGAAAATGGCCCAGTTATAATTGATTTACCTATTAAAAGTGGTGATTTTCCATAGCTATGTTAGTTTACCAGAGGGTATCTACCTTTTCGAGGCCTAAGGGGATATACCCCCAATTTCTATGGCCAGAAATATGATACGAACGTAGCTCCATTTTTGGATCCTGGAGATCTCCCAATTGCTCTATGTAAATTGAATCTATGAAATCCCAACATGTATAGCATCCCTCCAATTCTGAGAATGGTATGCAATTGAAATGGTAGGCAATTCCGGGAATCATATATTTAACCGGATGTTATGCTGTTTTTTTCTTCTGGGATATGAAGATGGGTTTAATGCGATCATGAAGGGGAAGTCATCTATGGCATTTATCTATTGAATCATCAATAGGATTCATACTATACTATTACTATAACCATCAGCAACTGTGGGAAACCACTAGGCGATACTCATCTATAAACCATCGAACTAGATGGTGATTTAATGGGACATCAACGGGGAGTTAGTTCTTTAAAACTAACCAACATAATGATGAAAAATGGGAAGAATAAGGGATACCCTCCGGTTATCAAACGTGGCACTGGAAACTCCACCATTTAGTTCGACAACATTTCTCAATATTCCCATTAAAACTTCCATTTCTGGGAAATTTCCCATTGCCACGTTTGACTACCAGAGGATATTTATGGCTTTAGCAGGATTTAGTAAAATACTGTTGGGAAAAAAATCTATAAATGGGGATCCAATAGGTTATTCATGGGGCGTATATAATGGGATATAACCAACATGATAATAACCCCTTCCGCCAAATATAAAACTTCCGCAATATCAACCATGGTTTAGTAGAGTATGAAAGCGCATAGTGCGGACCATAGAATGTCATTTGGGGTTCAATAGTCGGGGATGATATTCTGTGAATTTCATTTGGAGGAAGGTGTTTTCCATGGCATCAAGAATGGGATCAGACCCATTACACAGAGATTCAACCAACACATCAGAAATTTCCAGACGCCGATTTACCCATCAATGAGGGTCCAACAAAATGGGAATGGCTCAGATTTGTCCACTGATCGTTTGATATCAAGTCGCCATGTCGCCGGCGAACAACAACCCGCCCTGGTTTTATCAAAGCCTCCGGTAAACTAACATAGCTATTGAACATGGCCATAGAAATAGTTGATTTTCCCATTGAAAATGGTGATTGTCCATAGCTTTTTGTATGTTTACCAGAGGGTAGCTATAGCTATAGCTGCTGTATAGCTGGATCTGCACCGAAATGGCACCATGTGTTGACCCCTCTCCACTTCGCCCAGTTTCTTGCTGTCGCTGAGGCATTTCAATGAAGTTTATCCTCGAGGACTGGGCAGATGAAGCAATTGGCCGTCCATATAGCCAATAGGCCAATATAGCTGGATATTCAACAAAAATAGTTTCATATTTTCCATAGCAATAGGATCCTGGAGTGGAGTACTTGTAGGTTTTGCATGGTAATGTTGCCGGTTGCTCCATCCCAAGTGTTTCTCTTAAGTCAACCAAAACTAATGAGCAGCGCACAGCCAGGACAATGCCAAGATCTTGAAGCTCTGGTTTGATCCACGTCTCTCGGTGCGAAACGCCGTGCTAGAACTTCCAAATCGGCTGGATGTTTGCTATGTTATCCAATAGGGCAACCTCTAGCTGGAAGTAAAGGAGAATGACATCTCACCATGTTCATAGACAGCATGCAGCTTTGCCATTGCCAAAGTAGGGAAAAATCCATAAAGTTCATGTCAGCTTCCGGTAAGCTATGGTTGTGTGATGATTGTTCCCGGACGGATTTGTCTTTGAAACTGAGGAAATGACGTGGATGCCTTGTACCATCAGTTTGGACGCTGCACTGGTCTTGGGTTTTTCAATGGAGAATACCCTCGAATTGATTCGACGACTGCTTTCTAATCATCTAAAATAGCGACGGAATTTCCAGTTGATTCTATTGTATCTATCTGGTTGTATAGTTACAACTGAGTCATGTTCCTACCAACACCTTCCGATGATGTTCCAGCTTTGTGACCCAAAAGTGTGAACCTGAATGGTGGCTTTGTCTCTAAACCGGGGATACAGGAAATTACAATTTTAATGGGGACATATCCATTGTCGGAAACGCGGGGATGGCCCAAAATCGCTTAAAAAAACAAGTTTAATGTGGATAATTGATGACAAAGCATATGGACGTTTCGTTTTTTTGATGTTGACACAATCACATGTATTTTGGACACAACATGTACCGTTAAGATTCGGTTGAGACACCCTGGTACCATCCGGTACCTTTACACACTTGGCTGAAACTGAGGTACCCCTAAAAACCGACGGTTTATCATCATTTTCCTCGCAAATTTTGGGTATCATGGGTATCCAGGTTACCTCATTTTTGAGCTTCAATATGTTACAATATGTTTCTTTTTCACAGCTTGCAAGTGTTTGGCATTGACCATGTGGCCATGTTGCTCCAAAAAGGAGTCGCTTCGCAAAACATCTATGATCTCCAACTTGCAGATGTGGCGCTGAGACGGTTGAATGGAGACACTTGGCCGCTTCAACATGTACCTTGAACAGGGTTGCTCTCACCCATGCATTGTGGGGAAATTGAATTAATTGGTCATTGTGCTTCTGAAGGTTTACCACATTTTCATACATTTTCCCATCATTTCCCTGGTGTTTGGATCCCTGTTGTAGCCATGGCCCCAAGTGTGCCTTCAACACGACATCCGTTCCCAAAAAAACCGATCCAATGAATTGGAGCCATGAATTGGTGCCAGTTGACCAGCTAATATGAGTGTGAAGGATGCTACAGTAGTTCAACATGTGATTAATCCACATTAATCCACAAAGTAACTTTGTGGTTCACTTCTTAAACTCACCAAGTGCATGGTTTATTTGAGAATTGGCTTGCAGCAAGCTAAGTATAGCAACAGGAAATCCCATTCAACACGTTAATCATTGAAACCAGCAAGTGATTTTCCAGAGATTCATCAGCCATAGTTTTACCATGTATTAACCATAAATAATCATTCATATAATGGATATTAACAGGCGATTCTTGGTCAAACAGCTTTTGATTTCTGAGATGGACCTTTTTTGGGTGCGGCAAGGTTTGAAACCATAAGTAGCCCAAAATCCCATGACATCTCATGGTTTAATCATTCATTTCACCCATTCACACAGTAAGAAAATTGGGTATGTTTGCCATGGACAAAGCCATCCAGGTAAAATCTGTGACAAAGACCTCAAGCTAACAGAAACTGAACATGTGATATGATCTACTACTACTACTACTCCTACTACTACTACTACTACTCCTACTACTACTACTACTACTACTACTACTATACTACTATACTACTATACTACTATACTACTATACTACTATACTACTATACTACTATACTACTATACTACTATACTACTATACTACTATACTACTATACTACTATACTACTATAC
>Ga0126342_10005320_pt1 | contig 22388 bp, 26 predicted proteins | sample Cyp1metagenome_FD_92528 | JGI IMG/M metagenome (GOLD analysis project Ga0126342, IMG submission 92528) | Coral microbial communities from Lord Howe Island, Old Settlement Bay, Australia - Cyphastrea 1 metagenome | ecosystem: Host-associated > Invertebrates > Cnidaria > Coral ...
CAAATGGCCAAATGGAACCGCACTTGCAGCAAAACCGCAAGTTTGTCTCAGTAGAAACAACCCAAATCTCATGGCATTTTAAAGTTCTAGAAAGGCAGAGTTCAAGACAATCAAGTCCGATGTGTGTTTTAAATTGTTCATCAACTCAACGTTTCATCGCGCCAAGTTTTCCTCTCCTGGGCACTTCTCACTGCCGCTGTCACCCAGTTCGCAGTTGAAGGCAGAAGACCTCGTCGTGCCGTTGTTCATCGTGTAGTTTTCCTCGGATTTAAGATGACAGGACAATTCAATTCAATTTCAATTCAAGATTCAACATTCAGTAATTTGGCTATGTAAATGCCAGTCCAATTTGAAGGTGTAGCAAGCTCGCCAGCGATGCCATCAGGTTGTCACAGTTCGCAACAAGCATCGAGCATTCCTGTGGCACCCGGTGATCGCAAACCTGCAGGTTCCCTGCCTTGGCTGCTCCTCAGCACAAGGCTTCTTGGCAGACAGCTGTCCTGCCCTCACAATGCCAGGAGAAAGAATATGAAGCTGCTCAATTCGAGGAAAGATTGGCACAAGTTTTTCCTATTTAGTGTGTCACTGTGAATCAATTGTGAAACTGCATTTGTCGAACTTTGGCCCTCTCCACTAGTTTAGGCCCTTCGAGGAATCTACAGCCAGAGGAGTGAGCAGAGGGATCAGAGCAAGCACCACAAAGTCTATTTTCGTTTGTGAAGAGCAACACTTTTGCCACAAATTTGTTCGAATGCACTTCCGCGCTTCCTGATGGCAAGGATGCCATGAACTATTCGAACGCATCCAGGCCTGAAGTGGCTCGAACGTGGATTTGTAAAGAACAATGTTTGACATATCAACCAGCTCGGCCAGGAAAGGTACCTGGTACACATCTAAATGTCAAATGTACCTGACATACAAATATGGAGATAGAGACACCCAAATCCTGAAGCGACTTTGGACTCCAAAAAAACGACAAGATGTGCCAAGTCAAAGATATCGAAAGCCCATCGTCTCCTGGATCCTGCAGGTTTAGTGATACATGTGGCCACCCCAGAGCACATTCAGAGCACACGCAGAGCGCATGCAGAGCTCAAGTTGAGAGACATCATGTAAAAATATGTAAAAAAGATGTTACAAAATGTAAGGTCCACATATTTAAGTAATTTGAAATATATCTAAAGATTCTGGATATTGCGGATTCCAATTTCATCCAATTTCCACAAGCATGGAACATGTCGTACATGTCGTATGACTTGCAGGTCTTGGTGGCTCCGAAGCTGCAACTGACGCGACGTCTTTCGTGACATCTGGGGAGGAGCTGTGACGAGTATCTTCAGAGTTCCTAGCATTTCCTAGAGCTGTCCGTGTCAAATAGATACCTTAATGGAATTTAATGGATTCAATATAATATCTTGGCCCCTACTACTTGTAAGACATCTAATTAAATACCTGCTACAACGCAGGTACACCTATTGTTGTTCAAAATGAAAATAGTATACTTTTCCAAACCTTGGTCGGTTGTTAACGTACATGAACGGTTGTTTACGTCCATTCAAGTTGCTGTCGGATATTTACGTCCACCGAACGCTTTTTCACGTCCATGGATTTGGGTCAAAATTGGATACTATTGAAAGCCCAAAATGTGCTAGAAACACTGCAAAAAAACACAATGTGCATACAGACCTATCAACAGCATGTTTCTTCCACACACCCCCAGCGTCCCACCAGGAACCACACATTTCTTCCCTTTTCACTATCGCAATCTTTGCACACAGCAAAGCACCAAGTACATGAATTAGGAACGGGACCAGGCGATTTGGATATGTACCAGGTACCTCTGCAATGTTCTCAAAGAAAGCAAACGCGGGGACACGCACCTGGTGACATAGGCCTGACGCCCTATGAAGTCCTCGTCCATAGAGCACGAGTATATGCAGGGATTAATGCAGAAACCAGCTCTAGCTGCCTGCCAACGCATACAATGACGAATTTCGTCCAGGGCATGCAACTTGGGATACATCCCAAAAGCAGCAAACTCATTGTGAAACGATGCGCTGGCTTGATAGCAGTACGCTTTGATAAAAACGTACAAAGAATCCGACAATTCGAAAGCTTCCCGGGCCCTGATGAACACGTCATGTTGGTAGATGCCCCTCATGAACTTATTGATCTGTTGAGTGCCTTTGGCCTTAGTATATGTCTCAAGGAACATATATATAATATTTGTTTCACACTGGGAACACCAGGAAAAAACATCAGGGATGGGATGTTAAAAAAAACATAGGGATCACCAGGAAAAACACCAAAAAACAAAACACAAAAAAACACAACCATTTAGACAAGAATACACAAAAACTATATTGAGCTGAAATTGCAAGACAAAGGTCCAAAACACGGAGCTGTTCTGTTGTCAAGATTTCAGCATTCCTGCTCATGTAATCCTCCAAAAACAAGAGGAAATTGGACGTGATAGCTGCTTTGTTCCAGCTAGCATTCTTTTCATCTGCCCCAACGCCACCAAATGTGTTCACATCGATCTTCCTGATGATAGGATCTATGTGATTTCTCCTGCAAAACTGTCGATACTCAGAGGCAATAAAGGCGATACGAAGGTCAATGTTCGACTCATCCACATATTTTTGAAGAAGCATGGCTGCCCCTGCTGCCCATGACTTTCCAACCCCCAAATGTAAGGAGTGCCACACGTCAAACACATGGAAGCGCTGTTTCGCCCCAGGGTCATGCAGTAGATACTTTGTCAGGGCACATTCCATTTCCCAAGCCGGTGGTGGGGGAGTAGAGTATGACTCCGTCATGACACGATCAGCAGCCTTCCTAAGTCGAATCAAGTTTGGTCAATGTAAGATGCATCTTAATTCACTTGGGATTATCAATCAAATTCATCCCTCTTTTATGATGTCAACACACATCTATAGATCAGGAAAAGACACTATATAATATAAAGTTATATATATCAATGTTTGTATATATAAAAACAAACAACACACCCGAGGCTCAGGTCTTCCCAGTCAACACCCATGCCGCATACGCAAAGGTGACAGATACCAGCTCCCTGGACACCAAAGTCAGCATCCTTGGCCCCCTTAGGAGCACGTCTGTAGGACCTCTCAAGGTTTGCGCTTGATACCTCAGACATGGCAAGCGTGTGTGGCACACACAATGTTAGTTTGCATGAGCATTATGCATGATTTGGCATGAAACAATATCAAAAGTCAGTCCGCAAAATGTTTCAAAAAAAAGACCTTATATATAAACATGCACATAACTTACTGTAATTGAGAGGAGTTGCTAGGTAGCTCCAGTCCCCTTTGTTGGCAAGAATTATGGGCCAGAATGTCCCTTGATGCGATGCAATCCCATCCCTTGCAGCTGCAGCCAAATCCAGACTCACCATTTCGAAGAGTGCATTCCACACCCGACGATCATCGCTGTAGAGGTCCTGTAGCAATCAAGCACAGCCAGAGGAAGTATATAGGGAAGGGATGCATGTGAAAAAAATACAAATATGGATCCACAGGCATATCTATACATAGTGCATATATATATAATCAACACACTTAAACATATACAATATATATATATAAAAACATTGTTAACCAAAAAACTTTACATGGTAAACCTTTTGGTTTGGGTGTGTGTGGGCATTTGAGATAGAAACTTTTGTCAGTGTGATGGGGTCATGTGTTCTAAGTCAGGCATGCATATACCCAGCATCAGTCCTTGTGACACATGAGTATCAGCATGCGTGTTTGAACACCTGTTTGTAGGAAATTCAATCTGATCCCTTCTGCAAGGGATCCAGGGTTGTCAGACTTTCGCTTGCTAGAGCCTCGTCCCAGCACACCCTGCCAACTCAAGCATAGGACCCCAGATCGCTTGTATGTGGTTCCCTCGTCGCCATGTAATAGCAAAGGGATAGATCTCTCAGGGGTTTTGGCACCAGAGTCAAAGTCAGCAAAAACTTGGTGATTCGGAAACAGCCGTCTATACAAAGTCCAAAACTCTTGTAGGAGATCTTTGGCATCATCTATGGTCTTTCGTCCACCCAGTACCCGGGATAAATCATTCATGCGGGACATTGCATGCAAGAACTTGGAAGGCGGTAACCATGGAAAATTTTGGATAGGTGGTTCCTGTGCAAACTCAATCTCCAGAGGGTAGAAGAAATTCTCTCGTTTTAGAACTTTCACAATAGCTTCCTCCTTAGTTTCATTGAGACTCCATTCCAGTACTAACCCCAACAATTTCAACATTGAATCGATCCAATAATTATATATATTTATTTTTTTGGGATTTCAGGCATTCAGGGGATAAATCAAGATCAAATCAAAACCTGTAACCCTATATAGTTGAGCCTCTGATCTTCTTGGATCTACCCCTTGCAGTGCAGTGAGAACAGGGCATAGATTACCTGTCCGCCCGCTGTCGCGCACATCTCGCCCTTCTGCAGCTGCAAATTGAAGAATGTCAGCACAGTTTTCCTGAGATAGGATGGCTGACAACTACTCATGGTTCAGAAGTGCGTGGGTATATACATGCAAATCATGACAGGAAAGATACACGGATCCACACATTGTTCATCACACACTTGGATGGTATTGTGTGCATGGCTATATGGTGAGGTTATAAGTTATATATATATATAATATGGTTGGTCTTGCAGGTCACTAGCTCATACCATGCCTCCTGCCAACATCAAACATAACGATAAAGCCTCAGGGCCTAAGACAATTCTCCATATTTAAAAGCAGTGCATGTACAGAGAAACCATCATAAATTCACCAATGAGGTTCAAACACCCACATCATCAATATATAACCTATATATACAGTACCTGCAATGGTAACAATTTCGACTTTGATCCGAGCAACGCCTTTGCTGTATTTCCAAGCAAGCTGCTTGGCTTTGTGGGATGGACCTGGCTTGTGCAGATCAGGCATTGACCATTGTTTTGTTCAAAAGGGTGAACAACATGAAATTAATTCTCATCTATATATATATATATATATATATATCAATGAAACAAATCGTATATGTGGCATGCATGCATGTGATATATATGGTTCAATTTTTTTTATGCACCATATGTTGAACAATTAAATGGTGGGGAACAATTCAGCCACAGCAACTCTACTATAGATTTTTTTCAATTTTCACCGTTGCAGAATCCATCTCATGAGAGCTGTGGTTAAGCCACGGCTCCACTCGAATAGACATCACTTCTAGAATCCTTCCACATGCAGGTTTGCATGCATGGAACTTTGTTCAGCCCACATGTGATCAACACATGTTGCTTCGTACCCAAATCGCATCCGCTGTATGGAGAGAAATAAAAACTCAATCTATATATTTTGGACTCATGATACTTGGCAAATTTGATTTGGGCTTTATTACCATATATATAAAATACCAGGGCTCTAAAGTGAAGTCTAAAATTTCAGAAATGACAACCCAGAATCGCTCTCCAAATCGTGGCTGCTCAGTTGTCATGGCGCTTGCTCCTGAGCTTCTTCTTCACCGGCTGTTCCGGTGTCTTGGCTGGGGATGCAGGCGGTTCCGTGGTCTTGCCTTTCGGGGTCTTTGTCTTATTCGACAATCCCTTTTTGGGTTTCTTCGAATTTCGATCCTTTTTGGATCCCCGAGCATTACCTTTTTGCGGTCGAGCTTTGCCCGAAGGCTTTTTGCCTGAACGAGGTTTGCCAACCTTCTCCTTAGTGTCCTTCTGCAGCTGCCTGCAGATAGCCAACTGTGTATATATGGGCAAATAGATTGAATCATATATACAAGTCCAAACTCTTTTGGGGTAATTTATGTGAAATCAACATGATTTGGAACATTTTGGAACCAAAGACGGATCGAAAATCATCGAGCACTTTTATAAGTGCAATCATTTTGAGTCATTTGTTCAAATGGCCCACAGGTGACAGCTGGCACCAAGAAATATTTATAAAGCAATTGATGGCCTGAAGCGAGCATCCAAGCCAATCAGGGTAGAGCACCTAAACCATCGAAGGGTTGGGCTCTGGGTGCATGGTTAACATAATACATCAATTGTATATATCAGGAAACTGTGGTAAAGCATGTGGTGTCTGATTGAATATATTTGCAGTGGAGTAACTGTTTCTTGACAGCATCCTTTTCGGCAGACACGTCAACAAAGAGCCTTAGATATACATACAGGCTTCAAAAATGACCAAAGTGGACCCAAAATTTTTTTTCATGCTGGAGCCTCTGTGTGGCTTGGACGTTTAAAGGAGCGGTGGACTAAGTACACCAAGAAAGGTCCTGATTCACCTTCACAAACTGTGTCACCGCCATCACGAATGTTGCGACATCCAGGCAATCCTGAGGTCAAGAAATATAGTGCAGGCAAATTGGGGGGTAAACAACCTGAGGAAACTTATGTTTAATACACCCATTTTCAGGGTCACATTGCCCCATCCCATATGAAGATTCATATATAGATCAATTGGTTTTCCAGATTCGCCAAACAAACCTTAGAATACAAAAATATCACCAAGTATTGGCAAGAATCCTTTGTGTTGCCTAATGAGGGCTGCTTCAATGAAACTACAGCTCACTGTTTCGCTACCAGCATAGATCACAGTCAACTTCTCCCAAGCATCACAATCACGGATGTATCCATAGAGCTCATTGTAAAAACGCCAGAAAGCACAGTGGGTATATCCTATTTTGTAGATGCATGGCTTGTTCTTCCGGAGAATCCGGTCTACAGAGTCAAAGCAATGAGCTAAAGTTTTTCCAGCAAGCATATTTGATTTTCGAGGTAAATCAAATTCCAGGCGGTCATCATTTTCTATCAGTTCAAAGCATGTAGTAGTCCTGGGAAAGGCCTTCGTCTTGACATCCAAGGCTATTCTCCAGTCTCGTTTTGAGCATCTCAAAGAGCGCGAAGCCACTCCTCGCAGCAAAGGCCGAAATTGGGTTTCTATTTACCTGGTGCATCGAATATGTATATCATCCATGGATATCCATGGCGTATATGCATGGCATATATATATATATATATATTCAAGACACAAATAAACAATTTGAACTCCATGGTATATATTATATCAATAGACCCGGGTCCCAATCTTCAGAAATCCAGCTGGCCTCTTGAGACTGAGTTCTTCGAATCAACAGCTGAAGCCTGTCCAGGTCCATGCATAGACATCATGTGTTTAATTTGCATTATATATACACTCAACCTGAGTGTCCTGAACTCAAGGCTCTTTCCATATTTGCGGATTCAAACATGGCAATAACACATCACTGGACACAAATGAACATATAGATGAACACTGACTATATATTCTGGCATGTTGGGGCCTGCCGGTTGTAATCAATAAGTTCTTGTAGCCATTGTTTCCCATCATCTTCATCATCAGCATTGATTGCCGCCATGGCTGGAATCAGCCAAACGTTGCCAAACCCATTTCCCCAAAGGTTGGCTTGATCAGGGAAACCCCAAATCCATCGATGTCAATGTAACACAAACATAGATTTCCTGAATATATAGTGTTTGACCTGCATGTACCCTTGGCATATAGTGTTTTTGGAACCTGGTTTGGTACCTTTACTGTAGCGGGGTCAGGACGGGATCATATTAATTGAAAATGTTGTTCGAATCAAAGAAGTGTACCAAGAAACTGGTCCAATTTGTCGCTTTTCAAAGTGCCATCTTTGTGATCCATCCGCATGTCTGTCAATTGCGTTGACAGGGTTCCATGGCTGGTGTTCATGTCGTTGAGAAGGTTGCCCATCTCTTGGTTCAACCTTGAGGGCTGGCAATGAGCTATATGCATTTGAACAGCCATCTTTTGGTTAAATTCATGCAAACATTATTTACAATAAATCACATAGGATTCCATCCGGCTGCATGTAAATGTCGATCCATTGGGCTAATTTAAGTCGATTGAGTCTTGGACTTAGAGGCATGCTCCCCTTTCATGGAGCCAAGCTGACCCAACATCTTCTCCACTGAAACAACCTTCTTGTGCAGGGTCGCAATGTAGTTCTCCAGGTCGACAGTTGGCTGGCGTTGCAGACACCATTCAGGAGACTGGGAAGGGGAAACCAGTTGCATGGATCAACAAAGATTTGAAAACATATACAACCAGGCCTGGGATCCCACAACTGTTGGGTTCGGCTTTGCCGCAGGCAACGAAACCAGATCTTTTCCAAGTCCAGGAGGAGCTTGTTTGGAAACCTTATCCTCAATTAAAACAACGCATCGAAGGATGATAAAACAAATCCATATTGAGGAATCCATAAAACATGCAAAACTACCAAATTGTGAACATGCATTGTTCAAAACATGTTGCCAAGATGAGTTGACTTGCATGTTTGTCCCTTTATATGTGCCTGACCATATAAACTGACGACCCCAAGCTAAATAACCAAGAATCTGCCAGCTCAGTTTCCTCAAGTTCTTTGGTTCTCTCTGCTTTCTTGTGGGCTGTCTTGTCTTCCGTCACCACATAGAATTCTTCTACGTCATCATCATACCGCCATGGTCTGGGGCCCGGTGGATGGTCTATATAGGAATAGAAATAACATTCACGCAGATATATCATAAACTATCGATCCAAACAATATCAAACAGTGATGGGGGAAGAATATCAGATCCTCAACATGCTACAGTCTATATACAATCTAAACATTATAAATGGGTCACCCCCCACACCTCACCTCACAAGGCTTTCAGGGAATTTCCTGCAGTAACTCGTTATTGCTTTGATCTCCTTCGCGGTGTACTGTGCTGACTTCTTCATGGCCTCAGCAGTCAACCACTTGCCGTTCACTTCGCTTTCCTTGCTCTCCATGCGCTCCTTTATCAAGCGGCACTTGGTTTGGAACTCCGCCTTATGGAGGTCACAAAGGTCTAATACAAAAAGATTGAGGCATGGATTTTTTTTTTCTCGGTCATTTGTATATCGATAATTAATCGGTTGGTCATCGGTCAATTTATATATAAATAGCATGCACCAGAATAACAAGATGCTAATATGTAATCATGAAGCTCGGATACGTTTGTAGGCATTGCGACTCGTGCCGTGTTTTGCCAGGCATTCAAGCAAGGCCATTTCCAAGACCTCTCTTTTAGAGCCTCCAGATTTGTACTCACTGACAATCTCGGCATCTACGTGAGACCGTCCCGACGGTTTCACTTCGCACATTCTGCGAGCCCTCATCCTGAGGGCATCTGCAGAAATTGCAACCTTAGATCAATTAATGGTGCATGCTAATGGGTTGAATGTATTACACAGTATAGGATCTGGATTGGGAAGATGGTTGAATATCATGTTGCTTGCATCAATCAACTTCACAAAGAAACACCAAAATAATTTAACTATACATTCAAACACTTTATATCATCAAATATCATCAAAGAAACAGTTTTGCCACCAGGTGTTGTCATGAATTCATCATCTTCACTCTCACTGTCATCATCTGATCCACAATCATCTTGATGTGCATCATGATCAGAAGGGTGTTCAGCAACGGAATCACGTCGATCGGGTCCTGTGAGTGGTTTCTTGCTATCAGCCTTGGTGGTTTTGTTGGCTTCATTACCTTGCTTCACCTGGGACTCCAACTCCTGGATCCGCTGTAAAAGAGCAGCTTCATTTGGGCTGGGGGTCGGCGGCGAAAAGGAGCTCATGGACTTTTCCATCGTGGCAATCTTGCTCAACAAGGCCTCTTGGGAACGGGCCTGAGCTTCCTGTGAAGCAGCCATCACCTGGAGGGACCACTTTTGGTCATGGAGTGTCATAAGCAGGGCATCCAACAAGAACATCATAGTCTTCTATATTTATTGATATTTATTCAGCTCATAGAAAGATTGTCAATCCTTTTGGTGCCATTATATACATGCAGATCGATATATGCACCATATATAGTGAACCTGTTGGGTGATCAAAGCGATCTGGTCAGCATCAAGCGGAGTCCGGGGAGACGTGTGTGGAGATACAGCAGCTGCAGCCAATTGCTGGGTGTCCTAAACTGGAAGCACTGGAAGGTTATAAGGTATATCTGATGGTTTTTCAACACTAAACATGAAATATTCCAATAGTTGAAAATATGGATTCCAAATATATAGCCAAAGAGTCTGCTGGGAGTGTCGGTGCGCTTGGTGACGCTGAACCAGGATTTGTGGCCTTTGTAGCAACCCCAATTCTTGTGGGAATTTCATGTAAGATTACATAGTTGTGAGACTATAGTTCCATACTTTGAGAAACAACGTATAGAACCCAAATAGAAACATCGTTATGCATCAAATAGTTCCGAGATTTTGACATCACCAATTGATCCAGATTAGCCACCAAAGGGGAACAGAACACAGGTCGTGTCTTCTCCGGAGAAGGATGCTCTGCCTTGACCAGCTTGGGAACCTGAGTTGGCAGTTTGATGGGCTGGGAACCACTATATATGGCATTCGTTGGGTTCTGAGATAGATCTATCAATATGTGGAGATATTCTATATATAATATATATGCATGAAGAACTATGTTGTGCCATTTTTTTGCAGCTGCAGATATATACAACAGCAGTATAGGTATGCGCTGTCACCAGACACAATGGAGTCAGAAAATAAACAAACCAACATTGCAATATTTTGTCCTTTCCATGCTTCAACAATTACCATTGTATATATACAACCATTCACACTCAAATGCTATTTAGATATATATAAAGACTATGACGTATATATATATATATATATTGAGAGGTCAGGCTTTTTTCCCCAATTTCAAGTGAGCAGGATCCCAAATTCCCACTTTGCATCAAGAAGCTTCTGGCTTCTGAGCCTTTTTCATGGACTCCAACATGTGCTGTACCTGCACGAGGGTTGACTCAGCTCGTTTAAATTCAGTTTGGGCATGCAGGGGCTTTACTGACTATGTTATTTTGCTAACCTGGCTGCCTGCATGATACACTGTACATGTGGTTCATGCACGTTGGTTCCTGCTCCATGCAAAGTTTCCTTGATCAAACCTGGAGACCCCTTAAGTGAGTATATCAGTATACATTATACCCATTGACCATAAAGCAAATAGATGCAGACCATTTGGAAATATGGTGTTTGTTTCACACAAAGATAAACCAATTTATTGAATCCATGCACCCATCCACGCACCAGTGCTGTGAGGCCTGCTGAATCTCCTGCGGCTTCAAGTGCAGGCCAGCAATGCTAGCACATTTCTGAATCCCTTCATTCAGGGTTTCACAGGACCAAGCCCTGGAAGGCAAGGAAGTTACCAAGCTATCCCTCGACATAGCACGGGATCGACAGGGCTCAGTAAATCTACAAGTTTGGCCACGAAAAAACCCCTTTAGCCAAATGCGTTAGCAGGTATACGTATTTTCAAGGCAGTTGCATTGCTAAAACCATGACAGTTTCACATCCACTTTGAAATTTATGGGTATATCAACATCCCATTCTCATCACCTTTTGACGCTGTCATGGATCTGCATATGTCAGATCAGGTCATGCCTCCATGGTATTCCACAGAAACACATCGAATTGAGAAAATCTAAGAGGGAACCCACCATTTTCAACAGCTTCTGGTGACCCGAAAAAAAAAGCTAAAAAAACATCATTTTTTGCGTAATATTTACGTAATTTTTACATAAGTCGAACGCAATCTGAACGCAATTGAACGTAATTTGAACGTAATCTGAACGCAATCCGAACGGTTTGCATGTATTTACGTCCCCACAATGGTTTTTTACGTCCACTGCCGAATGTGATTTTTTTGGGTTATTTTTGTTTATCATGAAGGTTGATTAATTTTAACCATTTTTATAGGCGTGTTCTCCCAGGGTACCTGAAGTAGTGTGGGCTCCCCCTAAGCTTTTGATGAGTTCTGCCGGGATTCCAGTCTATGCAAAGCCTCGAAAGGCTCCGGAAACACACTGACCCATTCTTTGGGCGCAGAAAGCGACATGTTTCCACGCATGTATCGGATGGGACCCATGAGTTTGGCATCTGACCAGGTTTCCCAAGGAAGGTTGTAGAAAATTTTACAGCCATCATCAGTCATGTGCTGTAGGTCCGTGGGGCTAGGCTTCCCTTCACCTCCAGTGACCAAATCAGGGAACAGCTCACCAATCTTCTTGCCAAAGTCAACAGGGTAGGTCCTGAGATAGACTGATTCCTTTTGGTTTACATTGTACTGAATTGTATATTTGTATATAGAATCAAACATCAGAAATCACATATGTGCAGTTCAACCATCCGTAATCTTGAAAGATGTTCTTTCTCAACATCATTATTCACACATAAACCATGCATGGCCATGACCAATTAAGTCCATGACTGGCTGGATTTGAGCGCATGGGTTCCACAATATCCCTTTTTACCAGAGACCTTGTTGATTGTCTTCTTGACATACGTTGCCGATGCCGATGACGGCCCTTTCCCCTTCCTCTTCCAGGGGCCCAAATCCAGGTATTCAAAGTAGGCGTTGTTGGTCCACCCACGTTCTGGTTTTTGCGAAGGATGGCCAAAGTGGCCCATGTACCATTTGATGGAGTACACCTCAGTTGGAGAAGGCGATTCCAGGTGGAAAGGGCACAATGATTTGGAGTTGAGGAAATGGTTTTGGGAATCATATACATCATGTATATATATATAATCCATATCATGAAGTGGAATCGAATCTTGCTAATATCATGTCAGATCACATGATATACAACACTGAATGGGAATTGTTATTTAGAGCAATTGAAGTTTGTCATTTCCAGGTGAATGCAATGATGAATATATGATTTTTGTTTCCCATGAATCGTAATCTAAATGACTTGTTGTCACCTTTCACCCATCACCCAACATATGATCAACATGTATTAGATAGATATATATATATATATACCATATGCAATTTCCCATGTATACAGTGGCATGCCTTCAACAATTGAAACATGTTTGACCATACAGCCCAATAAAGCAAAAGCACCTTCGTTACTTGACAGAGCCATTTGAACCGGAAGTACTCACCCATAACACTGCTTTTTGGCTGTTCCAGAAGCCAACTTCCACCCAGTGCTGTGACAAGGGCCAGCAGTAAGACACACCTGGGAGGAAGGATTGGGTTCAACAAGAATCCAAAACTATATATATAAGAAGCATTGGAAACATTTTTTTTATTCGCCAATGTGTGCATGGTGTTGTCGTATTTCATCAAGAAAGAAAACATATACAACCACATGCAAAGAAAAGGCACCGGCTTACCATTGAATTGGCTACTTCCACATAGCGCCGGTTAACATTGCCTTCAGGCAATAGCACGGATCTTCCACTGGTGAATTGGTTTATGGATACCCACGATCCACATACACAAGCCCACACTGTGACAAAGTGGTCCTCCTTGCCCGACAGAATCAAATGCACAGCTAGCCTCAAACCACAGATGGACTCTTGAGACAAACAAACTGTATGTTGCACTCTGCCAACAAATAAAATATATATATGTTGTATAGTTGTAATCGATATCCCAATTAACAAGTTTCCTTACGTGCACTCAAGAAGGGGGGATGAAAGCAGGCGTAATATGCGTAATGAGCCAAATGCACTGAACAGAATCCACAGTGTTTTTTTTTCACACATCTATATAGGGTCTCCACACAAATCTAAGGCAAATACGCTAGTCCGGCATCTGACAGGATGTCCATAGGGTTCTGTTCAGGGCAGCGCATGTAGTTAATGTCGACCCCACATGCTGGCTGCGAAGTTGCCCGCATATGTCTCCAAGTATTGCCCTGTCCAGCGAAAAACTCGATGAACGTGAGCTCCTTCAGATGCATGCTGCTATCTATATACATGCAGGGATGTGCCATGCATGCAATGATGCAGGTGCACATGTTCCATGAACCGCATTTTTTAAAATTGCACCCAAACATGTACCATTTTTTTCATTATATATGAACATGCATCTATATGCAGGAAATGAAAATGGTTGTGCCTCAATCCATGTCTATATCCATGCATGCTTAAATGTGTATATGTATATATATATATATATATATTTATATATATGCATATGTATGGACATGCATGCAGATTTAGACCAATCCTCCATTTCACCAGAGTCAGTGGTCCTCACCAAACGTGTGCAGGTTTCCTGCAAAGCCTACCAAGATGACCAGCCAAATGAAGGCCTCAGAAATTCATGGACGGGCAGGGTATGCCTCATGTTTGACATTTATCATGCTAAAATTGAACTACAATTTGAATATGATTGAACATGTTTGAACTACGGTACATCTGGAGAGAATTCATGCATGCATCCTTTATTTGAACAAACCCAACTTGTTTCAATCATGGGGAACATGTACAAGTTCTGATGTTGAAGATTTGCCAATGTATTTGGAAAGGTATGTATATATATAGATATATATAAACACAAGACTAGTGGCCTTGGGAAGTCCCATGAAGGCCAAACGCTTGACCAGTTCTCCCATCCGCTGGCTGTCCATCATTGCGCCAAAGGATTTCTATAGCCAATTGACCCTTTGCAACTGAGTGGCACCCTAATGAGAACCAAAATAACTAATGGTTGAGGCCAAGCGGTTTGAATTGATACACATGCATGGGTGGCACTTAGAACATTCATTCCAACCTCTCCACCAAGCAATGACTGCACGTATATGACAATGATATACATCCCAAAACTTTAATTCCATGTGATGTTAATGACTGTATACCATTTCAATTGTGAATCTTCGATCCGGTTATGGGCACTGAATCAAATCAACACCAACTGCACCACTCTAGCAACAGCAATCCAATGTTCAAACAAGTTGGGGTGACGTCCAAATTTCGTAGGCAAATCCCCTTTGAAGATATTCGCAGAGCCTTTTGCGATCTTCTTCCGGAAAGGTCTTGGCACCATTTCAGCCTGGCACAGAGGGCAATGATGGCAACGGAGGCAAGCTGGGACCATCTGTGGGTTTGACACATGGGGCACTGGTTGATCAATGTTCTTTCTATATATCATATAATGGTGCATGGTGATTTATTATCAAAAATTGTTTAGATTGATCATAGCTGCATGTATTGACCAGTGACCTGGGTTATATCAATGAAATGGATTCTGAATATAATTTCCAAAAGATCAAATATAAGTGTTGAAGTTTTTTTCAACCAACAATTCTGGATGTCCATTGATTGCAACCCGCTCTGTTGCAGCAACTTTTGTTCTTCTCGCTCAGATCTTTGTGGTGTCAAAAGCACCCCCCAAGAACCAGATTGATGGTTCGCTCCAATGCGTCGCTGGTCGCATTGCCTGGCAAAACCATATGGTATAAGATATCTATGAGCATGCCAGCAACAAGACTACCACTGCCACATTTTCTTTTTATGGGCCATGCCACAAAACCAAATCAAATCATATATGCAATGTTCAGTGATATTTCATTATACAAAGACAAGAATGTGGCTAAAACTGGATCTTTTAGTCATTGCGCATGCATGCATGTCACCCCATTCATCGTCAAGGAAGTTGCATGGGATGGCATTGAGGAAACAAATGCTATCCAGGGTCTGATATAGAACAGGCTTTATACTTCATGTAGTCCAGTTTATTCAGGAACTAAAAAGACTCATAATGTGTTATATATAAATGATGGAAAAGAAATCCCCGCCATTCACCATGCACTGGTTTGGCATCTCAAATTTAGAAATGTGCCACAGGAAAAGATGGCCTTTGGCCAAATAATCAGGAAGTTTTTTCCTCCTGTGTGCAGGCAGAATCATCCTTTTTGGTTTTCTGCAGACCCCAGGCTTCATTGAAAGCTGCTTCATGCGAGGCTTTCAGAACCTTCTCATAGCGGATCATCTCGTCTGCGGTGGGATCAGGCACGGATTGCTTCATCATGGCCATCACCTGAGTGGTTTCAATGGTTTGACAGGTGTACATGGGACACTTCTTTAACCCCTATAAAATGATGATACAGGTCTTGGAATTGTGAGCATTCTATCGAACCACTTCGGATGAATACACCCTTTTAACGTATTATATATACATGGTCATGCATGCACAAACAGAGCCTCAATCTCAATAATTTTAGAGGTTCCGATGCAGCATTTTCCCACCATTACATGTTTACAACCCAGCAGGTCTAAAACATTCAACCCCATTTGAAACTTTATACAATGGGATGTAAGTCAAACGGTCAAGCTGCACTGCATGAAGATGCACAAAAAATATCATAATATCATAAAATAGCCAGGCCGACCATGTTTTGTCATGTTTTGTTGAGAGTGTACAAACACCCCATGCAGCAGTTATTGATGGTCTTCCACGAAGGTCCCAAAGAGATATATAGTTGAAACCAATTAAATATATATATATAATATTTTATATAATATTATATATCTATATATATATGTCAGCCCAATAATGCATTCAAGAAACATAGAGCTGAGCCAGAAGCAAGTTGGAGTACGTGCAGCTTGTGCGACTGGCAAAGTAAGCCACCTGGGCCTTTGAAACGTTCTTGCTCTTCTTGCCGGGCTTGCTTGCTTTGTCCGGGAGGTATTGCTTGTTGACCTTTACTCCAACTGCCTTCCTTGACCAGTAGGTCGAGAATTCATAGGTTGCTTTGCAAAACTCAAGCTTTGGGAAGGTTTTGTGCGTGCAGCCACCCTCTCGGCACTCGTGCAGCACTTGCTCAACCTGGGCTTTGATCTCTTCATCGGGTTGCTCCTCATTTGCTTTCTTTCTTTTGGGTGCTGCCTTGGGTGCGGGGGCTTCACTAGATTTTTTGCTCTTCTTCGGTGCTGTCTCTTTCTCATTTGGCATCTTGGTCTTGCCAGCCTTACGCTTCTTGCCACGGACTGCGCAATCCTCATGACTGTTACTGCCTTTGCTACACTCATGAGTGGCACCTGGATCATTGTTCTGAGTTTTCTTCACAGCCTTTCTCTTGGTCTTCTTTGAAACCTTGGAACTCTCCTGGGCCACTTCCTGATTCTCAAAGTCCTCCTCATGGCAGGCAACCACCGTCTTAACAGGTGACTTGGCTTCCTTCAACTTGGCTTCCAACATCCTCAACTTTTTCAATTTGCGCGACTTCACATGTTTCACCGGGGTCTGGAGTGGTGATTTGTCCTTTGGCAAAGGGCTGGGGGTCACAGGTGCATCCATCAGAGTTTCATCAACAGCAGTTTCCTTCACTTGCTTGGGTTTCTTTTCATTGTCCTTCTTCCCCGTATCTGACTTGCTAGCTGCTTTCGGTTTCCGTCCCTTCTTTGCAGCTGCCTTTTCAGCCAACTTTGCTTCCTTTGCTTCAGCCTTTGCTTGTTTTGTTGCTTCTTTCTCAGCTTTCTTCAGTTCACGTTCTTTCTTTCTTTCTGCTCGCTTCTCCTTTTGCACAGCCTTCATTCTAAATTGTTTTCGCCTTGTGATGGTTTCATGGTCTGGGATGTCAAACTCCTCGGGATCACGGGTCTCTGTGGTGGTGGCTGCTTTGCTGTTTGGACAGTCAGCCTGCAGGGTCAAGAATGTATATAATAAGTCATCTAAGTTTATATATGTTTATAAGTCATGGTCTTTTAACATGCGAAAGCTCATGATACGACAACACATATCCCCATGCAATCAATTCATGAGAAATCAATCACCAGTCTTATATAACCTGGCATGATTCTGCATGCAACAATGGATCAAACAGATATTCAAAAACAACTTTATATATTATAATGTCTTTGTCTCGACCTGCATAATACCCAACCTGCTTTTCCACCTCATGTTGCAGGTCATCTTCATGCTGATGTGCTTTCTGGATGGTTGCCAAGGCCACATCTGTAGTGGGCAATTGGTTGGGCGAACATGGAAGTTGTGTTTCCAGGCAGTCCGTTCCAAATGGCACCTGGGAATCTGAAACCACCATGATAGGACCAGCAGGTACAGGCTCACATACCATCGCAAAGCCTTAGGCTGTCTGCATGGCAGAACATCATGCATGCAGTATATAAAAAGAATATAGTGGCTGAGGGGGTGTCCCATGTAAACGTCGGAATGTATATAATTATATATGAATTGGACATTCAGCCTTCCATCACATCCATTGCTTTGTTTGGGATCCCCATCGAGTACCAAGTGGTGAACCCCCCAAGTCGCAGTCTAGAAGCCACTTGGATCAGCAGCCAGAGCTGGCTCTTTGGCTGGACACTGGTTCTCTGGAGGGCTCGATGGAGAATTCAACCTTGGCAATCTTGAAAATTATTTAAGTGCATGCCTTTTGGGACTAATACAATTTTTCTTATATATATGGGATCTCGATGATGTATAAGAATTTATCATGGTTCTATATTTGCAACGTGGGTTTATATATGCGTGGGACTGATATATTCATGCATGGGGACCCAGTGGTGCAAATTACTATTTGCTGCGTACTGCATGTATATATAGCCATGCACATCTTGGACATTCAAAAACCTTGAACTATCATGAATTATCATAGTTGATATTCACACAACTTTTGGACATGACACTGCATGTGAACAGGTTTGATTAAGTTTAGCCAATTGCATGCATAAGCAACTGCATGGATTTGAAAGCTTCGAGTGCCCCCATGATTTGCTCATAATCCACTTTGGCCGGCTCCACTGCTTGAATCTCTTCATCCGAAGAAATGTCAAAGCATCCAAGATCCTGACAACGTATTTTTTAAATATATTTATATATAATTTATTGTATAGATGCATGCATGCATATGCTATTTTTTAGGGGGTACTCATCGAGGTGTTAACCTATCTCATCCCAATCAACACATTTGCTGTCAACTTTTGATATATGAATGGTCCTCATAGGCTTGTAGCATCCTCAAAGTAGCTTCCATTCGAGCAGGTTTGGGTGTAGATCTCCCAGATGAAGGATTTGAACCCACACCAGTACTAGCCACCGATGCTGTATGGTTTCCCTCTGCCAGGATGGGTGGTTCACAAATCTCCGGAGCAGGGGTCCCAGCAATGGGTTCACTGGCCTGATGTTTGCTAAGCTCTTCCTCCAAGCCCTTTTGAAACTCTGCGCATGGGCTTTTGGGAGCAGGGTCCACTGTGGCATGAACTGGGGAATCCGGGAAAGCAAGTACTTGGCTCAGAATCGGTTCATTACTCACAGGCAAGGGGTCAGGCTTTTCAGTATCCTGTGAATCTTCGGCCTCATCTGAAGGTCTAGTCACGGGTTGCCAGTCCTGCGTAAATGTCAATCATGCTTGACCTTTCAGTAAAAGGGTCAACATCTATACCAAATGGTCACAATTGTCACTGCATGATTGTTCTTTTGTTTGGCACGGTGAATCAAACTTTATATATTCAATGTTTGGGAATTGGTGCACGTATATAATTTAAAAGGATGTATGGGTGGTTGAAAGTTGCAGTGAACAATATACATCATGTAGTTGAAAACATGCATAAAATAACCATTGCTTTGCAATATTCTTGAGACTGTAATTTGGTTTGGTTTGTCTTCCAATCAACCATGGATGGGCCATACTGTGGTTATGAAAGGTAATGGACACCTTCTCCACAAGAACTATTCTATCTATTTTTCATGCATATGAAAAGGAGATTTGGTGCATGCATGCATTTAAATATATCGATCTGTTCATGGACCAACCCCCGCAAGTCCTTCATGTCAAATCCCAGAGCGCGCACAAGGTCAGCCATGGCAGGGTCCTGCACAGCGCTGGATTCAGGACCTTTGGGGCCAGAAGGAATCTGCTTTTGTTTATATGGCCATGTCATTATAATGGACATTGTATGAATGAAACATCAATGTATTTATATATATATTTATATATATAATGATAATTATATGTATATATACCATTTTGATCAAAGAAACCCATCACCCATCAATTACAGTTTTTAATGACCCAATTTTTGGACAAGCCATGCAACCATGTACAGTCCTCAGGGGGAGCTTTCCTGTAGACATGCCTTTTGAGCTTTCCGATTAAACGGCGAATTGCCCAGGCTTCATGGTAGGCCTTCTCATGACCAATGTGCCTCTTTGCCAAAACATAGTATTCCTCTATGGCCAAGATGAGTCAGTCTATGGCAGGGAGCAATAGTCCATTCTCACACATCTTTTGGGCAATAGGACGGAGTACACAAGAATTGAGCTTGACATGCTGGCTGGTTGCTGTGACAAAGTCATTTGACACGTTCCCATCATTATCATATGCCACAACCAGATTCTTGTCATGTCGCATCCGCTGACGGATGTCTGAGGACTGATCCCATTCACCTGGAAGGTCAGATAGGTCATAGTTTCCCACAAGCCCTTTTCCACCCTGCTTCCCGCAACCAACTGCAACTTGGGGTTCATCCCTGGTGTCTCGCCCTTCCTCCCTGTCCCATGAGCTTCCTCGGCTCCCACCACGAGAATTAGAAGCTTCGGAACTAGAAGGTCTCTCAGGCCTGGAGCGACCCCCCTTGGACTTTGCTGCTGTAGCCTTTGATCTCGCCATGTAGTCAAAAGGGAATTCTGCACTGGGAGCCCAAATGGGATCTGCGCAGGACGGCAAAGATTTGCTGAGTGAGATGACCTGAGGTGCGACCTTGATGCAATATCAATCCAAATCACTCCCATGATATATAATTATTCATTAACTTGCATGATGTATGGTTCCAAGTCAAAGGTTTGTTTTGTTGCTGATCTCAATCCATGCATGCCCAAATAATGAAGAGGATCGTCACAAACTCTGTGCATGTATTCATGCATGTAAGTAGGTGGATCAGGGTCCATGCGCTGAAAATCTGGAGAAAAGGTCTGTTACCAAACACTTGATCTGAATATTTCTTCACATAGGACAACCATGCATGCAACTTTGTGATTCTACTCAGGATGTCCATGCGCAAAAACATGGTCCACAAATGCGCATGCAGTTTCACAAGACAGGCCCACTGCATATAAACATGCAAGGCTGGCAAAGCAAGGTCAGCTCAGGGAAATTCCTCTAGATTGCGTTCAGCCATGGCTCTAACATATGGATCTCGATATATATGCAGGTGAAGACTTGTAATTGTTCTGTACAATAAAATCATATAAGATCGATAATGACAAAACCACCATGACTATATGATGTCTTTCAAGGCTCTTGAATGCACGTGATCCAATCATTTTTTGACTTTATCCAATCAGGTATGTTTGGATACCATGTTTTTTTCAAGCATTGCCATTTATTTATCACTTGCATAATCGATATATGAACATTAAAAACACCGTACATCAGTGAGTCCTGTCCACCATGTGCATGCATGCAAGTAATTACCTGCATGACCGATTGAGCGAAAAGTTCCACGACACGGGCCTTGCTGAAGGTGAACCCAGGTTGGGTGAGTTGTACATGGGTGCAGGGATCAAAAGACATATGTAAGGGGCAAAAAAAATATGCTATCGAATTTACAATCTATTTCCTGGGGAACTTCTCAAGGAGGCAAAAACTTATCCCAATCAGATTAACATCGTGATGAGCCTTCATCATATTTATGGGGACAGTGATTTGTTTGCATTTGTCATGACCCATGATGGGGTTCATACAGAATTTATGAATTAATGTTTGTATTGTACACCTTCATGCTATATAGATTCCTTTAGATTTGGTTTGATCTATATATATATGATATATTGATAATCATGACGTGGAATCACCAACACATGCTATATCCAGTCAATCCATGGTATTTGTCAACCAATATGAGATATAGTGTATTTCAGCTTTAAATGAACATATAGGGTTTCCAATATATATGGCTATATATATATATGATTTTATGCATTACGGATATTTACGTCCAAGGATTTCCTGGACAACTATAGTCGTACAAAGAGCAAATGGTAAACTATTATGTTTATGGACAACTAAAGGTATCTCACTGTAGTAGCAGGTACCAACTACTATGACTACTATGTGACAAAGTGTCAAGATAAACAGCTTTATGCGTTTACCAGTCGTTTACCGTCTTGAAAGGTTGCTTGATGGCTTGGCCTCTCAGGAGTTTGTTCTTCAACTGGACACCTGCTGTCGACTCAGAAATTTGCGCAACACGGATAGACCTCCAACTTTTGCATCCCTATAAGCCCATGAATATCCCAGGTCTATATGAATCTTATGCATTTTCTCGCGATGAACATATCCCAGGTTCACTGGCTCCAGGGTCACATTTGCCCCTGTGCACCGACATGGATGGCTTCAGCTCAAGGCTTCACTTCTGAAGCACTTGGGTAAAATGATGTAAAATGTGCAAGAAATGCTTGACAAGGGAAATCGGCACAGGGCGAGGATCTGTGAAGTTAAGGCAGAACATAGTGTGTCACTCCCACAAAGCAATAACTTGATGGAAC
>Ga0126342_10005321_pt1:2500-22387 | contig 22387 bp, 20 predicted proteins | sample Cyp1metagenome_FD_92528 | JGI IMG/M metagenome (GOLD analysis project Ga0126342, IMG submission 92528) | Coral microbial communities from Lord Howe Island, Old Settlement Bay, Australia - Cyphastrea 1 metagenome | ecosystem: Host-associated > Invertebrates > Cnidaria > Coral ...
CATGGCCGGGAGGTTTGCAGCTCGCCTTCCAGAGCAATAGACTCTGCAAAGGGTGTGGGCTGTGAGCTGCAAACCTGAAACCAAAACGTCGCGCTTCGAGCATGGAGGGACGGTTGCCACTTTACAAGTAGTTTCTTGAAGACAAACGGTATATTCCAAACATTTCAAGATTGGCGCAACACATTTCTGGAACGGAATGATTTGCACCCTTTTGAGTCATTCGGGTTCTTCTGAATCAATTTTGTATCATAATGGTCTGGAATGATTTATTGTGGTATTGTTCCGTATGTGTTTTGGTCGCTACCTTTTTGCAGAGGAAATTAACTTTTTAAATGCACTGGATTTACTGATGTTGTGACATTGTTTTCCAAAAGAAATCACACACACGCGCGCACACACACACACATCTCAGCGCTGCCGTTCGGTGCTCTCCTTGTGCATACCTTCGGCAACAGCTGTTTCGCACATTGTTTTGCTGAGGATAAAACCCTTGCACCCGAAAAAGGACGCATGCGGGACAGCCGTTGCTATGATGGCTTCTGTTAAAGGTCAAATCTGAACACGTACTCGAAACTTGACACTTCTTCACTAGATACTTCCAGATACTTCCAGGTACTTGTAGTTGACCTTGTAGTTGACCTTGTCGTTTCAGCTCCAAAATATCCAGAGACGAAACCTGCCAGGTCCAAAGGATCATGGAGAACGCACGAGGAGAAATGGAGCTGCAGAGTCTGTTCCAGGCATCTCTGGATGTCTCTGGGATACTGTGACAATCCATGACTCAAAGCTCTATGTGCTCTATGTGCTCTATGTGCTCTATGTACTTCCAGAACAGAAGATATTTTGTAATGGGAGGCGATCAGGAACATCGAGCACCAGATCATGTCGAGGCATGGTTTGCTGGCATTCAACAAAGCCGCGACAACAGCTGTTTCCTGTTGTAAATCAGCACCTCTACCTGCCAGTCTGCCAGGGACGTGCCACCTGGCATGATAGAGGACCAAACTATGAGACAAACTTGAGAAGTGCAGCTGTCCAGCAGCTGTCTGTTTATAACGATAAGAGCCGTGGGTTTGTTGATGCTGTCTCCGAAAAAAGAATTGCTGTTCGGGGTTGTTCTTGTCAGTGTCTTCAGCCCTGCTGCAGAACTTCAGGATCCACGGGAGGTGTTCAAGCACATCCAGAACTATTTGTCAAAGGAAACAGCCTGAGATTCTTCCTACGATCGTGCATAGCCAGCCTGCAGCTTTTGAATGACCAATTCATAAATTCATTTGCTTCACAAGACTATCCTTAATGATTCACCGGTGGTGTACTATTCAACCACTCCGAATGTCAGCAATTCTCCACCTAGAGCAGCTCATATTGAGCCGGACTCCTGTTGTATGTAACCAATCCAGTTTCAGCAAACCAGAAGATTTGGACGGGTTAGTTACCGGTTTGTTGCTCTAAGGTCTCACCGACCATGTGACGGAGAAACCTTCAAGGTTGAGACATGTTTTCGCAATTATTGGACATGACCATGACATGGCGCATGGAAACAGAGATACTTCATCATGCAAGGTGCAGCCTAGCATAGATTGGGTCTTGAATTGAAGCTAGCGCAGTTTGACTTCACTGCTGTGAGAGAGGCCGTCTCTGCAAAAAAGTCTTGTTCTGTCGGAACCCCAGAGCAGCGGTCAGTGAGAAGCGAAAACCTAAAGATATCGACATGTGCTCATCTGTGGCACTTTTCATTTTCAGACGAAACAACCGATTTGGGGAAATCTCAGTCTTTTGCTGATAATTTGTCGTGAAGTCGAACAGAAGGCTTGGAGCTTAGCGGAAGCAGGTGCATCTAGATCGTGCACATTTGCAAGAGATCCATTCGTCACATTTCTTGAACTCAGGTGTTTGCACTGGTCACACGTGCTGGTGTACAGAGTTTACAGAGAGGAGCCGGGGTGGGTTGAGAAGATGTGGTATATAGACGATTGAAATTTAGTAAAGGAGATTGAAGATCGTAATTTTCCAAGCGAGCAACGCGTTTATTGCACACAGCATCACATCTATCTGGAGGAACAAGTTATTACAAGGGCAAGTCGATCCACTCAATAGTGATTGAAACTGCACGACACAAGGGCATAGAGGTCATGACACCATTTATGACGATATGTCGAATTTTGTCTTTGAGGATTTTGAAGCAACAACAGTGACGATACATCTAATTTGATCCTTACGGGTTGTGGCCAGATTCAAGACCCAACATGGTATTTCGACCAGTATAGAACGTAATTTGCTTTGTAATTCATTCCAGGTGGGCGTTTGGCTGAGTGTCACTTTGACAGCAAGATTCTGTGGATACAGGGCACGAAGTGATTCAAGGGCGCAATTCTTTAGCCTGCGACTTGATGCAAAGCAACGCCAATTGCAAATGTCTCACCTTTCTTGACATTCCTTGATGTCTGCCCTCCTCAGCCCTCAGCCATCCGTATGATTCCGGGTCGGCTGCGTCTGAATCTGAGGCATGGGCGCCAATCTGCCCCCCCATTTCGCCCAGCGGACCAACTTGCAACACAATTCGAAGTCATTCGAAATCCTGAGTTTGGTACAGATATCAAACCTAAAGCAGCTGAAGGATTCGCTCAGTGACTATGGACAGGAGACATCTCTTCATGAACAGTACACCATGCAGCCCTAGTGAAGTTTAATCATAGAAATAGCTGAAAAGTGCAGCAGTGTTCTATCAAATCGAGGGGATTTTGGGTAAGACCCTGCAAACATCTGCAAACTGTAATTTGCAGCTTTGAACAAGAGGGAAACATAGGGAAACATAGGGAAACTATGAGCCAAGCTTGTGTTTGTTTCTCTCATACCCCAAGACAGACAGGACTGTTCGAGAGACAGACAGCGCAACCCATATAAAAACTTGATGGTAACAGTGACTGCAAGCTTGAAAGCACGTGGGTAGTCCTCAGCTGCTGTCTTGCGATCCTGTACATGTGGCTGTAATCCAAAGATTCTTGTGCAGAGAGCTATTAAGCCGCTAGCAGCTTGCTTGCCCAGCAAAAGCTTGAGCTGGCTGTGCATCTTGTGAAATAGGAACTCCGTTCCGTTTGCACACCAGTTTCGCTTGCTCCGCGGCTTGCTCACCGAAACGAGCCTTGTAGAGAACTATATAAAAGTGTGGAGTCGTCAAGGTTTTTGCATCTTTACATATTTGTTACATGTTGAACAACATCAATTTGCCTAGCTATTTCTTACCAATCTCGAAAGGCCCCTGACCGCCTACATCTCCCAGAGATAGACTTTTTGCGCTTCGACTCTGCGTCGTAGTCCGGGCCAACGTCCGCAAGTACATCCGCTCGTGTGTTGTACCTCTTCTTTCATGAGACGGATGAAAGACGGACCAAATCAGAGGAATGTGCAGTGTAAAAGCCTTTGCCAAAGCAGCTAAAGCATGCGTGAACGGGGATTGACTCAGCCTTTAAATTCGATGTATCGAGCACCAACAGACACGGGCAAATGATAACTCAACGGAGCGAATCTAGAAGAGATACGATCTATACTCTTGCCAATGAATTCAGCAGATCCATGGCGTCAATTTGAGTGCTACATCATGTTACATCAACCCTTTCAAGCTATACTTGCTTCATCTTGCTTCATCTTGCTTCATGTTTTTGCTGCGTCGCAGCCGTTTGTCCTTGGATTGAGGCCGCTTGCAGAGCACTTTGCGGGACGAGGACGTTTTGGGTAAGTGCGAGCGCTTCACACGCTGGGTGCGGAAAAGACAAGCTTTTCGTGGCGCAAGCACTTGGTGAGAAAATTGCACAGAGATTTCGGTTTTAAGCCGCACATTTTCAACTTTCAAAAAAATCTTGAGCTTTGCAGCTTTAAGTCTTGAACTGCACTGTTTTTTGAACATCCATAGGTGCGCCATAGATTAGCTTATCATCACACTTGATTATTGGTATCGCGAGGTCGTAATTTGTTTTCCCCAAGACAGGTGCGAATCGTCCACAACGAGGTGAGCAACGGACACGCAGCAGTGCAAGGGAGATGCCTGTTTTCTCTGTTTTTCTCTTGAAATCTAGGTTGTTTTGGTTGTTTATATTTGTTTCTGGTTGCTTTGTATAGTACTGCATCGCTCAATTTTAGGCAGAGGTGCCTTTGCTATCTTTGCAATTTCAGTGCACCTCAGAAACTGAAGGGAAGTGCACCCCGGCTGACAATGTATTTCCTGTTTCAATTTTTGCACCTTGTCAGGGGGGAAACGATCGCAGATTGAAACACGGGTGCAAAACTTGCTCCTGACAGGTGATGAGTTTGGATGCGCGGGTGTCTCTCTTGGAGGAGAAGAGATTTGATCCTGGTATTATCTCTCAGCATTCTGTAGCATGTTGTATAATCTGATCTGCTGTTGTATATCGTATAGACATACTATTGGACAGATTGAATCATATGGACATGCCTATCTTCTTTCAGTGCTGCACGAGACCGAACAATGCACAGGACACAAAGTTAGTATGCTGGAGATTTGGAACTCTTAGCTTTTGGTGTGTCACGCATCTGACTAGGTGATGACATTATCATCCTTGTTCCACTGCGATCAGGACGGGTTCATGCGCCAGGAACAAGGCATAACTAGCATAGCCGCTGCAACGCCGGAACTCTTGAAACGAGATCGGCAAGGCACAGTGCTGAACCCATCATGCTTTTGAGCAGCAGAAGAAGCCTTGTGCTTTCTTCCCCGTATTCATCTTCCAAAAGATGAATCTCTTTTCAGCTACTTCTGACAAACATCCTGGTGTGTTGCGATTTTTGTTCGTGTCCTGGTTCTAAACCACACACTGACATGTTTCATTTTTGAACTACCACTACGTCATATTTAGAGCTGTTTGTCTCATGTCCGGATTAAAGATGGTTAAAGCATCAAATGTCAGACATTTTGGTGACATCTCCGGAGACATCAATCAGAATCAAACTTAATTTCTATATAATATTTAATGTTTATATATTCTTTATTTGTGTGTAACTCATCCTTGGCAAGGTTTTGTGTCGTTTTGTGATGTTTTGTCGACGCTTTCTGGCAGGCTTTCGTCAGCCAGGATCTGGTCGCCAAGATGTGCCAAGTCCGGCTCGATGCTGAGATACCACCAGACTTCTGGTGCCACTGGTGCCACTGGTGCCACTGGTGCCAGTGGTGCCACTGGTGCCAGGAAGTTGTCACGTGGGTTAAATCTTCGCAGAAAATCTCTGTGTTGCTTCAGCGAAGCCAAGATTTTCAGTGCGCCAAGAACTTCGGAACCGTCTGAACAGACCAAGGACTATTTTTGACCTTGCTAAATTTTTGTCAAACTTCTTTTCTAAAAGAAAGCGGCACTGCAAGGCTCAGAGAGCTTCGCATGCTCAGGAAGGCCACTGTGAAGACGGTCTTGTCAAATTTGGATGGCAATGGGTCTTTAGGTGTAAGCTGTCTTCCTCGCTGGTCCTTGCTCTGGTGCTGTCTCGTATCCAATGCTTTGGGACAACAGTGCGTCGACAGTCCGAACAAACATCTTGCTTTACATTTTTAATATTTTTGAATTTTGTTTGATTTGTTGGACTTCGTTGCTCTTTACTAGTCTTGCTGGTCCACCTGACGCATGGTCGACATTTTTGCTTCGGCTGTCATCATTCTTCAGTGCAGTGGAAGTGTGACATATCCTTGAGGCGGCGAATCTGGAGACGGGCAAGTAAATCTGATGCCACGCTTGAACCGACGCATTTCGTGGAACAACCCTTAGAATTAAGGGAAGCAGAGGTAGAACGAGTAGGCTCGGAATGAAAAGGAATACGGGGATGACTTCACACTAGCAATGAGTGCTTGTATGAAGGATAAAGATTGGAAAGATTGGCAGAGCGTTTGCATGTCTTGCGAGGGATCAACGCCGACTCTCCCAAAACTAGTTGCGAGATTCTTTGATAAGTCTGATCAGTATTGATTTGCCACGCTGGCGAACTGCATCAGCCAACTTTCCTGACCTTTTTTCCTGCCGCCTTGCATCTTTCACTCCTGCCTTTCCAAAGCGTTGCAAAGGATCCACGATGGGCTTGGCCAGCAGGAGCCAAACGAGGCCAATGAAGATCCACCGTCAGTCAACGGAGTAACATGTTGCAATCCATTGCAATCCAATCATGATTTCAACCATTGCATTTTACAACTTTCGCATGCTGACTTTTTTCTGCAAGTGAATGCGATTGAAAGACTTGTCGACTTGTCATAGTTGTCAAAGGATGTCAAAGGCATAAAACATGTATAGAGTCGTCTAGATGTAAGTGATCAGCCAGTTTGTTTAGGATTGGCATCTAAGCAACCTTCGCTGTTCAGTCCCACTGACATGCCTGACTGCAATGACTTTGAGCTGAAATCAATTTCCTTTGAAATTTTGGCTCGAGCTTTTGAACAGGCAGGAGATACATTGACCCACATTACATTGACCCACATTGACCCACATTGACCCACATTGACCCACATTGACCCACATTGACCCACATTGACCCACATTGACCCACATTCATCCGTTGGTGCCTGGTACTTTGTACTGAAAGATCTGAAAGCTTTTTGGCTCTGCCTCGCCCTTTGCGGTCCAATTGTTTTGATCCAGGTGCAGCGACAAGTGAGACCAATGCAAGAGACTTGAGCCTCAAGTTAGAAAGTTCTGTGCAAGGCTGCAAATGTTCTGGGAAGGCTTTTTCATTTCTTCCGCGCTACTATTTACTAATATTTATTATGAGATCAAGTCACATGGATCTCGTCAGCACAAGACCAAGCGACAATATTTGTTTTGATTGGTCTGTATTCTTCCCGGGCTTTGTAGAAATTTGCGGAATCAAGCAATGCTTCTGAAAGCTGAGAAAAACAAATGGTGACTTTACTTGATATGATGATGTCGGCAAATTCGTCCTGACAGCTTCACACTGGTAGCCAGGACCTTGACCCTAAGGAGCAACCTCTCAAATTCCACAATACTATCACATACTACACATACTACACATCAAAACATTGAAGTGTAAACTGTATGACCTGGAAGCTCCGACGCTCTTGAGTTGGTCAGGTTTTCCCATGCGCAGCGTGATTTCAGAGATCAATTGTCCCCGAATGTCCCCGACAAGCAGAGCTTGGGTTGAAGTCATTTGACCGCAAGCGAATGAAAGACACCCAGGGTGTGGCGTCAACATCTCCATGACAATTATATGGACAGGTAAGGAAAGGACGTCGCTGATAGCAGGCTCAAGACTTCAAGTCTGATGCAGATGCAGACTGCAGAAAGACCATGAATGGATACAACAGATAGATGGTTTCTTGAGTTCATGCGAACAACTAGATTGTTAGCTTGGATGTACTTTACATTTGGCAGAATGTGTACTCTTCATGGACAGCTACAAGGCACAGATCTAGCTGTTTTCTGACCAGAAAATCCTGGAGTTTCTTGAGTATGGCGAAGGTGCCACATTTGGAGCGTCACGGAGGTGCAACTGAACCCAGATCCTGGACTGGACTCCATGGAGCTTTCCTGGCTGGGCACGAACGCTTAGAGATCATCGGAAAGCACTCTAAGAAAGTTGTAGCCACTCGGCTAATTTGTTCAGCATCAAATCTTGATCAAAGGAAATTGACGTCAACACCGTCAACACTGTCAAAAGCAATGCTGCAAGAGGTTCGGTTGAAACATGTTGAAGGTCTGCGTCGTTCCTTGTCAGGGGCTGGCCGAGCCCTGGTGCTCGTGGTCGCTGATCTCAGATCAAGAACTGTTCGATTGAAGCCGATGTTGACATAGACCGATGGATGTGTCGATTGTAGATCTTCAGTGTGTGACACTTAACTTGTGCCAGTAGATATAGGGAGAGGCAGCTGAAAGTTGATTCAAGGTGGGATGGCTTAGTCTTGCTTGAAAGAGGCCTCATAGATGGTTGTTTGTGCCTGCGACTATCGTCAATGTGTCTGTGTCCAGACTAGTTGGATTTGCAGCTCATCGTGCTCGTTCAATCGCCTGACTACATCCTACTAGTTACTTACTAGTATGCTTCATGCGTGTGTGGATGGGTAGGTGGTTGCCTACTTGTTCCTTGCTTGCCAAAAACTCCTCTAACCCAACTACTCTGTTCAGGCACAAGTGCGAAGCATGCAAGAGTCAGGTTTTTGGTTGCTCAAATGGATGCTGATCTTGCATGATCTCGCAACCCTGAAACTGCTCTCCATAAATCGAGAAGTAAGTCTTTTCTGGGACATGTCAGTTGCTTCAAGGTGCCTGGACATAGACTTTCTAGACTTTCCCAAAACCAGAATGTCTGGAATTCGCGAGATGTTCATCCCAGGCATGCCACAGACTAAGGTTTGCCTAGCTGCTATTGGTCACCTGAGTAGTTCTTTCGTTCAGCCTGGGATGCTCAGCGTTGTGTGGCAATCTCGGAGGCCTGCAATCCAGTGAATTGTCCTCTGATGATTGTTTGCGCGTTCTGTAGTCTCCCATAACTCTGCGTTGTTTTGTGTTGGAGAATGGATACTCAAAACCACAAGTTTGAACATTTTTCGTATTCCGATGGAAGAAAAGACACTTTCAGCCTTGTGATATCTGACAAAGTTTGCTGTGTCCTTATCAATTTGAGGTCTCCGACCTTTGGAGGTTGTGTCAGGACTCCCTCTTGAGTTTTGCTTTGCCCTTGCCTTTTCTTTTAATACATATATATATATATACATATTCTGAAGACTTTGGGCTGACTCTTTTTGGGTGGCACCAATGGAATTATATATTCCCTCATGATTTGTGTCTCTTGGGTGAGTGCAGAGTTGTGTGTATATTGTGTGAGTCTGCAGAGTTGCAAGAACATAGTAATTTGCAGCAAGCCTGGCTGAAGGGATTTCTTGCAACAAAAAAGAGCGAAGAAGTCATGACAGATGGGGATGCACCTTTGTAGAAGTACTGGAGGACTGAGTTGAGTTCCATTTCTCGTCGTGCAGAGGAAGGCAGAGTGGGAAGTGGGGTCAGCATTGCTTTTTGAGTGAATTTAAACGATGCTTTTTGAAAGCAATCGAAGTCTGTCAACGAGAACATTTTCATGCCACGCAATCTAGTTGGCATCCAGGAGCCTGTTGATGTTGTGTAGTTGAAAGATGTTGAAAGAGGAAGACCTTCGTGCGATTTCATAGTTGTGACATGTTGTGACCCTCTGGTGGATGCAGAGCATGAAACTCTATTGGTGTCTGGCTGCTTTACACCAGAACAACTGCAAAGTGGGGTTCTTGATGGGGTAACGTGTCAAAATGTGTCAAATATTCTATGCTGAAGAGTCCATCCAAGTGAAACCTCACCACCTCTCACAGTGTGCCCGGCCCAGTTGCAGCCGACGCAGAGGTCTGGATGGGCAGTTGAGGAATGTCAAATCCAACAATTCGTAAAGTACGTATGTTTCAGGGGTCTATCTTGGCCTCTCCTGGAGGGAAATTAAAGGATTTGTTCACAGATCTTAGGAGACTTGAAACCACTTACTTGTTGTGTGTTGGCGCCTGCATACAACACAATTCGCTCGAATTTTATAAGCATGTATATATTGAAAGCTATTCAGCTACTATATGAGTCTATCCTTTGATTCCTGTTTGCGACCTTTTGTATTGGATGGAGGTGGAGGCACCTGAGACGGCAGACGCAAGTTCCCACATGACGCCGCTCTTTCAGGAAGAGTTGGATAATGCAGCATTGCACCAAGTTCTGGGTTGCCTTTGTGACCCGCAGTTGTTATAACTGGATGTAACTGGATGTAACTGGTATACAGCAGGTCTGATAGTGTTCCAGTCTTTGGAATCTTTGGATCTCACTGGCGCTCATTATGATCTCATTCTTCTCCTCTCGCTGCGGCAGGAGCTGAACGTGACCAATTCCACAGATGCCAGGAAGTTGATGGGAGTGGCATGGCAGAAATATGAGTGACTTGAAGTGACTTGAGTGGTTGAATGCCAACTTTTTGTGGAATTGTGAAGGGTCTAGAAGTGGCAGTTGAATCGAGACATTCAATCAATGTTTTTATTGGAGCTACATGGTTTGAAGATGTTTGAAGCAAGCTCTTTCTATTTGTGCATGTTTTTTTCTTCGTTCCAGCCTGAAAGCTCCATTCGTTTTGCCGAATTTGCTGTCATTGCAATAGCTTCCAAGACATACCAGAGGCCACTGGTTTGGGATTTTAATGATGCAGACAAAATGTATTCTGAGTGAGAATTCTGGCTAACCCCCCATCATGCCCGTTCTTTCGCTTTCTTGCCCTGTGCGGTTTTATTTGCTACCTGGTAATGACTTGAGGCCATGGTAGCAATTTTCAATGCGGGAGAGCGGGTGCGGGGGCCAATGCCGAAAAGCAGACAGTCGTAAATGTCACAATCAAGCTTTGTTCGCACAAGTGAGAAGTGCAGTTTAGGTGTCAGTCACTTGCTCGGTTTGATGTCCACAACTTGCAATACTCATCAGATTACCCATTGCAGTGGAAGCGACCCCCACATGATGCTCCGAAACTTTGAACTTCTCTTAAGTCTACTTTGAACACAAGGCGTTTTTGGAGCTTCTAATTTGTGATGCGGGACTCCAGCAAGAGGGAGTGGACTTGTTGATGTATTTCCTTGAAATGGCTTTCTAAGCTAGAAGAACAAACATGTTGCTAGTACTTTGCAGACCTGCAAGCAGAGTCTGCACGGGGTTCAATTGAATGCGGTGATGTGAACAAACATTCTCAGCCAACCCCATGGTGCTTTGCTCAAGGCCGTCGATTTGGTTCTCCTTAGCGCTTTCAACAAGAGTACTTTGATGTGTCAACCTGAGCGAGCCAGTTTCTGCAAACAATAACGAACAGCCTTCATATTTACATTGTATGCCTATGTACATCATGTATGTACAACACCCAATTTGATACTGGTTACATCAGCATTCCGAGATCATTTCAACTGCAGGTATGCCATTGCCGAAGTTCCCAAGCAGTTTGAGCCATCGGTTCCCATTTGGCTTGTTTAACAAGGGTCCAGGCATGGAACGACAAGACAAGACGGGACATTCCGAAAGTGCAGGCAAGAGAAAACGCATCAATATGCATATAATATACTACTGTGTAGTTATATATATATAGCGTATATTATATATATTATATATTATATATATTATATATATATATATATTATAATATATATATATATTATACATATATATTATATATATATATATATTATATCATATACATGTATTATGTATTTCCAAATCGTCTAAGGAAGTAAAGATTGAAATACCTGCGGAACGCCGCTGAGTTGACCAGTGCCAGGCCCAGATCCAGTTGCGTCGCCGGGATCGGAAGATGAGGCGGCGAGAGCAGGGCCCTGACGGGCCCTGCATGTTGTGATCTCAGAGAAGGACCAAAAATCCAGTTCTGTTCCGTTTGAACAGGATACTAATCATTTGAGTGCTATGTAGAGCCTAGCTTTATTACATTTTTTCATCACTTGATTTTTACATTTTAAAATACTGTACAACTGCCCTGGCAAGCTGGCTCTTTCCAACAACTGGTGAATTGAGTGGGAACAAGTGCGACGACCACACATGGTCAGCAAGTTGGAATTCTCCTTGGCACTTCAGAGGTTCAGTCTGATCACCCCTGTACCACTTGGAACACAAAACAATGGTCACGGTATGTCACGGTCAAACAAAGTGGCAACGAAGAGATCCGTCCAACCTAAAGTGCACGGAAAGTACTGAAGCAATTGCGGCATTGGGCTGCAGGGTGCGCGTGCTCCAACATTTTCAGCCGAAACCAGATCCAGATGCAGAGGCTCTCGGCTTTGAGCTCCTTCTTGCGTGAATTTTGTTGTGTTTCCAGTGATCAGTTTCATGGAGAATTCAATGAAACCTTTGAAGCATACCATCCTCGAAGCCTCAAAAGTCAAATTGAGGGACAACTAGTGCAGACCTGTGAAATGGCGCCGGACTCTTCGCAGGTCATGAGAATCTCTAGGCAGACAAACTCCACGAAACTGGGCAGTGCAGTTGGGTCACCTAGAGCCAGAGCCAAAGCGTGCCATCGCAGCGTGAGCCTCACTTGTTCTACAGAGATACTACAGGATGGCAGCGCACTCGCAACAAACTTCTGGATAAGCGAACCATGGATCATTGCAGCCCTTCTTGGTTGCCAGCTCACCTTTCACACCATGATCCCAATTGAAAAATAGTAAAACAAACAAAAACACACCTGCAAAAAGCTGATCGATTTCCCCAAGTGCAAGCCTGTGTAAGCGATGGTTTCATTTTTTTTGCAATATGCTGTTTGTTCCTTTCAGCTTGCCTGTGGAGTACTGTTCATTCCCTTGCGGCTAGTGAATCTGGAACATTCGCTTCCCTTCTGAACCGCAAAGTTGCAACTATAATTATTCCCGTTGGTCAGCTGCAACGCAAAGCGGCTGCAGATTATGAGCAAGTTTGTGGATATCATTGGGAACAACTTGAAACGGAGTGCCGAGAGCTTAGCCACCAGAGGCTATTGTTGGGAGACATTCTGCTCGTGGGAACTGTTCTGCTCAACGTAGTCAGAATAGTCAGAGTGAGGGTGGCTGTACAGACTTTCACAACCACACTTGGGTTACTTTGAAATCCATTGAAATGTTGTTCCCTTAGGTGAAACTGGAGTTTCAGGGGGCAGCTACTGCTTCCATTGCCATCGAAGCGATCGAAAAGGCAATGCAGTGGGTTTGTCATTCTGTCAGCACTGTGAAGTGTGCGCAAAGCATGAACGGATTTGCTATGAAAGGCATGTTCATCTTGGTTTGCTCATTTCATTCCTGTACCAGAAAGATACGCATGCTATCACATGCTGAGCATTTCCGGGATACCCTTCCTGATTGTCCGGACAAGGCTCAACACAAAGCACACCGTGAGTTCACCTGGATTGCACGGAAGGCGCATAAGGGGCGTCAGAGGTATATAAACAAAATTAAACAAAGCTGATTGAGACTTCTGCGATTCATCTGAAGCGCAACTTGGACTTAGGGTGCTGTGGTTTCTGAACTCTTGATTATGTAAGAATGGTTTGGACACCGCCCATGGTGACAGGAAGTCAAATGCGCACAAAGAATCAGGTCGAATTATGAATTATGTTGATATCCCTTGAAGCGCATATGGGCGAGTTCGAACGCTGGCTGAGCATATCAGAAAAAACATTTTTTTGATGCAGAGGTGTACTCTCCGCTGGACGAAGACCGACCACGTCCAGGCAAGAGATTTGATCACCAGGTCTACAAAAAAGACAAGCTTTCCACGGTTCATTGCAAGATCAAAAGAAGTTGTCATTGAGGAATTGCATTGCATTCTTATCATTTCCTCGAAATATGCAGGAGTCGGACGCAGGTTCTGGTTTGAATCATCTATCAAAACGAACGGCAACTCAACTTATGTTTGGCACAAGTAATAGCATCAAAAATAGCTCCCTTTTTTTCATGCAATACTTTGACCCTTACGTGGTTTCGGAACCAAGGACAATTTGTCAGGCTTTGCACACCCTGTTTCCAGAGAAGTTTTCTTTCTTTTCAAAAAGAGGTTTGACAAGTCTCCTTTGAACTTCCCAACTCTTTTGATTTTTCCGTTGTAACACTGAGCATTTGGCTAAAGGTGGGGTCAAGATGGAGGTGATGCTGGCACCTGGGACCTTGACAGGATTTGCTTGTGCACCTTGTGGGATGAGTAGCTGAGCTTCAGCATGCGAGGCATTTGTTTGTCTCATACTATAATATATGTCTATGGAATTCTATGGAATTCTATAGATATGTTTTGTGTCAATATATATATATATACATATATACATATATATATACATATATATATATACATATATATATATATATATCGATATCCAGATCCATATCTGTATCTATCAATATATATATACACATAGATATTGATTGTGTAATAGGAATGAACCTTTCTGAAAGGAGTATCCAGGTGGGAAAGGTTGGATTCTTTTGTGAGTTTTGGTGATCAGACCGGTGCTGAGGTGGCAACATGAGAATCGATGAAATGGCAGAGGTCGACAAAGAAAGGACTGTGAATGGCAGCATGGAGTTGTAGGTCGGCGCTTTGGCATAGGATGACGAACCTTCTTAATGCGAAGAAATACGGTTTGCTATGGATTTGGGTCAAACCCGCCCAACGTGCCCGACAGGCAAGACACAAACAAACGTTCACTCTTCCCTCGTCAATTTTGTTTAAATTCTCAAGAATGAGCGAGAAGCCTTGTAAGACGCTACTGCGCCGTGACAACTTTGCAGAAACATCCCCTTAGAGGGAAAGAGGTGCGCAACACCTGTATACATCGGCCTCATGGCGAGCCATGGCGATCTTTCACCCTTTGAAAGGTGCTTTAATGAATTTGTTGTGGTATAGATGGTATAGAAATGTATAGAAGGCATAGAGTCAAGTCAAAAAATACTGTTTGCTCTGTGTTGCTGGAACTTCTGTCCCATTTGACTTTGAGTGCCAGCTCGTTTTGGTTTTGCCAATCATGGCGGGAGTTGCTTGTGTATTGGTGGTTGACATAAATCTCAAGTTGGATTTTGATCGCTGTGGGTACAGTAGGACAAAGGAGGAAACTGAAGAGCAATCGGCAACTGGGGTTTCTTTGCCCCAGTGAAAAGAGACGATTGCCCCAGTGGAAACAAATGAGCCTTGTCACATTTTTGTCACGATGTTCTTCTTTGTCCATATTGGCCTTTTAGCACCTTGTCCCGCAGTCCGGGCGAATTCAACTTTTTCTATGCTTTTCATATATATTGCTGTCTTGCAGATGCTGGACAACAATGGGAAATGAGGTGTTGGCGCCCTACCAGATTCTGGAGTTCGAACACAAGAAATCACAATACCTTTGCCGCAAATTGCCTGATTCATCTCACCTGCCTTTAACGACAAATATCAAGATCCAAATCTTGTCGGCTACACTTACCACCTCCAGCATCTCCAAGATTTTCGATGCCGGCAGGTGGCAAAAGCCTTTGATTCTCGTGAGTTGTCAAGACAAGAGGTATTTTGTGGGAACATGGAACATCTCGAGGCATTTTACTGCGATCTTGATTTGAGGGCGTAGCGGCGTAGCGGCGTAGCGATTGGGAACTCCACTTGGGAACGGATTGGCAGGCTCGAAGACTCCCTCTAAACTTGCTGGACACTCGTGTGAGATGCATTTCTGCACATGAAATCAGAATGCACAAGAATCCCAGCAGCAAAATCCAATGTAAAAAAAAGGTTACCCGTTTCAATTTCTTGACCCAGTACGAATCACATGGAATCGTGGATCCATGATGATCCATGATGATCCATGTTGGGTCCCCAGATTTGAACCACGCAGCTTTAGCCTCAAACTGTTGAAACCGTCTCGCACTTGGCCACCAGGCAATGGAAGTGGAACGGGATCGGGCGTTGGGATGCGGATGGATGCGGCAACGTGAGGAACATCTCTTTGATGCGGATTAATGATGATTAATGAATTAATCGGAATTAATGGTCATTGTGAGTATAGGATAATTAGGATGTGTTGAAGCATGAAGTCTTCCTTAGGACAATTCGATGCAGTGGGTCCAAGAACTTTCTTTGAACAATTATGTGGGTTCCAAGAAAATGAAAGAATAGCCTTGATGAGGATATCCTTACTGAGGATGTATTCAGTCTCAGAGTAGAATCGCGTCGTATTATACAGTGTTTGTGGGTACCTGGTGATGTTGAGCTCTTGTTGCTCTCCATCAACCTACATCAGATTCTGCTTGCCGAGTCTCTCAACTTGCTGCTTTTAGTCACTGATTGGCAGAGTGTGCCACCGAGATGTTGCTGGCATCTTTCAGCCTTCTACAGCTGTCAACAAGCAAACAACAAGTGACAAGTGTAACAGTGTGTTGACAACAAGTCACAAAAGCATTATTCCTTTCAACTGCCCGAAGACATCTTTATATACAACAGCTTATCCATGGACATATTTGAGGACAGGACATCTTCCCGCAACCCCCATTACACCACCAAATCTTACATTCATTTTGGAATCCGGAGCAGCTTTAAGAGTTATGTTTTTGACAACTGCTTCCAGTTCGGCTCTGATTTGACTATTGTGAGCAAAGAACGGAATAAACGCACACCAACCATGTCACATTCAAAGCAAGCACGACTGTTGCTGCCACCGGTGCTATTGGCACGACTTTGTTCAGCTACACAGGACAATGCACCGAGAAGCAGAATCAGTTTGCCAGTTGAATCAGCCATTTTGGCAATACGTGAATGCTAGGAGACGACCCTGAGCCCATCTCTCAACGCTTGGCTTCCGGTGTTGTTATCCTTTCAGGGCATTTGACATCTTACTTTCAACTTCCCAAATTCACGAGTTGGTAGATGTTGGTAGCATGCTTTGACTTCCAGGATGCGTGCGCTTCAACGTTTTGATCTTTATCGGAAGGCACTGTCTTGGACGTCAGGGGGCATGTGTTTGGCATGTCTTGGATCAACCTTGACGGGCCGGATGGGTTGAATGTTTCGGATGTTTCCATACAGGTTTTGGGCGTAGTTGTCTTGGCCAAGTGTGAACTCTCAGTGAACTCCAGGAACTACTGGCCTCGTACAACCGTGGGCACAGTCAAACCGTTATTTCTTTTGTCGCTTTTGTCTTTCTAGATTTCTTTCAGGTTTGCGTGCAGTCCCATAGTCTCATTCGGCCAAATCAAGTGCAGCAGCAAAAAGAAGACCTTTCTTAGTGTGGACTCAGAGGATGTTCAGAGATGTTCACAATTTGGTGAGTTTGCTAGAGAACCCTTCCGTTTGCTCGATGCACATAAGACGACCCTTGAATTTGGTTGAAGGTTCTGTGCTGGGGCGGCACAGATACACACACGGAATGGACTTCTATTCTGTCTTGCTTTCGAGGACCATGGGAGGAAGATCTTGAGCTTATGCGGAGCAGATCAAGCCTCCTTCTGGTCCATGAAGAGCAAATCAAACCATATCAAAACCTTGATGCTTCTTGATTACTGCACACGCTAGCGGCTAGCGGTTCAACTAGAGTCCTAGAGATGGTGAAAAGCTGAGATCATTCGCACCATTCGCACATGATGTCATCTTCCCTCATCCGACTGAGTCCCTGAGTCCCCTGAGTCCCCTGTCCATCCCTGTCCTGCACAGGTGCCGAGAGACTTGACAGAGCCAACTTTGTCTGGTGCCATCGTTTCGTGTTGCACGGCACGCCCTGTGCGACTTGGGGATGGCATGGCAATGAATGGGACATACAGATCACACAGTATATTTTGATGACTTTTGAAGCATGTAGTACGCTGTAGCATACCTCTATTCATATCCAAATCAAGACATAGAACAAACATTGAGAGAGCTAGAGTTGAGGATGCCCAAATCAGCCTTGATGCTGCCTTGTTTCAAAATTGTTTGAAATTGTAGTATTCTTGTTATTCTTATTGTATTTATTGTGGATCTTCCGAAAAGTGTTGAGAGAAACACTGCCTGGCAGGTCTCCGTGGCTCTGTACCTCTTTGCCGCCGAATTTTTGGTGCGCCGAGAGACGAGATGAATCGAACGGATGAAAAAATGACACATTCTGTTTTGGATGCGGAAAACCTTTGTACTTTGAGTTTGGTGTGCGATCTCACTGAATTGCACCTGAATGAACATATATCACTATTTTGTTGAATTGCCGGTACAAGCACAATGGCGATTGGTCATCTATGGTGAGGTGAAAAACAAGCAAAATTCGAGTTATCAGTTATCCTTGCAATGTCCAGAGTTTGGAGGGCCTGGAATCGAAGCTTGTGAGAATTGCTGTTTTCTTTGTGAGGTTCTCCTTTCCCGCCACTGGGAGAGCGAGATGATCATTGACGAGAGCAAGACTGAGGAGCACTTGGAAGGAAGTCGAATGACTGGAGGATCATTGACCAGCAGAATCCCGCAGAATCAACACAGATCAAATGGCCCGGAATGATTATGTGCATTTCTGTGCAACTACTGAATTTTGGTCTGTGCAACGGGAACCTGCTAGCATCTGCTCGCCTTACAGTGCTGTTTGCTTTTGTTAAAGATACATTCAGCAAGCCCCCAGAGGATGTGAAACTGTAAAGGAGAAGCTTCAAATCAATCTGGACATCACAATGGCGGCGATGCCTTGTGAGTGCGAAGCCAAGAGACACCTCTCAAGGGTAGCGGACGCAAAATCATTGCTTTGGCAACTGCTGAAGGAAACGGATTGCGAAACGTGTTATGTCACTATTCCTGACTGTTCCAAACATGTTACGTCACAATGATGACAGTTATGTGGTCAGTTTTATCCTGAGAGAGGCTTCTCTCCTTCGATGCAACAGACGTCATGGGCAGCCATGAGGAGCCCCAGGGGGATCTTGTGGCTCTCTGTGATTTGTGGTTTGAAGACCATTTATATATATAATATAATATAACAATATGTAATATAACACATATATATATAATTATATATTATGTTATTCACAATAATGGCGTGAACATGCGTGAAATGCGAAAGAAGTGATCGTGATTGCGAACATCCTTTTGTCCTTCAATAGAACTGCTGCTGCAGTTGTGTGACACCCGTGGTCCAAACGGCAGGTTGATGCGCATGGCAACCTCTTCAAGGCTTCACCTGTGCTGCACAACATGAATCTGAAAGTTAGCACCTCCAACCCTTTGAGGGGGAAGTTTGAGCTGCAGAGAGAACAAAGAGTCAAAAGGTGAAACGTAGAAGTCTGATGAAGCGCGTGCTTGGCGATTCCACCTACCAGCGCTCATTCGGACATCCTGTTGTCCGGAGATACCATGCCCATCCGTGCCCGTTTGCACTCGTGTTGCCTTGTGAGGATCGACTGACTTCGCGTGGTGACCTGATCGCAACCCAAGAGATCAAGTTCCCCGGCCGGAACCTGTTTCAGGCACAGGCTCTAGACTACTTGGAAGAACCTGCATGACAAAGTCATACCAGAATGTAAATAACAGAATGTAAATACCAGAATGATCACGGTCGAACAGAAATTGGACAGGTCTGGCTTCTGCATGTTTACACATACTACATCAGTTCTACAGGTGTCACTTGTTTGGAATCTCTTCAGCTGGAATGTCAAGTCCTGGGCAGTGCCTGATTCTGCAATCCAAGGTCAAGCCACTTTGGAGCATTTTCAACCTTGTCTCGCCATCATAGCCTTGGATATGGCAATCAGGTTGGCTGCATTCTACACACCTGGATCATCTGCATCCAACGTTTTTACGTTTTTGATCAAAAGTTACCGTTGTCATAGGCCTAGCAAAAAGGCAGGTTTGAAAGGGACATAAAGAGACATTGGCAAATTTACAGGGTCCCATGGTGTTTTGGGCGGAATTGCAGCAGTCATGGTGGTATATGATCAAGTTGTTCATGTTTCAATATGTTTCTCCCAAGCTGCCGTCTCCTCAATCTGTGCTTATTTTCGGCCAGCGACTAGGATGTTGATGACCTACGAAAGAGTATAAATAGCGGAGAAGGCTGTCGGATTAGAGGCGTGGCCCAAAAAGAAAACAGCACGTGACAGTCCCAACATGTTACAACGTTGAGAATTTCTGTTGAGATTTGCTCAACCTGCTGAGGGTCTATGCTGATGACCTAGGCCATCATCATTCCTTCAATAGTTTGTAGTAGATACTACCCTCTTTGGACCCCCAACTCAAAAAATCCAAGACCAACAAATCAGGGTTTCGTTGTTTCGTTATTTTTCGTTTGGAGATGAAATTACCATCTCATGGGAAGTAGTTATTGTTTGGAGCCAAAGCACTTTGCCAGTTACCAACAGTATTCTCACATGTTTTATATTTCATGTTCATTTCTATTTGCTTC
>Ga0126342_10005322_pt1 | contig 22385 bp, 22 predicted proteins | sample Cyp1metagenome_FD_92528 | JGI IMG/M metagenome (GOLD analysis project Ga0126342, IMG submission 92528) | Coral microbial communities from Lord Howe Island, Old Settlement Bay, Australia - Cyphastrea 1 metagenome | ecosystem: Host-associated > Invertebrates > Cnidaria > Coral ...
GCGACTCCGCATCATTTTGTGTCAAGGCGTGACACACCAACAAGAACCATAGCGACATGAGCAAGATATGTTTCTGTGCTTGTGTGTTTGGTAAAAGTGGCTGAGCTCTGGGAGTGGTTGACTCGGTTGCGTGGACGGTCTTAGTGAGTTAAGGACGACGTCCTGGACGCTGACCCAAGTAGGTTTCGAAGGTTGCGGTACCTTCTGCACCAAAAACGGGCGCGCCAAAATCCACGCGTTGGAGCGTGTGGGAATCCTGTTTTTGGGGTTGCGACATGACGCTCGGAACGCACCCAGCTGCTTCAAAAGTTTGCCAGCGCAGGGACCACCTTGTGTCGATAGTTTTTGTGCGTGATGGCAATTGGGAGATTGGTATGTGGACAGCTGGAAATTGTTGAAAGACTGTCGAACTGGATGGATGTGATCTTTTCTGCATTGGAAGGAGTGTATTTGGTTTTCACCTTGGTGGTGAGCTCACAGCCGTGGTGGTTGTCGTCGTTTTTGCATGCCCGATATGATGGAGCTTTTTTACTGGAGATGGCGAAACCTTACAACGATATGTTTCTCATCTCCTTTGTCTACTTTGGTTGCACGGAGAATAACAGTGAGGCTTTCAATCCGTGGAATGAAATGGAAAATCGATATATTTCCTTCACTTTAGTTTCGTCGACGAAGAATTAGCTCGTGGAATTCATCTTTGTGACTTCGGAGGAAGAGGAAGAAGAATCCATTTGTCAAGTACACAGTTTGAACTTGCATGAGTTTGATATGTCTCTCAATGATGAAAGAGTGCAACGTTCTGTTGCCAACAAATCTGAGGGAGACATCATGGGTACGTTTGCAGAATTTATTTGAAAACCGAAGACACCACGTTTTTGGTGAGAACGTTGGTGTTTGAAATGTTTCCACGTTTTTCAAACACTCAAACTTATTTAAACAAACAAACCATGTCATGATGTAAAAACTTTTTGTGACGACATGTGTTTTTGTTTTTTTTTGTGAAGTTGACAGAAAGATGTCAACATGCGACTCCCCATCTGTTTTGTGTCAAGGAAGTGACACGTCAACAAGGAAACACAGCAACAACAGCAGAGACATCGTTTTTTCTTGCTTGTCTGTGTGCGGTAAAAGTGGCCGAGCTCTGGGATCGATTGACTTGGTTTGCGTGGACGGTCTTTTGTTTGTTTCTTAAAGACGACGTCGTGGACGCTGACCCAGGTAGGTCTAGAGGTTTCGAAGATAAGGCTACCTTCTACAATCCCGTTAGGCCAGGCATATGAAAATGACAGTGGGACGAAACTACATCCGCGTCCACGCATGTTGTATCCCATGCTTTTGCCTGGAGGGTATGACCAAGCAACCTCACAATGTGTTGGCTGAGAGACGTATGAACGTTTGACCTCGGAAAGCGTTGTTGCTGATAGCATCAAACAACTGCGTTCACTTGGCACTGGCTTTGAAAACCTTTCTGAAGATCCTTCTGATCAGCGCCTAGAGCCCGATGGCTGCTGGGATCTCCTCCAGCTTTGATGTTAGTCCTGGTGATGGTTTTCTTTGCCTTCTTGCATTGCTGGCAGCAGGTGATGCAATTCTTTGGCTTGCTCTGCGTGTCTAAAGGCTGGAAGGGATCCTGAAAACGAATCGCCTTTTTTGGACGTTTGGGGAAATCTGCGGTGAAGGTGAAGAATGTGAAAGCGAGGATGACGATCACAAGGAGCCTCCGGGCACCCGCCATAGAAGGCACATGGATGCTGAACATATGAGCCATCTGTCTGACCCAGATGAATGGTGCCGAGTTCACTATGGCGTCGATGAAGATAGTTCAAGGTTTCAAGAGCAGTTGGATGAGATGCATGCTGCACTCCGGGTTCGTCTCCACAGCTTGGAGGCAAAATGGGATGAAACCCAGCTGGCAAATGACATGCAAATTCAGATCACTTGTATAGTGAGTTTGCATGACGCAGGCGCTTCGGATCAAAAAATGTTTTCACTCTTGCTGCTGATGGTGCAATGGATGCAACGGAAAAACCGGAAAAGGAACTTTTCCGAGCAGATGATGACATTGCAAAGTTAGCTGTGCGAAACAATTTGATACTAAATGGAGCGACAGTTGACGGTACTGTCCATGAGTCTCAGATGGATGAAGAATTTGAAAGGATTCATGCAAAGGCTCATGGCAATGAGGGGGAAGATGAGGACATGGGCGTGGAAGAGATGGCTGAAGAGAGATTTCAGCGATACCGTGGTGCTCGCCAAGGAAAAATGAGTGACCCAGATGAATGGGCAGAAGTACATTATGGGCATGAAGAATGGGACAGTCATGCTCGAATGGCGGAGTTTTCTCATGCCAACCAACTGAGACTTGAGATAGCAGTGCGATCTCTTCGATGCCGGGATGAAGAAGCTTCGGCAGAACTATGAAGGAAGTCGAAGCGTTGCGTGATATTGCGTGAATGGCGAGCTGGGCACAGTGGTGTGCAATGAACTCGTGAGACAGTGAGTTTGTGACCACAGTCTGGCCGAATCTGCTTAGGAAACGATTTTTTTGAACTCACGTGGGGCCTGAATTAAAGAGATGAATTCAAAGCACAGTGGGCGTGGTAATATGCCAGAATTTGCACGATATAGATGATTATAGATGTGTGGCGCTACGCCCCGAAGGTAATTAATTAGGTTTCTTGGTGAATCATCGGGTGTCGCAGCGTGATTGATTTTAAAGGAAATTCGAAAACAAGGCCAAGTATTTTCTTGGATCATGGACACTGATTGAATGGATATGTACAAATTTGTGTTCATTTTACGTCATGGCGCCGTTGGATTTTATACTTTTGAAACGTTTTTTTTGTAGGGCGAATTTTGTTTCAGCGAAAGTTTTCGAATCCTGAGCCAAACAGTGGGTGCATAATTTTTGGTTTAAAATCCATATTTGGTACCATGGTGTTTTTGGGCCGGAGGATTGAGATTCCAGTGGGCAACGAAACATTTTGAGCAAAACAACGTAGTTCAACATTTTCGGAGGGTGAGAACATATTTACATTTCTAAATGCAGTTTCGGGTTGAATTCATGAAAAATGAAATGTCACTGATGTCATAGTTTTGCATTGGTCTTTTTAGACGCCGTAGTATGCCTGGACGATTGTTGTTCCGGTCTCAGTTTATTTGCAGTGATTCAAAGGTTGGTGACAGGTCATTAGGTCCTGGCAATGATTCTGTTGCCGGTAGCTGTTCGGATCGGACATGCATCAATTTTTGGTTATTGCCACTTTGCTGACTTGCCAAATTTCAGGTCGTCTTTTCTGAATTTGGAGACGTGGGAAAATGGGGACAGCTTTGACAGTCACGCCTTATCCCAAGTGATGCGTTGTTGATGGACCTTGGGATCGGCAGGTGAAACGGATCCTGAAATTTGGGAAGTGAACGAATCACCACGATTGATTGTCAATCCATGTGAGGGCAAACAAAAACCATCCGCATTGAAATGGCGATGATTTGGAAGTCAAATCCGTTGGAAAATAAAAAAATGAGACCCAAACATTGGTTGGTTTCCCCAGCTTGATGGAACCCTGATAAGCTTTGGATTTTGGTCCAAAATTTACCATCTCCCTTTGATTGGGGAAAATGGATTTTGTTTTCACCTTTTGTTTCAACCAAATCTTATTGGCAATGACAGTTCCAAGTATTGGCAATGACAGTTCCAAGATCTGGAAGAGACTTGGACCTCCAACCATAGCATACCTCGAAAATTTTTAGGTAAAACGGTTTTCTGCAACATCGTTTTGCTTTGAAAACCGGTCCAAGGATACGGAGTTTCCCATCGTTTCCCTTGATTTTACCGTCATTTTATCGCAATTTCTGCATTGTTCCCATGATTTTCCCATTTTGCCCATGATTTTCCCTTGATTTTCCATGTCAAATCTCCTGAACCCAGAAGTTCCCTGCCCCCTGAGGTGTGGCAAAGACATCACACACCCATCTTTGAACCAGGACTTTGGGCAGACGTTTCAAAGATGATTCTGATGGCAAAACTCAATAAAGATTATGATTTTGGCTATAATGGTTATGATTATCACTATTTTTAGGGGTAGATTCTACATCTTTGCATTTATGATTGTGATGATTATTGTGAGGTTTATGAACATAGCAAATCCAGCCAAAAAAAATAACACACATATATATATATATGTTTCAATTATTTTCATCTATTTCCATCTTTTTGAACGGTTACACTATAATGACATCTAATGATACAAACTTGGGTCCAAAACTGGACCTTTTGGGTGACCTGGCCTGTTACCCATGATTAGCATAGATCATTTGTGAATGCAGGCACAACACCAAACTTTGCCCTGCTTTGTTGTTGGTTTTTGTTGGGTCTTTGGAACGTGAAATGCCCTGGCGCGGCTGATTCGAAGCAGGTTTCCTGCTTCGGCCACATAGATCCAGCCTGCACTCCCATTGGCCAGGGCCTGAGAAAGGTCTCTTCCAAAGGGTGGATTGATGAAGGTACTGAAGGTACTGGAACTTTCGATTTCAAGGCCCCTAATTCCTATTGATTCAGTAGCGAAGTAGCGAGGCATGACTTCGTGTCCTTCATGTCCTTCAAGAAGAAGAAGGGCAACGGCAACGACCACATGAACAAATGCCTGTGTCCCGTGCTGGGCCATTGCGTTCCGGGCGACTCGGTGCGTATGATTTTCCAGGGTGATTTTCCTGGGTGAACTAAGCCACCGTTTTTGAAATGTTCCCTTGGAGAAGCTGTATAGAACCTCCCCAAAAATAGAGTAAAATCCTTCTAAAACTCCTAAAATCATCAATATAGTGATAAATTTGATTAAATGGCTATTTGATTTCTGTAGGGCTTACTTTTTAGTATAGCTATAACCTCATTCTTCACCGGGGTTGAATTGATCCCATGTTGAGAATGGTGCCCCTGTGGCTGATCATTCGTCACCATGTTCCGCACCAGTGATCAGGGATCGGTGGTTCAAGTTGGTCATTGATTCTGATGACGCAGCCCCCAAAAAATTGACGCACCCATAGCATTTTGGTCACCAGTCAATGGGGTTAGGCCCACGAAAGTCTACAAGGTTATAGTGACCGCCCCCAAAACCCACAGAGGTTAGTAAATTCCGACTGAAATAGTGGTAAATTGACCTTTTCTAGAGTTATTTTGGGGGTATATAACTGTGCTATTTACCAGATGTTTTACCAGATCTTTTCAAAAAAAGTGGTGAAGTCAGCTTCAAAGAAGCCGAGGTTTTCAATGTCCCATGGGCGAGCACATCGACAGATCGTGAAACCTGGCATGTTTCATCTCCACCAGGGGGGTGCCCCAATGCACCAAACCATGGGCCGCAACGTTTGGATGATTTGCCATGAATAGTGTAGGGGAATCATTTTTTGGTGATGTTGGGTTTCCCAGTTTTTTTTAAAAAGGTGGGATGCCCCAAACTCACCATGTAACCTGACGCACATGTCTGAAATCAAGGATTTTTACCTAGAAGAGCTTTGACTTGAGCCATAGAAATGAGGGATTCCAGCATATTTTAGCCATAGAAATGGTGGATTGAAGCTATTTATTGAGCGGGTTTAAGCTAGCAATAGACCCATGGGTCCAATCGAGACCGTTGGTTTGAGAAAAGCATGTTCCTTATTGAAATGAACATGAAATGGGGGCATCCCCCATTTGAGACAAATCATATTACTGTTGATGATATATCCCATTATATCTGTCCCATAAAAAATCAAAGTATTGTTCTCAGTTGATATACCATGCATATCTATGGTTCAACACCCCCAAAATCATGGAGACTTTCCGCCAGGAAGTGCTTCAGTACCGTCACAGTTCTTGCCTCAGTGCGCATCGCGCGATGGGCACAGATCCCAGAGAATGTAATGGGGTTATAGAAGCCCCAAGATGGAAACGTCATTTACTGTACCTCTATTTCAGTAGGATTTCACTTTTTTGTTACTATGAAGAGTAACTACCCATAAAACAAGAGATTTGCTTATTGGAGTTGGTTCACAATGTAGAGGCAGTACGTACAGAATCACTTACTTTGCATAAGTAGGAGCCCATCGGTAGTCACAAATGCCAGCCATCCCCCAAACTAACAGAGATTTTGGCAGATAGGGAAATAGGGGTTTGGAAGACTATTGTCCTCTCAAAAAGAGTGATTCTCAGGGTCCATGTTGGGGTGTATATCCCAGCAACTGGCTTCAAGGGGTAGCAGTAATTGGCTTCTGCTGTTTGGCGACCTTGGGACAGCCGCCATGTTGTCCCGCAGGTGAAGTACCCACCAGACCCCGAGTATCAGAAATGCCTGAAGCAGAAGGCCCTCCTGACTTGGCTTCCAATGTGTTGCAGATCAGTTCTGGCCCTCTGCCGGCAAGGAAGAAGACCCAGAAAAAAAGTGCAAGCCGAAGATTCTCAAAGACTTGCAGGGTGCCCCAGAAAACTGCGAAAAACATGGCTAGAGCGACAGGGTGGGAACTTTGAATATGTCTCAACGGGCAAAAAAACACGTCACTTTTGAACACAGGTGGGGGGTCACCAGCTTTGAACATAGCTGGACCATCCCCCATGACTCAATGGGAGTCCAACCATCCCCATGTCATGGTGCCAGGAAGATCAAGGGCGGTGGATGGTTCGTGACAGGTGGCGAAGACCACCCCATTGTCTGGAAGGTGCTTTTCTGTGCGCTGGGAGGTTTTTCCTGAAAGATGAGGTTTTTTTTTTGGGTTGATTTTTTAGGCAACTCTGATTTACTGTACAGTTAGTGATTGAACATACATTTTAAGTATCCTTTTTGGGGCTATTTTCATCCATACCCATGTTTTTCCGCGTTTTTTTGGAATCCACTGCCTGATCCCTTTGTGAATGAAGCTCTTCCAGGTGGATGGAATAGCAAAAGCTATGGGAATCCGACGAGGCTCGGGATGGACCAAATGGAAAACAATCATCAAGGAGGTGGCCTGGTACAGGAAAAACATGGAAAAACAGGAACTGAAGCTGAAGTTGATGGGTTGATGGAGCCCGGCTCAGTCTTGTGATTTGCTTCGAAACTGGCTGCGTCAAAACTTTCGTTGGCGTTGTTCGGCAAAGCAGAATAAGAAATCAAAACACCAACAAAGAACAACCCGGTAAGGGCTTGAAAAGGACAGACAAGGTGTTTCTGTTTCCATTATAATCGCACAACTGGGATGTAGGCATTTTTAGACACCTGCAAAAATCTGTTTCATTGGTTGACTATCACCACGACTGCTACGGTCAAATTAAACCGTGTTGAATCCTAATTTTTGATGTTAAACCACTACGAAATCTTCAAAATCAGGATTGATCGCATGAAGTGGGATGATTCATCACTGCCCAAGTGGGATTTCTGGTTTGATATTCCCCATCTGAGCAGTTTGTTCAAAACCCCTGTTGGTTGATGATTAGTTTGGGGATCATAGTATCCAATATATTGGGGATTATAATCTTGGGGATCATCTATCATATATAATATATATGGGTTATATATATTGGATACTATGATCCCCAAACTATTATGATCCCCAATATATATATATATATATATGAGCTATGGTCAATACTCATGGTTAACCATTAAAAACGGGGCTAGTCATCCAATGGTTCATAGGGCTTTATAATAACCATTATAAGGATCCTTATTATGGATGGGATGACCATCAACCATATAGTGAGTATTGACCATGGCTCATATGATAACCAGTGAAATCTGCATGGAACTCGCTACCACTTTCCGACACACGGCGTCACGGTGGGCCGCCTGTGAATCACGTAAAAGGCTACGAGCTCATTGCCATCGATGGAAACCAAGCGGACTGGCGCGAGCAGGGCTACAAGGCGTTGGAAATCCTTGGAAAAAAATGGTGAAACGCTAGGATTTCATCATAAAGAATGGGAATGTAGCCATATTTATAAAAAACAATGAAGAATGAGTTGGGTTTGTCTGAAAATGGGGTGAACTCCAGGCAATTTCATGGAGAACCATGTGGCGCATAGATTTTCAGACCCTCACAAAAAAAAATGCATAAATCTGTTGCTATAAAATGTGGATAACGTGCTAACGCTTGCTATTTTGGCCAGGGAATCGACTATTGGTCATGGTTTTAGATACCCTGGAATGTGAGCCATGGGAAACCATGGGAAACCACCTGCCTGGGACGAAATTTATTACTGGGGGAGATGGTCGCAGACTTGGGTTGGGAGATCTGTGGAAAATTACCTACATTTTCATGAAAAAAAAACACATATGCAACACATTCTTATCTAGCATCAATTTCCCATTCGAAAGCTGCAAAAACACCGTGATTTTGTTTCTGTTTTTTCCCTGCAACAAATCAAGCAATCAGCCAAGCAAAAACCCATGGTTGCCTGATTTGCCCTTATATTCCAACCATATGACCATTCTATCCCCATTATATTGGGGTACCTACGGGTGTGTGTGTGTGTAACATCTGAATAGATGTAAAACTTCTTCTCTCTCTTTTTCTTCCTTTGTCCTCTCCCTTTCTAATTCTAAATTAAATTTAATGCAGGGGGTGCAGAGCACAGTGGAGACTGCACCCAACGAAGCTATCCACTTGTGCTGGAAGCAGAGTCTGATCAACTCTGTGTACCTGCAAAATTTGGTTTGAACTGTTGAACAAATCGTTAATTTCATTGTTTCGTATCTAATCTGCATGTTTCAGGATTCAGTTCCTGCCGGATCATATAATGATCCATTCTTGTCTAGTGTGTGTGTACCATCTGTAGAGATGTAAAACTTCTTAATTTGCAGGGACGTGTGGCACTCATGTCCTACCACACGCAACGAAGCTGTGGACATGAGTGGGAACGGAAACGTGGCCGGTTTCCTGTACCTGCAGCTTTATGTATATTTATTTATTTATTTATATATATATATATAGATAGTCCCGCCCCTGGGCGCATTTAAGTCGCAGCTGGGGGGGACCTATATTGTATCCCTGTTGTTTTATATCGTCATCGTCTCCTGTGATATATATATATATTATATGTATGTATGTATATTCATCTTGTCATTTGATTGTTGGTGTTTTTGCACGTAAGATGCATTTCACAACAAAATTCGCAATGACAGCTCTGAGCAAGTGTGTGGAAATGGTGTATATATATATATATGTATGTATATACATACACTGTATACCGTATACCCTCAAAATCGCGGTTTTCGACGGCAAAATGATGATTCACAATAAGTGGATTTAGGGGTAGCACGTTTTTTTGTTAAACAAACCCATATCCCCATGATATCCCCATGATGTCCCCATGAAGATAAGTCATCTCTCCCATGAAAATGCTGTAGAGATGTGAGCAGTTGCTTCCAGCGATTTTCGCACGCGAAAGGCCTACGTCAAGTCCCTAAACTGGAACCGCCCACCGCCCAATGGGCCCTACGAGTGTGAACCGGGAGACAGTGGCTCGGTATGGTCCTGGCGATTGGGAAGGCAAAGTCACTTTTGTTGCAATAATTTGTACTTTTATTTGAAAATTACCTTGGTGAATGGTTGATGATAGTGGTTTTGGCTGAAGTTTTCTGGCAAACTCGATATCCAAAATTCGCGATTGTTATCAGAATTGCCACTGCCCTTCTTGGCGTTGTTACTTCTACTCTTACTCCTACTCCTATCGTCATTAATTTTTACTATTCCTGTCATTACTATTACTATTATTACTATGACACTTATACTACTATTCCTATTATTATTTGAATTCGTCCTATTATGATGATGATTACTATTCTTATCATCATCATGATGATCAGTGAAAACCTACTGTTGGCAACATCGAGGTTGCAAACCGGCAGCCTGCCCGTCGACTCCTCCACTGCCTCCACCACTGCCGCCGGCACCGCCGGGAGCGAAAGGTCCCTGGAGGATCTGGAGGATTATCTAAAGGCGAAGGTGTGTCCCTGAAGTGTAGGCTTATCCGAATCCATTGTGAGCTACTGCGATGGTCTTTGAAGTTGGGACATGATTCACAATAATTCACAAATGGCCGACCCCCTTAAAGTGGATCGTCAAGTTTCTTAATCTCTTCACCAACCTCAAAGATTGTTTTTGTTTCGTGTCCCAGTTCTCAATCGCAGGCCACCGCTTTCCAATGGCCTTCCAGGCGATCGAGGCCTGGCAATGTGAGGATTCCTCCAATCAGGGCCAGTGGGCGGAGGTTGTTCTGCTCAGGGTCTTGTGTCTTCAGGCTCCTAGGGCTCCTATGGCTCCGAATCCTGCGGATCCTACGGCTCCTGCGGCTCCAGAAACCGAGGTGCCAGAGGCGTGGCTTGGTGATGACGCAGATCACGCCGTGCATTGGTTCCATTTTTTGTTTGACAAACGAAGTTATCCCTCAGAGATGCTGTTTGCAGGGACCGCCACTTGCATGCTCTCCAAACGGTTTGTTCCTCAGTATGGGCAGGTGTGAGTGGTGCAACCCTGCACCTTGGACGTTTCGCTCTTCACCCACCAAAACTGGGTTTCCACACCTCTAGAAAAAGAGTTCCAGGCCCAAAACACCTGAAGACCAAGAAACTGTCCTGGAATCTTTGGGCTCTCCTCTGGGCAAAAATCTATCCAAATGCTCGAACTTCTGCCATGAGGTCACAGTCTGACATTCAAAGTCACGGCACCTGCCTGGATGTTTTGGGCTGGTCCCAAGACCACCTGCAGTTCGCTACTCAGTGACCACCGCCACTTGTGGGATCATTTACACTCTTCCAATGGAGGTCGGACATTAGGGGCCCACAAGTGAGCAGTGGAATTCGAAATGCGCTTTGCCATTCACCCATGCCTATCCATCAATTTCTCGTTAGTTATCCTTTCATCATCCATCGTTGTTGGTTGTACCTAATTATTCAATATTATTCATTATTATTCACCCCATTGCAGCATAACCTTCTTCCGGGCCGGGCCCTCCAACCCAACCCGCGCAGAACCTTTCCGTGAGACCTGCTGCACAGAAGCTTCAACGAGGCTGACAGGGCTGGTGGTGCCTCCGAATTCGACTATGCTGGAAGGATGCTTCGTAAGGGGATAAGTATCCAGAAATGGGCGAACGATTTCGCTCGGTGAATTCTCATAAATAAAATGCAGCAGAGGATGGATTAGCCACAACCACAGTCAGTGCGTGACGAAATTCAACTTTTTCCTGTGATCCTCATCCAGAATTTCCCCATTTTGTTGCTGAAATTAGCAGTGATTGATATCATCCTTGCATAGTTCATGTTAGTTCATGTTGTTGCTTAATCATGCGCAACATCTTCCGATTTGAATTTTTCCCGCCAGGGAGAAGCCTGAAGATATTTTCGCGGAGAGTTGCGCCAGTAAGGAGGCGGAAATATCACCGTCAGCGGCTATCTGAGATAGGCATCGCAAATTCACTACAAATTGGGTGATATGGGGTTTTAGTATGTTTTATTGAAATAAGATGGGTGGAAAATTCATATTCCACGATTTCCATTATTTTATTTAGTCATTAAGAATTGGTTTCTAGATCTAAGTTCCATGGTCCAATGGTGGACATCCGAGAACAGGTGCTGAAGCTACTTCTACATCTGGATGTCGGATGGATGATCTTCGGATAAGAAACAGATGGATATATCTGCTTTCTCACCAGAAACAGTGGATTTCGGCAGCGATTTTTTTTGGGGTTTCACCAAGAAAAATGGGCGATTTCACTAATAAAACATCTAATCAAATTCGGGATTTATAATGATTCGTGACGTACCCCAACTTCGAGGACAGCGGTTTTTTTTTCCAGTCTTTTTCGATGAGGAGTTTCAGAAATTTCACCCGCCTTTTTGTTTCGCTTTCCGCTGCGCAGATGTGCAAACCACAAGAGAGTTGTGATCAAATGGAGGGAAGACCCGGAATCTGCAAGTACCAGGCGCGGGAGGCTCCTGCGGTTCCGGCGGGAGCTCAGTAGACGAAGTCACGTTGGACGAAGTCACGTTTCGCTTGGTCCATGGATGGTCAAGTTGAAATAAACGAAACATATTCTGATAAGTCTGAAAATAGGGTATACCCCCAATTATAGCCATTTTTCATAGGGATAATGATCATTAACCATTGGGTAAAAAGGGGTACCATTTGATGTTTTTCTTTTTCTGCCCTCGAGTCGATGCAGCTGTGAAGCAGACTAAAATGTGTCCCGTTCTCTGTTCAGAACTCGACGTCGTAACGCACAGATGGGTGCTGCGGTGCTGAGTGAGGTGGATTTCCAGAAAGCCAAGGTCAAGAACTTTAAAGTCCAGTATTACCGCTTATTTTTGGTGAAAGTATCCAATGATTCACCAGTTTTTTTTAAAATCTAGTTATCCAGCTAACTGCAGGTGGTTGAGCTGAAGGGTGACTACGATGACGTCCAGGAAAACGAGGATAAACAGGTACGAATTTCCGATCCCGGTCTCAGCAGATAGAGATGGGGTCACAAGTTACATGTCATTTACTGGCAATCTGTATAGAGATTGAAAAAGGACCCTAAGTCATATTTATTCAATCTATGGTCATAATATGTATATACACCATAGCTATGAAAAATCACACATTTTTTGTTGGAGATTGAAAACATGACCCTAACTGGGCCATCGCATGGTTGTGTAAGAAAGTTTGTATTTTATTGGGGGGGTCGCCGGTTAGTGCAATTTCTTGGGTTGGACTACCAAAAGATCATGAAAGGCTGGATTTGAGTGGCCCAAGGAATATTGGGAAGCACCTAATCCAGGAGATGCTTCGTCTTGGTTGGTTGAACCTTCCTTCTTGTTGTATTTTTCTTTGGCCAACAGCCTCCGAGAAGTGGTTGCACGAAAACATTGACGGGAAATCGGCCTGGTGCTGGATCTCTGGCCTGATGGCAAGGAAGAAGCTGCTGCGAAAGCAGAAGAGCAGGCGAGAATGGCACCACTGGGGGACATGATGGGGATAAACCAAGAATTCTGGTCAAGTGTTTGCCATGTGGCCATTGAAACCAAAGTACGGCTAGCTTTCGAGAGATGGAACGATCTCCACGATATAGGAAGGTCAGAGGTAGGATGTCAAAATTCATCAAGAACAGTGAACGAGCCGTATTCCATGCGCCTTGTTGAGCTAATGAGACCAAGAATCATACCGCAATTTGGTTAGCACCTGCACATTGTGCTAATGTCTATGCGAATTGTTGGTTTTGGCATCGTCATTTGTCCAAAAATGTCAACACACCAAAAACCCTACAATGAACGAACAATCATGGAAAAAGATTCAACAATCGGCAACCTTGAGTCGACCATGTATAGATCCGACATAGATTAAAACCCGAGAAGCCAAACACACACACACAGAGAAGACATGAACACGGCAGTCTAGGAGTCAAATGATTTTCTTTCAAAGTGACTTTGAACATACCCAAGGTAATGCTAAACATATTAACGAAACCGAAGACGCCCAAGCTGGTGACCTGATATCACTTCAGCACCGTTGAGTGGGCGGAGTTTTAAAGGATCCATTTGTTTGACCAGTTGCAGCCATGTTCTTGTTTGGAATGTCCCTTTCCAGTTGGAGACTTTTTTTCTTGTCATCCACCAGGAACAACAGAAGGAACAAGAAGACGAGCAAGAAGAAGAAGGAGAACCAGAATGAATTCCAGGCAAGGGGCCTGTCGACAGTTGTGACACATTTATGGTGCTGGTTTTGTTCAGTATTGTCCTACATTTCGCTCCAATAAGATGCCCTTCCACTTGTGGTTGGGCTATAACTTAACCGGATTCAAAGCAGTATTTGAGGTCAATTTTAAGCCCACCTGGGGTACTCGTGACCCCATTCTACGACTGAGAAATGCTGCCGCCAGGCGTCGAGAAGTCAAGTGATTCGCATGAGGAATGGCTGAAAGTTTGGTTAATCTGATAAAAATGGTGATGAACATTCCCACAATCAATTTGACAACATTTTCCAAGTTCCGATATGGAAAATGGAAAATGTGGGAAATTATCTAAAAATCGGAGGAAGGTTCATTGCCGCCTAGACAATTTCTGGTGTTCAGACTCTGGCTGTGGCAGGCCGCACACGTAGCAGTGCCTCAGTGCCTTAAAAAGTGAAGCGAGGCGCCTACAATTCTATTGATCTTTAGCTGGAAATTGCTCGCAAACATGGTGGACACAGGAGACCCTCATTGAGAGCCTCTGCTACCAAAAACCGTTGATTTTGACGGTTGATGTTCGGAAGCACCAAAGTGGTTCTTGTCCTTAGCATTCAAAGCTTCAGTGGTTTTGTTGTCAGTTTCATGTGGCTTTTTCCCCAAGCCGCACGGAAATCCATTCCACCCATTGCCCAATGGGATACTGCAACAGTCTGCGCCATCTGACATTTTGGTTCAAAAGAGGAGTTTGCAACAACATCGTCGCAACAGGGCTTTTCATCGGAGTTTTCATCTCCGCTCTTTTTCTGTGCTTCCGAGAAACAGAACTTGTGGATCTTAGCCCTCACAATGGCCGTCGCCCCTAAACCAGTGGAGACCCTCTTCGTGTGCCTTAGTCAGCGGTGCAGCGGGTGTGTGTGTGTGCGCCTGCTGTGGCACTGTTGCGGTAGGTGGAAATAGTACGAGTAGTAACCAGCTATCCTGGATGACAACTGCCGATTTGTCTGAACAGAACAGGTTGGGAAAACACCAAAATTCTTTTTTTTGGGTAAAATCCGTAAAATCATTTTTGCCTTTATTTGAGGGCCATTTTCAAACACACCCAACTGCCATGTTACTGCAGTAATGCTGGTTCTGTATCCCATGATATTCCACTGCATCCTATTACATCCCTCAGATGCCCAGAGTTTTCGTTGCTCAACTCCCAATTTCTCGAAAAAACACTACTGTTTTACATTGTTTTACTATCGGTTCTTACTCTATACACAGCATCTTTTATGATTTTTGAGGCTTGCTCTCCCCATCCCCTCAGGACCACCGGCCTCAGGACTGGACTTCCCATTGATTGCACCCAGGAGCTTGCGAACAAGACGTTCAGTCAGTATGGAACAGTGCGATCCTCAGCGAAGGGCGACCGCTGCGGCGACCGCTGCCAATCCTGATTTGAGTGGAACAAAGACCAAAACAAAAGGCAGTTTTTTGGATGGACCATGATGATTCACGAGTAATTCACCCAACATCATTTGGGTATGGGTCAAAATTAGGTACCCCAATAATTGGATGGTTAATACTAAACTAGACATTCACATCTGTGGTCCCACATCGGTCTTCCATTTTGACCCACATCCATTTGACCCATTGTATCCATTTTCAGAGAAAGCCAGATTCTATGGCTTCTTAGGTCATGGGGGTCCCCAAGGTTTCATCCCTGTCAACAGGGGTTCACCACTGATCTGTGAGGTGAAGGAAACCACGGTGCTGCCGGTGGCTCCTGGAAAGTCACCTGGTGAGTTTTGGGGAGATGGGCCATGGGCAACTACCCCCTGGTAAACATAGAAAAAGCCATGGAAAATCACCATTTTGAATGGGACAATCAACTAAGAAAGTGGCCATTTTCAATAGCTTTTTGGTGCTTTTTGTATGTTTACCAGAGGGTAATGGGTATGCCATGGACATTTCAACGTCTTTGGGATGAGTGACCGCTGGTGCCCAAAGTATAAAAAGCGCCCCAAAACTTGGATGAGTGGGACATTGGAAATTGAACTATGGCTCTTGGGTATCCAAAATTTCGAGACATACCCACATATCAAATCATATCAATGGGTTGGTTAAATTATAGTGGCTATTTATCTACATGAATCTACCATAATCCACTGTCTACCTATAAATGATTTGGTGACCCATGACCTTGGAAGCCATTGATTTTTATCCAGTTGTTGTTATCATAGCAGGTCACCAGGATGTCTTGGGTCTTTCGTTGAAGATCTGTGCTGTGGAAGGTTTTCCAGTTTGATCCATAGCTTCTGCTGGAATTGTACCCTCTGGTAATGACTAACATAGCTATTGAAAATCACCATTTTTTTTATGGGAAAATCCACTATAAATGGCCATTTTCAATAGCTATGTTAAATTACCAGAGGGTACATCATACGGGCCGTATGATGTCGAGTTTCTGCGGCATCGGAAGCGATTCGATGCAACTTGACCGAGGAATGCTGCAGCCAGTTTTGTTATCATGGAGACCGTTGAGCAGGCACAGTGGATTGTGGACAATCTGAACGGATGCTTGGAGAATCAGAGTTGCGACAACCAGCAAAACTTGGGATAGAATTGATACCGTCTGGTTATTTGAAGTAGCTCTGGAAAACCACCATTTTTAATAGGAAAATCCTCATAAATGATCTACAAATAGCGGCATCGTGCCAAGAAGGGCGAGTTGTGGGTCAACACCTTTAAAACACTGTTATAGTTATTACAACCGCTTTCATGGTTGCGCTTGGAGATGCCGAAGTTGGTTTTTCATCCGAAAGATAGTGCAAAATTGACGCTTTCTAAAAGTATTTAATGGCAGTTATATTATTTTACATAGTGATGATTGACTTTTCACTCTGTTTGGAGGGGTCAGTCACTTTCAGTACCACTTTGTGATCCGTCATCTGAGGAAATATCCCCGAAGGCTTGACTTCTCCTGTCACAGTCGTGTCCGGAAGCCCTGCTTCCACCGTGATTCTGGGGCGGGCGATTTGATTTTTCGACATGACCATTTTTTTTTGGGAAGAACTGATCACTGGATTTTTGGGGGTACCCTTGCTGTATTTTTTTTTGGGACAATGAAAGGATGCAGTCTTTTAATTGAGTGCGAAGCAATCTTGGCAGATTTGTTTCTTCGTGAAGGAAAATACCAGTGGTGTGGGCCCACCAAAGTGATCAAGCCACGTTGTACGTGCTTGATTGGGTTGATTTGAGGGATTACCATACCAAAAACAATGCGGGATCACAATCCAGATATTGGGAGATACCTGTTACCTGAGCTTTCGTTTCAAGTGTCCTTGTCCCAGCATTTCCAGACAAAATCCGTACATATTAGATCCCCATTCTATATTACATCCCCCCCAAACAAATGGGTTTGTCTGAAAATAGGGTATATTCCCAATTATAGCCATTTTAATAGGGATAATGATCATTAACCATTGGGTTTAGGGGTACACTATTTTCAGACACACCCAAATGATTCCCACTTGAAATCAGCAGGTTTGCAACTCCTCGCGCCAACAGATTCGATGGCGGCAAAGGGATGAAGGGCAAGGGCATGCCACTTGGCACCATGGGGATCCGGATCCGTCAGAAATGCTGGGTTTAGCCTGGAAAAATTGTGCTGTTAGTGGAAGAAGATCATTTCTTAATGGCACATCCTCAAAGGATTCCATTGCCACAGCGTTTTGTTGTATTAATGACCAGAAGTCGGTACTGTTTCTTTTTGTTTCTGTTTTGCTTTTTTTTTTTGAATCTGTTGAGGGGACATACAAAATAATCAATATATTCGATTCGGATATCTGCCAGGCGAATTGTGACCAATGTTTGATCCTCCAACCATCCAATTTCCTTGGGCGGTATGTTTTGTTTCTCAAGTCACTGCCAAATGGGCCAATGATTTTCAATCTGGAAACCATCTCTGCTAGTAACCCATCTCACAATGTCCCTCTAGGTTTGTTTTAAAAACGGGGGACGGGCCGCGGCCCCATGGGGTTTACGGGTACCCAATTGTGACCTACCACCAAATCATGTCCATCTCGATGTCACGAACTCGATAAAACTGGGTCCCAGTTTTCCCAGAAACCATCACACACCTATATATAAATCATATGAGTTGCTTAGTTAATATCCCCATATTATCCCACTCTATCCCCATGACCCCATGATATATATATATATATTATATATATATGTATCCCCAATATGAAGTGCAAATGGTCTGGACAGCCTTGGGCAGCGCCTGGCTAAGGATGAAAGGCCTGATGTGGGATGTCGTTCGCTCGCCTTAGCTCACTCGTGAGTTTGTCATAACTCAATGGATTGGTTTTGTTGGGAAAATCGAAACTAGAATGATTTTCCGGTGGAATATAGGGGGTTCCTGTAAATATTCCCTTAAACCAATCAATCGAATCACATGTTTGGGCTTTTCTTGGCCTTTCGTGGGTAAAAGTACATACTTTGAAAGATTTTTCGGACCGTTTCTGATTCAGAGTGGCCCATTTGCAGGCATGATGAACTTCATGAGCATGATGATGGGAATGGGCGGCAAGGGATACGGCCCCAGCCCGTACAAGAACAACTACAAGACCGCAGCTCAGTAGCACTTCGGGGGCTATGGAGAAGTCCTGCAAGGTGAACTGACCATTTTTTTAGCTAAGTTGACTTACGTAAATTGGTGAATTCTGTGTTTGATTAGGGATATAACATGATATAAGTATAGAGTTATACATATACAGATATATATATATATATGTATATATATATAATGGGTTTATAAATGTGTATAAGCCAAGTTGCAACTATGAAATTCATGTGCCTTTGCGCTAATCACCACCCCCTTGGCTCAGGTCATGTGCAAGTTCTATGAGCAGCAGGGCTGGTGCTCCCGCGGAAACAGCTGCACCTTTGCCCATGGTGTCCACGAATTGTCCAAGGGCAAGGGCAAAGGCGGGGTTGGACGTGACCATGAACGCTGGAGAGCTAAGTTAAGCAGCTAAAATTCGGCGTAAACTGGGATTCAAGTGGCCAAAAATGGAACATTTTAAGCAACAAATCTGATGGGTTTCGAAGATCTGGGAAAGAACATCACATGGGGATTTGACAACAAGGATAGTGATAATTTTGAGCAGCACGAATGGAATGGTACAGGGATTTAATCAACCAAAAATGAGGTATGTAAGCGACAACAGTAGGATAACATGGAGATGTAACCAACAAAGACACCCATGAAAAAAATGGTTGTAGTCAATCAACCTCAAAAAGTGGGTAATTTAATCAACACACATGGGTGAAGATGAGATTCAACCAACAAACAAATTGGGTTTTGACAAGAAAAAACGCTTGATTCGAGTCCAGCACGAGTGCGAACTTCTTCCAGCCTGGGGATCTGCCCATTGGAAATCTCACCTGGTTTTTTGAGCCATTTCTCAAAGGTTTCTTTCCAGAGGTCAAATTTCTGATTGGTTGGCAAAGCTGGTGCTATCACTCCGGAGGCGGCATGATTGCATGAAGCCCTAGACGATTACCGGAAGGGAGCATTATTGGTGTCCTGCCAGCAGAGGGGAAGATGGGAAGATGAGGTGATTTTTGTGGGATTTAATCAGCTTACGTGGGTATAAACCAACCATTGCGTGGGGATTCAGATGGAATGTAGTGTGACATATAACCAATGTGTCTTGGTAAACTGTCCATTGCACAGCCTATTTTCAGAGATGGAGATCGTTCCACTAGCTATGGATAGTACCCCAGCCCGCAAAACGACAGAGCACTAGGGCTTCGCACGATTTTGTGAAGTTTGTCATTCCAGCTTTGTTTTGAATTCTGCATGCTAAATTCTGTGCATAACACGGATCGCAGGTCTGGCAGAGTCAATTTCTGCTGAGTACTTCGTTTTTATTTGCAGGGGAAGTTCATCTTTCATAGTGCCACATGTCAGTTCCAAGGTGATTTGGAAAGCTATGACTCCCTAACCCCATTGGAAGATAGGGGCCACGTGAAGAGCGCTTAAAGATGTGCTCTATTTTGAATTAAGTGAAGTGCAGTCAGGGCAGATGTTTTGTGCGTTCCTGAAGAAACTTTGCCCGTGATATGAGACGGCCGGAATATAGACATCAGCGGCGAAAATTGGATTGCTCGGCACTGATCATAGTCTTTGATTAGCTTCTGAATTGCATTTGCTGTGAATGATGTGAGGTAATGTCGGGCCCTTTAAGAAAAGCTGATGTGATTTGCATAGAGTTCAGTTTGCAACGAACTAGTCGCTGGACGGGAGTGCAGCAATTCTATTCGCAGCTTTCGAAGGGCTGACTGTGGAAAATAAGATTGCCATATACAGCAGATCTTGAAACTAACTTCACTATTTAGAATATTTAGAGTTCTGCTCAATCTGTGGTGGATATGATCCAGTACAAGCAATTAGATAAGAAAGCTGTATATTTTTACTCAATTTTACCCATCAGCTAATCATGGATTGACAGCGATTGAAGATCTAAAGTCCATCAATTGCAATGATGGACTATGTCGAGGATTGTTAAAAGGACGCGCCAAACGTGAAGAGGGTGGCCCCAACTAGGTCCAGCTTCTTGTAGGGAGCTGACAGTGACCACAAATTTGTTTGTTTTTGGCTGAAGATTTTCCAATTTGAGGGTCAAAGAACTTTGCGCTATGTTCCTGGGCATGGCTTTGTCTTTATGCCGTATTATACAGTATAGTGGTATACCATGAGGTTGAGAGCCACCGGTGTCATTCCCTACCAAAGCGAACATCCGTTTGGTGCTTCGGTATTCCCCACGTGCATTGTGTCATCATTGTGTCAAGTGTTCCATTTTTCATAGAAATGGCGAGTATCAGATCAAGATGCCACTTGTTCTGTGGTAGCCATGTGGAAATGGGTCAAGTCATCGGGTAGTCTTCTGTGCATTTTTTTGATTGTTAAGATCCAACACAACCTTGATATTTGCTGTCAAAAAACATTGGGCTTTCAATTTTGATCCATACCCTCTGTTAATCAAGCCTTGACAGAAGAATCATAAATTTTGTTTGATGATTTCTCCATTTTTCAGTGCCCATTTGCTTCCAGGATTCCCAACTGTCAGCCATGTTTGATTTTCCTGGAAGGTGTATATATTATAAATGGTTAATTAATTCAATTAGTATTAGTATTATTATCACCATATATACTATTATCAGTCGATGGTCAGTTGGCCCATTTTAATTCATCATTAATCTTATTACTGTACTTATTACTATCATCTGTTGATTAATCTTACTATCATCTGTGGATGGGTTAACGTTAACCCAGTTGGTTCACCCAGGTTATACAACCCATTTCCATCATGACCGCTGCGCAGGAGCTTCGATGCCGATTACCTCTGAGGGAGCCGATCTGGAGATCGTGCGCAAAGCCTGGGACCCAGTAATGCAGACACGCCATATGTAGGTGTATGATGGTGCATGATATATATATATATATCATGTGTCTATATATATACAATTTGTAATATAAAGATATTATACTATGACGATATTGTAATACAACGATATTGTAATATATATATATATAACTATGCATATACATAAGATTCTACATACATAGATTCATTTTCTTACACAGCTGAGGTGCAAGACATCATCGAACAGTACGAGGTTCTCCAGCGATTTGGGGTGAAACCAGCACGACGTGGGTTTAGCCAAGCAAAATAGGCCTCAACCTATCGAACGTGAGTGCTTGAGTAGCAAGGACGACTGTCAACAGATTCATTCATATAAGACAAACATATATGTATATATATATATATATATATATATACAGGCGAAAGCAATAGATTTGCACACATCTTTACCATTCAAAACACTGTTTGGGATTCTTGACTATCTCCCTCCTTGAACTGGTCATGGGATCGCAGGCCGCAGCGGCTCGATTGCGGCAGCTCAGCAACAAGCCACAGGTTGGAACAGCATCGACACATGGAGGATTTCACCGTGAACAGCAGGGATTTTGGTCAAAAAGAATGGGGATATAAGTCCCATAACTATGGTTTATGGCAGATATAACTATAGTTAATGGGGTTTATAAACCCACTTATAACTGGGGGGCACCATCCTGTGGGGATATAACCATATTTGACTAATGCTATAACAACAAATGACGGGGCCACAACTCAACTGGTCACATTTCTTGCTGTTTTGATAGGGATCAAATAATAGGATAAACGTCTAAAGAATCATACGATAGTTGGGTGTGTCTGAAATTTTAGTGCTATGTTTGAACAGGGCACATTATCATTGAGCATGGGCCATTTGGAGAGTTCCAGAAAACCCTGTTGGTTGTTGATGACATGGGGTGATACTGATACTACCCTTTATACATTGTGAATATATATATATAATGTATACACGTCTGGGAGAATTGTAGCCATGTCACTGGCAAGCGTCACTCGAATTGAAGGGTAGGATAAGGTGAATGTGGGATGCTCAGATCCCCCATGATATCAGTCACTTCTGGTCACAGAAGCGTGTTGACAACGTTCTTGTCAATGGGATGACTAGAGTTGCAATAAAGTATTAGGGTTTGTGTATGCCTGCAAGGTGGTGCCCCATAGTTAGCTAAGTTGGTTTATAAGTCCCATAACTATGGTTTATGGCAGATATAACTATAGTTAATGGGGTTTATAAACCCACTTATAACTGGGGGGCACCATCC
>Ga0126342_10005323_pt1 | contig 22384 bp, 14 predicted proteins | sample Cyp1metagenome_FD_92528 | JGI IMG/M metagenome (GOLD analysis project Ga0126342, IMG submission 92528) | Coral microbial communities from Lord Howe Island, Old Settlement Bay, Australia - Cyphastrea 1 metagenome | ecosystem: Host-associated > Invertebrates > Cnidaria > Coral ...
ATGTTGATGATAATAAGAACATGAACTTATCTTGTTGAGGGATCAAAATCCGCCACCCCCTCTGACTACTACGTTGACAGGGATCATAACATCAACTTATCTTCATAATGGGATCCAAATTTGCCACCCCCTCTGACTTTTATGTTGATGATAATAAGAACATGAACTTAGCTTGTTGAGGGATCAAAATCCACCACCCCCTCTGACTACTACGTTGACAGGGATCATAACATCAACTTATCTTCTTAAGGGATCAAAAATTGGCACCCCCTCTGACTTTACATCTGTGATGTAATATATGATATATGTGCTATGTACTATTATATACTTCGGCCACTTCTGATTCCGACGCGGAGCAACGTAGGGGTTGCAGCGAACATGTTATATACTACTATTTACACTATTTCAGTAGATTTTTCACTGCTCGCTCCTTTTTCGGGCTTGCTATAATATTTCATGGAAACGATTGTGACAATTATGATCGACCATGTCCCCATCTCAAGGGATATTACTATGAAACAACATGTTGGAACATATTCTGATGGAACATATTATGATCAACAATTTTGATGGCCTTTTCACAATGGGTTTGCCTGAAAATGGGTTTGATACATCCATTTATTTCAATTCCAATTCGGAACCTGGGGTTTTGACCCACCAAATCTGGTGGGGAGAGGATACACCAATAAAATAGTCATGTCATGTCATTTCAATCACCATTTTGATGAAGCGTATTATGATGAACCATGAGATTCTGGGTACCATATATACCATATTTTCTGAGAAACTCAGCCGGTGGGCGGCTGGGATCTGGAAAGTCTTTGAGTGTGGAGTAGTTGGTTGTCCACACCAGGCATCTCCAAGTTGGGGACAAACATCTGACATTGAAGCAAAGCTGAAAAAAAACACGGAAGGAGCAACCAAAAAAATGATTGGAGATTTTGAAGCCATCAACACAATGACTTATGTTTGAAATTTTGAAACTTCTCCTAGCTGCCACCAACTGGGATCCCAACTCTCGCCTTACAGATCGCTGCACTTGCGAGGAGTCCTTTGAGCTAGTCGATGTTCTTGAGAAGAAGCTGGAACGTATGGGCCTTAGGGCAACATGAGCGAAATGTGATGGGTTTGTAGCCCATGTGATTGGCCATTTGATGGACACTATGGGATCTCGGGGTACGGTTATTGAAGTATACCAGCTGGCGTGATGGGGCAGAACCCACCATGGAAAAGCCACAAATCTAGGGAATATCTATGATTATAAAGTTATAAGTTATTGCTAATCCATGGGTAATCCTGGTGGGTTTGTTTCAAAGTGAGGATATGGTGGCCATTTTAAGGGCGATCAACCGTGCCATTGGGAAAATGAGGCTTTAAACCGTGGGGTGGAATGGCTCCAAGTTTTGAGACAGCCTCATATACTACCCAGATTGAACGGGGATTGCTAGAATCCAGTACAAATGGGAAACCTTGTTGACCAGTCGGTGTCATGGTGTGGCACTGCGGGCCCCCTTGGTCCATATGGGGTGACGAGCCTTCTTGCAAAACTCATCCTGGAAGCCAATTTGCGGGATGGGGGGTTGAAGTGATTTCAACAACAACAACAACAACAGCAACAGCAACAACAACATCCAGCTTGTGGATTTGCAAAGTCATTGAATCCCATCCCGTATCTTTGATCAATGTGAGCTTATTTGGTAGCATTTCATCTTTTGTACCACAATCTTCGATCACTGTTTCATGGTACCCTCTCGTAATTTAACATAGCTATTGAAAATCACCTTTTTTAATGAGAAAATCCACTATAAATCACCATTTTCAATAGCTATGTTGAATTACCAGAGGGTAAGCGGCATTCATTTTATCTTGCCGTTACCAGGTACGGAAGAAGTCGTTGCACCACTCTCTGCCGCTCGCCTTAGTGGAGAAGCCATGAAGCCACCACTAGGAGACAGTTACAATTGCCATAGCCCAAGCCCCAAGCCACTACAATATCTACAATGGACTCGACCACTTCGGATCTGATTGGGAATATTGGGATTTGGCACATTTTGGCACCATGAAATTCCATGTTTCTATATGTTTCTATGCGATCTCCCACAAGCGTCCTATCATTCTCGGAGCAGAAAATCGACAGAGGCAGACATAGGTGTAAAAGGACCACTGACTTTGCAGGTACCACCTGTTCCATCTATGCCGCGTGCCATCTATGCATCTGTTTATTTTCTAGTAAATGAGATAATCTGCCAATCAAAAGGAATCTTCAGTGGCCGCATAAAGTCTTGAAATGTGGCCACCCCTTGGATATAAGTTGGTTTATAAACACATCTGAGTACTCGGTCAACTACTCCCCCTTGCAAGGTGGAAGTGTGGATGCTTTCGATTCACAAGTGGAACCAAAACAGTTCAAAATGATCTCCAACATGCCCTCTTCAGAGAATTATGACCTAGGGTCCTCTCAGCGTCCAGGGATGTTGAGAGGGTCGCTGGTGCGGGAGTAACCCATGGTACTGTAGTGCTGCCTGGGTGGTGATTTTATTCAGCACAGTGGACCTATGCCTGGTAGGTTTGTGAGTCCATAGAGAGGTCATGTTTGCATTCTATCGTGGGCGCCATCTGATGCTTGAAAGAGTGGAGTCCGGGCTAGCCGCGCTAGCCGGCTAGCCATAGAATTTTCAGGGGGGCTCCAACTATTTGTGTATAATTATATATATACATATACACATCCAAAATCTAGTTCGTCATAGTTGGCCCAGTGAGAAACCCATTGACCTATCTACGGGGTCTCTTCTTTATGCATGGCACATACAAGTCACAAATCCTCAGGAAATGGGCCATTTATTGCCGCTGAGGATGATCCTCAAGATGTGTCTGCCATGGTCTTCTTGCAGGCCATCGTTCAGGCAGACCGAGGAGTAGGGAAGGGAGGAGTATGGTAACCCCCAAAAGATCGAAGGGCATTGCATCGCTATCTTTTTCAGGGTTAATATATGATATATATATATAATATCTATATCATTCTATATCTACAATTCTAGTGCTTCGGTACAATCGAGGCTGATAAATGTGATTTTGTGTTTGCTTGTGGGTTCTTTTGTTTGCGCATGCATGTGTGAATCGTTGAATGTGTTCTTCGTGATGGATGTTCATGCTTCTTTTTTTTCTCTGCATGCTTTGTGTTGTTTTTGCTGTGCACTTTCTAACTTCAATGAAACTAACTTGCGTTGATTTGATCTAAGTCGAACCCAAATTTTCGAAGGCTGATGATAACCCTGAATGATAATGCCTTAAAATTGGGTATGCATCCAATGTGATTTGTTTTGAACCCCAAAATGGTATGACAATGACAATAAATTATGGCTCACCAGTTCACTGCACGGTATCGTTTTCTCTGAACTGAAGTATCAACGTAATCTATTTTTTTATTTACGAGAATTAACATTGCAAGGTTAGATTACCAGAGATTGCTGTACCCCAATTTTACATAATTTTAACATGTAATTAGTGAAAAGATTGATATGTCATACACGCAGGGAAACCTCAAAAAACCCTGCTGTGGTCTACCATGTACTGGTCGAATATCTACCTAACCAGTGTAACGAGTTGGATGGGATATGTGGGAAACCCCGGCAAAAGTCGATATATTTAGAAATTTAGAATCCCAATTAGAACATCATTCACTACACTTTAATATACAACATCTTAGAATCTTAGAATATCTTAGAACATCTTAGAACATCTTAGAACATCTTAGAACTATCAGATAATCTCCATGAACTATGGTATAAAAAAACATACAATTACCATCAATTACCATCATTTTAAGTATCATATCCCCCAGCTCTTGGAGCCATGGCTTACCTAGGCCCCACTGGGCACCTTGTAGCCAGGCGCTACAGAGGAGCTTCGTGCGCCTTGGCCAAAGCCCAGAGACTGCAGTCACTCAGATGATCCACGAGGACAAGGCCGGGGTGGGGTCATATCCACAAAAAATAGTGGAGTATTGTGGTTAAAAACATGTTAAAACAATAATACACTATCCCCCATGTTAAAACAATAATACACTATCCCCCAGTCATCGCCATTTTTATAGGTGGTATGGTTACCATTCCCAAATGGGTGGTTTATGGCATTGTTTTACCCACATTAAACATGATCCAGATATGCGTTTTTTGTTTTGGCTCTTTTACTAAAAGACATAAATAGGCAGACAATTCTGCTTGTTTTTTTTTCAGAATCGCCTTTTGTCTTCGGAATCGCCTGTCAGGAAATCATTAAACCGAAACTGCCCTAACCAAATTACTCCACTAGACATGTTTTGATTTCCTCAAAATACATACCTTAATACATTTTCATATATGTCTTGGTTTACCCAAACTATCCCACCAAATTTCTTGGTTTAAGTTTAACCAATAAGTATCCCAACAAGTTTCTTTGCTTGTACACATTTACCAATTCATTTCTTGGTTTAGCTAAACTATCCCAGTAGATTTTGTTTTACCCAAACTATTTCAGGTTCCTATCCTCAGCTGTCATACACCGGCTTGTTGCAATTGCAAGAGTTTGCTCTGGCATGAACATGTTTGAATTTGGCCTTGGATGTGCTTCAACTGGAATATGTTCCTTCCCCAATGGGAAATAATGCATCAAAAAGTTGGTCGGGTAAAGTCGCCTTTTGGTTGGGAAAAGTCGCCCGCTCCGTTTTTTTCTTTTGCAGGTTACAAACTTCCAGAAAAATACATTGTAAATTCCAGCAAAACCCGATTCAAAAGCATTCCAACTAGTTTCCCATTCTTGCGGGAGAGATCCAAGTGACCATGCCTGGGCCTAATGCCCTGCATTGGCCACAGCCCAAAATCAAAGATATAGGAAACTAAGGATATATATATATTACATTCCTGTGTTCTGGGCGATGTTTTTTAAACAAGTAAACCCAGTTTCACCCATGGATCTGAAGGAATTTGGTGAAAAGATTGCCTTACTTGAAATCGCAAAAGTCGCCCGTGGTCGGGTAAAGTCGCCTTTGAACCACAAAAGGCAGAACTCCCTCAAAAGGCAGAACTTATGCACACTGGACTGGGGAAGATGTAGTTATATATACATATTATATAATATGTAATATATATATATATATATATATATTACATAATATAATTATTGCATATATATATATTACGTATATATTACATATATATTATTATATATACATACATATATTACGCATATATATATATCAGTATATTACATTATATTACCCTGGTCCTGGGGACAGCAAAGACTCAAAACGACTCACCTGGCAGAATGCTACTCCGGGTTAATTAACCCTGTTCAACATTTAGCAAGAAAAACACAACAAGTTTTTTTTTTTAATGGGCACCCTACTCAATTCCGAGTTCCATGTCTGTTCGCGTGGGGGTTTGTTTTCAATTTGCAGGTGATGATATCATTTGATTCAGTCCATTTTCATCCCGTATCGATTTGTGTCTTAATGACGGCATTGTGATGAAATACATAATCACATAAGGTACTGTAACATAACATAACCCATAAAGTCAGACCTTGATATGCCCCCCAAATAGTTCTCTGAAAGATCCTGGACATGACACGACCAGCCATGAAACTTATGGCCATGGCCTCCATGATAAACGACGGTCAATTAAAATCGCTTCAATTGTCTCAATTTCTCGGTGTCCTCAAAGAGTTGTTGGCAGTATTGTTTGGTTTGAATTTAATAAATGCCATTCTGTTTTGATGAATGCCATGTCATGCAATGCAATGAAAGGTAATGCAATGTTTCTTTACTGTTATGCAATGTAATGTTTTTTTCCCGCACCTGCCAGGTGAGAGTCTCTAGATTTTAACAATCGTGCAACTCCGCATCTCCGCCTCCTCTCTGAGCTGGACGATCTCCATATAGCGAGCTCCGGATGCTGACGATGCAATGGAGAGCGGCCGGACCCGAACTCCATATCGCGAGTGCGGGATGCTGTGGGGGCGGCTGGAGCCGAGCACATGCCAGAGAGAATGCCAAACAGAATGTCAGAATATTGTCAGATAGAATGCCAGATCCAATGCCAGATAGAATGCAAGATAGAATGTCAGATAGAAGGCCAGATAGAATCAGATAGAATGTCAGAATAGATGGGGGATAGAATGCCAGAAAGATCCAGAGAAGTATGTCAGAATAGATGACAGGTAGAATGCCAGAAAGTATATCAGATAGTATGTCAGAATGTATATATATATAATATTCATGCCATATATAATTCCTGATGGGATGTCAGAAACTATGTCAAAATAGCGTGTCAGGGTGGGGATCACTCGAAGAAAGTAATTTTTGAAGAATGTGAAAACATGTAGTATGCTTTTAAGTTTTGTAATGCTATGTAAGGTTTTGTACTGTTACGTGATGTAGTGTAGCGTAGTGTCGTGTTGTGCAATTCAATGTCACGTACTGTACTGTAGCGCAATGTAATGTAATGTCATGTAATGTATGTATCTATGTCTTGTATCTTTGCAATCGCAGCCAGCGAGAATTTCAACGCACCCCCATCCATAATTGCAATATTTGGATGGTCATAAATAGCATATCAGCATATCATATTAAACAACATGAGTTTCCTGCAGATCTGCCCTTGAACCCAGGATAAAAAAATGTAAAGCCCTGGGGGGGTGCCATAGTGACCATAGTGGCTAGGTGGTGGAGGAGAAGTTCGTGTCAGCCATGAGAGCTCTGTTGGGAGACCGAAACAAACTTGTCACTGGCAGATCTGTTAAAAATGGAGGGTTTCTGTTTGAAAAACTATCTGGAACATGTATGAAAATGATTGAACATGTTCCATTGCCATGATTAGCGGGTCCTGTTTGAAGCTGACATGGCTGGCGATACTTCACCATCCATTCGAGACAGAGGAACCTCCTGGAGAAATTTTACAGATGGTTGCTGGGAGAGGGAATCATCCCTAAAAACATGGTTTCTTTCCTGTTTGCTCCAACTTTAATTTGAATGTGACACACATTTCGGGATGGTTCACTACCAGCCGGACCATTTTTTTAGGGGAATGAACATCCTGTGCCAGACACCTTTGTTTTGGGGACACAACTTTTGGTCCATACCATTCCATACCCATTTGGGCAAAACATGACAACCTCCCTTGCCACCATTAATTGCTAGAAATGATGATTGCTATGGGGAGGAACAGTCCACGAATGGCGACCTTCAGGTTTGTGGAACATCATAGCGTAATTACAAGTCCATAAGATATGATCAATCGAACGTGCATAAAATTCTTGTAGAGACACAGCATCACAAAACCATTTTGCATTCTCAAGATTCCTATAGCCTAAACATCTAAATGACTCATTTTAGGCGTCATAGTAGTGATAAGTGATAATCCACAATTAAGCCATGGATAATCCACGAGACATTGGGATTTTCTTGCCCTTTTCAGATACTAGGCAAGAGCTCCAAGTTGATGAGTCGAATCCTTCGGTGTGTCTGTTCTCCGAGGAGGTGACGATTGGGATTTGTGCTTGCTTCAATGGATTGGTTTAAGGGACAACAAGAAAACCCCAGATTTCATGGGAAAATCTATGAAAATCTATGGTTATTCTGATGTTTCGATATTTCCAAAAAAACATCTTAAACCAATCCATTGATTGTTGGAAGCTGTTGGAAGCTGTATGGTTCGCTGGGTATATCGGTGACCATCCCCAGGAGTTGAAAGCTGCATATCGAGTCTGTGACAAGACCGAGGCGTGGGACTCACCGGACGGACCTCAAAATGTGATAAAAAACATGTCACTTCTTGGAGGAGAACCATCAAAAGTACCATGGAAAATGTAGCAGAATCATATTCACTCATCCAATATGGAAGCACAAGTTGAAGTGTTCTGAATATGCCCCAGCACCGCCATTTTTTCTCTTCCCAGCATCAACAGGTGACAAAGTCGAAGTTTTTGGACTACTTCAAAGCGAGGTCAGGAGCGAAAAACCGGCGAGCTTCATCTTGGTTCATGGGGCAGCCCCAATAAAAATGGCATGCCGTTCCCTGGGATAATCAGGAAAAACCCGTAACTTATGGTAGAAAAACCCAGGGGAACATCCCAATTTCTGGCACATTTCATGAGAAAATGATGAAGGCAATGCGTGGATGGAATGGGGTGTGTCTATTTTTAGACAAACCCAACATGCCGGACTTGGACTACGGAAGGGGTAATCGCAAGGCTCAACACTTGCTCGTGAAGGGCCAGAATTTATCGCGGAGATGACAAAGAAATACAAAAAAGAACGCATTCTTTGCTGATCGGTTGTAGAAATGTTTGCCGTTCCACCTCAATAGATGTGATATGATGTGATACCCAATAGTATAACTATTTGATACTATCTGCATTTACTGTAATTGCCATGTCTCAGTCAGTTAAAAGAACTGCTTGCGTGTTCCGCTGCTTTTTTGGCTGTGGCTGAGGTATGTGTGCGTGAACTTGGTGACCATGACAGATCAACCTGCCTGGAGCCCGAAGATTTCATCACGTCACTATCAGGATTTTCCACGGTTTACCATCAAAAATATGGTGAGATTTTTTTAATTGCGGGAAAATTGTGGTAAAATTGTAATAAAATCCGGATAGAGCATAGATGATAGTTTCTAGGAGGAATCATCCAAACATCACTAACTAGTCAAGGTAAATCAATGGTCAGCCAGACCACGAAAATTGAGTTTGGTTTGGCTCCGCAGGCCTGGGGATCATATATCAATGATATATCCTACCAGGTTGATGACCTGGGTCTGCCAAGTAACTTGATGCAGGATTCAGATGGGACATCACACACATATAATAGATCACCCATGTCATGTTTCAATGTCAGTGACATAGATTACATAGATATAATGATACTCTCATACTGGCTGATGTTTGGCTTTCTTGAGCAGCCCAACCTGAACCCCAGCCCGAGTCATCCTGAGTGCCCCAAACAAACGTTGTTGCTGTCCTATCTGTTTTAAAGAACTGCCTCGCAGCCCTATCAGTATGTATCAGTATTAAATCTCAGTATTATCATGATTGTTAAAGAAGCCCAGGGTTTTTCAATTTTTCAGCAATATTTTTTTTTTAGGCCGTGAAGGGCAGCAAGACCATCAAGAAGTTGGCAGTGCACGAAATCTTGGAAGCCTTGGGCAGCGAAGCCCAAAAGGTGGGACCCCCGTGAGGCGATGATCCATAAATTCAACGGCCGTTACCGGTTACCATTTTGAGCTTCGGACTGACTCACCATAAAAATAGCATCCCAAGTCTGGTGGTTTCAAGATGTTTCAAGATGTTTCAAACAGCAAGTCTGGTGGTTTCAACATGTTCCCATCATTAAATCTCAGTAACCCCCATTAAATCTCAGTAAATCCCACCTGGAACGGTGCCAGGACGAGGCTTCAGGGCTGCTGCGGGTGAAGGTAAGGGAGAAGGACGGGAAGGAAGGCTATGTCACTCTGGAATCCATCAACGGTGCGCCCGTGACAGGTGTCGGGTGAGCCAGTTATGGTGGTTCAGCTTCTGGATGATTTGTGGGTGATGGGTATGGCATACTCTATGAATCTGTATGAATGGATCCAATTCATTGATATTTATATATATATATATATATTTATTGTATATCTATAGACACTATAGAATCATTATGAATTGTAAAGATGTAGTCTTCACAATCCCCCTTTTAAAACTTTTTTTTTGAGTATCATGAGGTATCCAATCTTGACCCGTGATGGCAAGTTCCGGAAACGCAGGTACGACCTTTATCAAGACCATCTTGCCACATCAAGTCTGGCGCTAAGATCACGTCGCAGCACTGACAGGTGATAGCAGGTGACATGGACTCTGATGGATGACATGACGATTGTTCATGGGAGTCTCACGACCAGTTTAAGAAGGGCAGTTTGAAATTCACTCTGCGATTTTTCATCATTTTTCGAACCATTTTAATTTCCACATCCCATAGGATCCATGTATGGTATATATGCTAACATTGGGGGTATATTGATGGTAAATGTTACCATATATAGCATACATGGATCCTATGGGCATGTGAATCCAATGTTTGATTTTTCTGAGCCCTTGCCCAGGTGATGATGACGACGGTCGAAGTTGCAGTGGAAGAAATGGCTGAGGCCAGTCCCAAAACAAGCTGCGGGGAAGGACGTTGAGAATGGACCCAACCCCCTAATTTTTTTGGGGGGATTAACATGATTTGATTCATTTAAAACCAAGAAAACATTATTAGTGATTTGGAAAACCAGCAGAAAAAGATAAAAAACAACAATGATTGGGATCTCGCCAAAAGCATGGGAGTTCATCAACAAAATGGCCATGGCAACACCGTGACCAGCGGACAAGGGAACTTCGCAATTTTCAGGATTTGACCATCCACTTTTAGGGATTGAGCCGATTGAACCAAGACAATGGGGGACTAAACATGACTAAACCACCAATCAAGTGGATTCAACAGGGGGAACTGGGGGAACTGTCCAAGCGGAAGATGATGGAGACGGGGATGGGATGTGCTCGACAAACACGGGAAATGGGACCTTTGGACCCCAATCACAAACTGGAAAAGATTGGGTTTGGGTTCTAAGTTTTCAGACATGCCCAAATGACCTGAGAGTGCCATTGTCCTGTTGTCGCAAGTGCTCAAAGGTACAGATTCTTTAGACAAATTGTGGTCCATAGTCATCATGGTGAAACATCCTCTGCTGGCAGCGGGCCTTTTGCTGATCGCGTGCCATGCAGTCCATTCCTTGGTGTTTTGTGCTCCTTCAACTGCGAGCCAACTGGCCCCACAAAGGCATTTCACCCAGGTAGCAGCTGGAGGTACCTCCATTATGGAAGCGCCCGGGGAGTTTGTGGGCACACGATTGCCTGGCTTGACCTTTGTGGCTTTCTTGGTGTTGGTTTCCAAGCAACTTGCATCTTTGAAGCTGGCAGGTGGTGTCTTGAGTCCCTTGCTCTATGCCACCTTAACGGGATTGGTGGTTGGAAACACCTTCTTGAAAGGTGAGAATCTCCGAAGTCGGATCAAACCTGGCGTGGCCTTTGCCAAAGCGCGCTTGCTACGCCTGGGCATCATCCTCTATGGCTTCCGCGTTTCGGTGCAGCAGATTCTGCAGCTGGGTGCTGGAAGTTTCCTGAGCGCAGTGGCCATGACGTTCTCCAGCTTGGTGGTTGGAGCCATGGTGGGCAAGTTGTTGAAAGTGGACCGCTCCGTGGCGTTACTGGTCACCACTGGGGCATCCATTTGTGGCGTCTCAGCAGTGATGGCCGCGGCCCCAGTGGTGGAAGAAGAGGGAGCATCTGGGGCAAAGGTCTCCGTTGCTTTGGCCACGGTGATGGTTTTTGGGATCGCTTCCATGTTTTTGTATCCCATCATGTGGACCAAACTGCCCTGGGCCTCACTTTCTCCGAAGATCATGGGGATCTACACAGGTGCCACGGTTTATGAGGTTGCAGGTGTCGTTGCTGCAGGAAATGCCATGTCACCGGCAGTGGCATCAGCTGCGTTGTTGACCAAGCTGGTAAGAGTGCTGTTGCTGGCTCCATTCCTGGTGATACTTAGCAGGATGTCGTCAGAAAATGCGAGAAGCTCCCGCGTTCAAACCCCTTGGTTTGCCTTTGCATTCTTCGGGGTTTGTCTTGCATCTTCTTGCGTGCAGGTTCCCCATGTCATCAGTGAACGACTGAGCTTGTTCAGCACGTGGTGCACAGCCATGGCGATGGTGGGTCTAGGACTGGAAAGCGACTTGAAGTCCATTCAACGTATGGGCTGGAGACCCATGCTCTTAGCCACGGTGCTGTTTCTTTATTTGGTGCTGGGTGGCCTTATGGCTGTCACCAGTATTTTGCACCTTCTGCCAGCATAGGAGATATGCTGCATATACACAAATTGTCGATCTTTGTCTCATCTGTAGCTTTCTTTGCTAATCCTAGAGCTTTGAACCAAAGGCTGTTTGGAGCTGCAGTTCGGAGTCCCATTTCCTCCTGCAGAACTAGGGGAAGGAAACGGAGCATCCGACAAAGTAAAGCCTTCATTGGACAATTGGTCCCTTCCCCCATCTTCCCTCAAATAGTAAATACACCCTCAGAAACTTGGTTTGGTATTGGAACTACATATTGGATCATATTGGAAAAATTTATGTTGGCGTCCCATATGTTCATCTTCGGGGGACGGGTCATCTTTGTCTCCAGCCAGGCCCTGACTTCCACAGCCAAGCAGTTGGACAGCAAGATGCGCGGAAATAATGGGCCTTTGCCCGACATCAAGGTTGGGGGGAGGGGGAGAGCACTCCAGTGGCTGGTTGGTAAGAGAACTAAGCAAACAGAAACAAATCGGGTCGGAAGCTGATTTTCCTTTAAGATGCTTGAGGCATGTTTGATTTGTTGATGCTACCGAAATCCAGAGCCACCCCCAACTGTATCGGAATCAGCCAGTTCTATTTCCAACCTCAAACCTCATTCTAATGTTCTCGGCTGGTTTCTTTACGGCTCTAAGCAGATGGGCACGGCTCTAAAACGCAAGATGACTTGGACATTTGGTCGTTTTCACATTCACTATGGCTTGAATCATCTAGCATCATCTAGCACAATTAATCCAGTATCAATGTTTTCCTGGAAAATCCCTTCCTATTTTGTATGATTATCCAGTTTGGTTCCCCTAGCCACCCTCAAGTAATTACCCAAAATATCCCAAAATATTCCTAAATGAACTGAATCAACGCTGGTCAACCCTGAACATTAGATCTTCCGTGCTTGCGTTCGTGGTCTCAAATAGTACCAGACTCCACGTTGCCAAACCTGTCAAACCCAATGAATTGGCCAGGTGTTATAAACAATTGTTGGAGATATTCCCACATTCTTCATTATTCTTCAGATCTAATTTTCAGTGGTTCAACCTCAACCCCAGGAATCTCCGTTCTGAACCCCTGCGCAGGCCGAGGTGACAAAGTTGCGGCCGCGAATTGCTCAGGCTCAGCCAGCAAGGATCCATTGGGATCAAATCATGCTAAGCTATGCTACTTGCGTGTGCAGTTGGCAGTATGGCTCTAGCCACTCTAGCCAAGGTGAGAATCCTCCATGAGTTAGGATTGTTTATGATTTTTTCGCCCCAAGTAAGTCGTGGATCAGGCTATGGCATGTCAAAATGGATGAGACGGAACCACAATAGTTCAAAAAGGAACGCTTTCAGTTAGTAGACTCCTGTATAGTACCTGACTTCATGTATTTGCTTGTTTGAAATCACAGAGTACCAGATGACTCAACCCTTGAAACTTTATTTTTGTAATCATGAATTTTCAAGATGGGTTGTGCCATGTTGTGCCCAAAAAATGGAGGGTAGAGAAAGTTTTGGGTGATCCATGTGGGTGCTACTTGCACCAAGAATTGATCTCAAAAGAGCATTAGGAACCTGTAAAATCAAAGATGAGGTTCTATGTATATACTGTATACTGTTAGAATCTGTTATAAGTTATATATACTGTTAGAATCTGTTATAAGTTATATAAGTTATATATATATACGTATATATATATAGTATTATATTGTATTATATACAGTAACTATATCATCATCCCTGTTTTTTTGTTCCAAAGGTCCACACCTTGCCATGTCCAGGTGCAACAGACTCTGAACGGCCTCAAGTGCGCCTGGCTCGGCCTTGCGGGGGGCGCCCCGCTTGGGCGCCGCATCCAACGGGCTTTCGGACCGGACCTGCGGACCTGGCCAGGAAGAAAGTCTCCACAGCGAAGAAGTTGCTGGCGGAGATCGAGGAAAAGGAGTCCACCCGCAAACAGGAGGCGATTTCGTAGCTAGGATCCCTATGGATCCCCTATGGGGTATCCTGCACTTTCTGCAGATGTTTTGAGACGATCAAGAGGGATAGACCCACTCAAGGGATGCTTGTTTTTCTCCATGCTGTTTCTATGGTCACTACTTGTAGCCAGGATTGACAGATTTAGATGTTTTCATGGGTTAAAACCTTTCTTGGTGAGAGTTGGTTGCAGAAAAAAATGCGAGTACCCTTCAATTTTTGGTTTTCTTATGTTTTCTTCATATATTTCTGGGGATTCCATTGAATGATGATCCGTGGACAGATTCTCAATTCAAACCAATCCACTGAAGCACAGCAGGTGCTGTTTGAACTGAGTAAGCTGTGCCCATGTTTCAAAAAGCCTAGCGGCTAGCTGCTAGCTAACTTGACTATTCTTGCCCAAAATGGTATATTCCAGAAGTATACTGAAGTAACAGATCGCCGCAATTCGCCCTACATCCACAAATATATCCCTTATTTTGAGCCAAGCCAACGTAAAGACAGCTCAGCCATGGCTGCCATGGCGCCATGCTGCAGGCTATGGATCGCTATGAAGCGGAGAGGATGATCAACAGCGCCAAGGATCTAATGGACCTGGTGAGACCCATGATCAGTGAGGTGGGGCAAATGGCGAGAACGATGGCGACACCAAATGTGGAACGTTTCGGAGAGGTCAAACTCAGAAGAACCAGATGATCAGATGATTTTTTTTTCCCCCGTATATCCTTGGGGGAAATGGGAAGTCTTAGCAGATCAACATTTGGAATCCAGATAGATGCACACAAGCTGGTACACCTTCAATTTTCAGTGCTTGAACACAGTTCTTCCAAGTCAGGAAGACTTCATCACCAAATCTGCAAAAGTTTTAAAAGTTGACTAGCAACACCCAACTGGCCCAAGCGTTGTCGTTTGATTATCTTCCGGTCATCTTTTGGTATTTCAAAAACTTGTACTGTACCTCAGAATGCATCAGAATTCCTTGGCCTACAGGGCCTACAGAACAGTCAGTTGACTGATCACAAGAATGGTCTCCTGCTTCCAAAATAGGCTTGAAAATTGGTAAATGAAGGCTCTTGCATTTCCAGAAACACACGGCAGCACCAAGTTGAGTTTGGTTGCAGCCCTTTTGTATTGGTGACCCCACAGAAATGCGAATAAATACGCTAACTCCGTGGGATCTCTGGTCATTTCAATTTACAGCATACACACTCAAGCGGGTGGTTTCACCTGTTTATCAGATAGTTCAACAACTCTTTCAATCTTTAGTTGGGATGATAAGTCCGAACGTACGATTGATTAAAGGATGTCAACATGGCTAAAATCATCTAACCTGCATGACTGTACGTAATTATATATATATACATATCATTATATATACATAAATCATTATATCTACAATATATATATATATATACATATCATTATATATCTATCTATATATCATTTTTTTCCCTCCACCTAGCTGAGACTGATCCCAAAGTTCTCAGCCAGGTCATCCCAGCCGCAGAGTCTCTGAAGGCTGCAGATACCACGAGTTCCTGCACCATTCAGGCGACGATCCAAGGGACGTAGACCCACTGGGAGTAGTTTTATAGTGGTTAATAGTGGACTAATGGTGGACTAGTGGTGGACTAATAGTCTTAAAATTCCTTAAAATTCCTTGAAATTCCTTGAATTTCCTCAAAAAATCCTTAATGATCTTACCATTGGAATCACAGAAAGTGGGGTGATCCAGTGATCCGGCACGGCTTTTCCATGGGTAGATATGGGAATCCAAACATAGGCAGAATCCAAGGGTTGAAAAGCTTCATTTTTCCCTATGAAATTTGCCAGTAAATGGATGTAAATCCAGTTCTAGACTCTAGACAAATCCACTGTTTTCCTAAAAATTGTAGATACTGGACAAGTTGTTTTCAGTAGTTTAGGTACAGACGTGAAATATATATAAATATATTATATTACATATGATGAATATTCCAAAATATTCAATGTTTTCCACATCGTTTCAATGGATTGTTTGCCCCAGGAGCTGGTGAAGTCTCAGACGGCACTGGAAAACCTCTACCAGGCATCAAGATTTCTTGCTGTGGTGCGTGACGGATGGTTCAAGGTGCACGTGGGGGAAAATTGTAATAGCTAGCAGCTAGCATGCACGTATATATGTCACAGGAACACATATTATATGTATATAATATATTATAATATATCAAAAAAATGTTTGCTAATGGGATAGAACATCTTGAAGATGCATATATAGATAAACAGCAGAATCATCATGCGAGTTGTAAGTTGTGCAGACAGCACCTATTCATGATAATTTTGATGTGGAGGTTTCAATGGAGGGCAACGTCAAGATCAGCTTAGCCTCTTGACACCCTGCTGAAATCATTTCAGAAACCAGGGTCGCAGATTTGGAGGGGGGAAAATCAGCATGGAAGCCGTTTCCCCTTGATGGCAAGAAATTTCGATTAGTATCCTGCAACAGATTGTACCCTCTGGCAGCCTGGCACTGGAACACTCCACCGTTGGATCCATCAAGGCGATCGTGGATCTGCGTCAGAAGCTGGACGCGGACAAACGCTACGTGAAGTACGTCACTTCGGGTCCACTCGCTCAGGCGTGATCTGCTCCGATCTGCTCAGCGTTGAGGAAACTGAGTAAACCATGGATTAAACCATGGATTTTTAAGGGGGCTATAGTGGTGATATGTGGTGATGTGAGGCACGTCAGCTTGTTCTATGGTGCTTAGTTCACACTTGGAGCTGTCTCATCATCTCATGATTTGCTGTTTGCAATTGCCACAACCTGTCGTGCATTGACGTGTCTTAAGTCTTCGGACTTGGAAACCCACGAAGCCTATGTGGGGAAAAAACATGAGGGTTCCTGGTAGAACTGATGGACAAAGTTTTGAAGGGGTTGCTCAAATAAACATTCTGACATTCTTGTCTTGTTCATTTTCACGATTCTCAGTAGGTCCTAGTGATTGTTGAACCATCCAACTTGGCGAGGTAAACCATTTCTAGTGTGCCAGCAAGAACTTTGGAGACTATTCCAGACTTTTCCAAAAGAAATGGTGAATCTAACATGATCTAACAAGAAGAACTAGATCTACTTCCCAGCCTGGCCAGGTGTGGGACACCTTGAATGGCTTCCTGGCGGAGATTTGGAATCCGGACAGACTGGTGAAGCTTTTGCTGAAGGGGTGGTATTTCATTTATTCGTTGGCTATTTTGGGATGGAGAAGCTGAGGCGTGGCTGCCACATGTAAAACGAAGATGTCTCATCTCATGGGCAGTGAGATTTTTTTAATGGACCAGTGTATCAGAACAGAAGTGACATGATTGACATGATGATATATTACCCTCTGGTAATTTAACATAGCTATTGAAAATGACCATTTATAGTGGATTTTCCCATAAACAATGGTGATTTTCCATAGCTATGTTAATTTACCAGAGGGTATCAGGGCTGGCACTTTGTAGAGCAGGACTGATAGGAAGCACCCGGAGCACCTGGATCATCCTGAGTTATCCATAGGTGATAGGGATCCCAAATTCCCAAATCTTTCTGATTTATCAAAGTACCAGATGATGTGTATCCGATGTTGTCTCCGTGTCATCTCCATGTTTTCTACTACTACGTAAAATGTAAATGTACATGATATATGCACACAATATCTATATACATAAAATACAAACTGTATATACACACTACACACAAAATATAAGGTATTTTTGGATAAATCGTCCATGGTTCATCGAAAACCCTCTTCAGATGTTGAAGGTTCTTTGATGCTACAAATCACAAGCTGCAGCCCTGGACTTCCACAGGAGGAAGATTGCCAGAAACTGTTGTATGCCGTGCAGGCTGGCTGATGATTGCTGAGTCATGGTGCTGGGTATGTCTGGGTTACTCTTGATGGAAGAGGGAAAAAGGATGGAAAAGGCGTTTCCGAAAGTTCAGAAGCCAGAATGGCCAGAATGTCAGCAAATTCATTGGTTTGGTTTTCTTGCTTAATCTATCTAATCAATGGATTGGTTCAAGGGAAAGTTGGCAGGAATGGTTTCAAACAAACATGGTGTTATATATATTTAGTTAATATATAGATAGATTTTCACTTAAACCCATTCATTGACATTAGTTGATGGACCACTCCGGCGGATGGCTGGAGTTTCCATGTTGCGCCGGTCTTCAGAACCAAGCCGACAGGACAGGCGGAAAAAAGTCACATCAGATGCTCAAAAAGCCGTCAGCGCAGCTCTGAGAGAGGCATGCCGGGCAGATGTTCAGAGGATGTGGGATACCCTCTGGTAATTTAACATAGCTATGGAAAATCACCATTATTAATGGGTAAAACAACTATAAATGGGTCATTTTCAATAGCTATGTTAAATTACCAGAGGGTAGGTCTTTGTCTGTTAGCTTGACCCACAGCCTCGATATGCCTCGATGCACAGGTCACGGCATAACATCGCTTGACGTGTTGCCTTTTTGACTGCTCGGTCACAAGAGATCTTGGTTGTCACAGCCTGGAAATTGGAGTTACCGAGTGGATGGACGAGGTCTGTAGTCAACTCTTGGCAGAAACCCAGATGTTTCTACACTGTCTTGGATTCCCAGAATCAGTTTAAAAGACAACTTGCCGGAAACCCCTATATTTGGTGGCAAGAGTCATGTTTTCTTATGCAATGTTCCTCTAATTCACTTCATTGAATGAGAGGTGATGGAAGAAAACCACTCGAAAATGCCCCGTTGGCACCTGCAGGCAGCGGCCAAGGATGGATCAGATGTGGAGGTCCCATGATTTATCCGCGCGGGAAAACCACTGCCAAAATCCCAGAAAGAAATGCTGCTTGGTTTGGGATGTTGTTTTTTTTCCGTCTGTTTTCTGATTTAGCAAAGCTGCGAAGATCTGCGCAGCAGCGAACGCTTGGTGCCCAAAGGTGTGCTAATTTGCCAGGCCCTTTTCGACAAGCTTCGAAAAGAGAACAGCAGCATTCCAATCGAGGCGAGCAGAATTTATTGTACCCAAGAATGCCATAACATTCACATAAAAAATTGGTTTGTAATGGAAAATCCATGAAAATCCTATCAAAATTGATGATTTTTTAATGGTGCCTCCATTTGAATGGTGAAATCCTGGAGCTTGATTTATTACATGCCTGTAGGCTCTGCGCGACTTTGTGGGGGAAGCTCTGCAGGCGCGGAGGACGTCCAGGACGGTCAGATGTTTAACAACAATCGTTGTCCCCTTACTAATATTTGATACCACGGAATACCCACCATTATATATCCACCTAAACATCTAATATTGATACATATACCCTTTGGTATAATTCGATATATCAATGGAAAACCACCATCATAAAAATGGGTAAGTCATCTATTTCTATGGAATATTTTCGAGAGCCATCTTGAATGACCTGATGGTAAACATGATAAACCCACTGGTTTAGTATAATGTGGGCAATCCAATAATAAACAATCCCCAAGTCATCACTGGTGCTAGAAACCATCCCCAGTCATGGTAGGTTTATGGCAGCCAGGGTTTCCCACACTCGATGCTGTAGGCTTCGGAAGTAGAGTTGGGCCTGGAAAACTACAGCAGTTGCGGCTTCAGCAAGCTGAGTCTCACTTTACTGCTGCAGGCGCGCGGGCCAACGGCCACACTTATGGCAGCATGGGGCATCATGAAAAATGACGTTGATGAGTACATGGAGGTATTACATTTTATCAAATTTTGGATTTGAGGGGATATGATGGGGATATGACCAACAATATCCAATTGGGTCTCTCCGAAAACGGTGCGTAAGTGTATACCCCCATTTATGGGCAGCATCACTTAATAGGCAAACTGGTTAAAGAAACATCACATTTGGTACTTTGTTTTCCGACAACCCCCACATCATGAACATAATCCTACACGTCTACATCCCACAGGTCCCACATGTTTGATTTTTGACCAGGTGTTTGGATGCTCTTCAATAGAGTGGGATGAGTGGGATAAGTGGGATAAGTGGGATGGCTAACCCTTCGGTAGTCAAACATAGCAAATGAACATCCACCATTTATAGATGATTTTCCATGTATCCCATTTGTAGGGGATTTTCCATTGCCATGTTTGATTACCAACAAATCATAGGTGTCACCTTAAACAAAATCATGGCGAGTTGGCTGAGGACTACATGCGCTGCATCAGGGAGATATCAATGACATCAGACTTCGAGGTGAAAACTGCCAAGACTGTGCTGGTGCCCAGCGATGCCTGGGTGGAGGAAATCAGATATTGTTCGCTACAGGATCCATATCTGAGCATTATCTGAGCATATCTAAGCATAGTTTTCTCAGCGATATCTAAGCCATGGCTCAAATTTTTAAGGATGTCAGAAATGGGCTAAAAACACGGTCAAATTATGGAAAGCCAATGGCCCACCAGGGATGGTGGGTACGATGTGAGGTCAAAAAGCTCATTGTTGGCGAATACGTGAAGGTCCCTTCAGTGATGAAGCCAGGGACATTCGGTCTGAGGGTCCATACACAGAAACCAAGATGAGGTCATGGCTTTGATGGGAAGGATTGTTTCGTACGGTTTTTAGGATGTTCTTGGCCTTGCATCAAGAAGTCCTGCACCTGCTTGGGATTGTACCTAGCTGTTGATCATCATGAGTTTCTTAGGGTTGTTTCATCGTAAGAAATTGGGTGCCTAGATTTGCTGAAGGTGATCTTTGATTCCCAGATTGATAAATTCGGCTACTATGATAGATGGACGATGAATCAAACCCTGCTTCGACGAGTAGTGGACAAAAACATCAAACCCTCGACGCAAACAACAACTTCACAGGGCTTTGTCCAAGCAATGAAATTGGATAACCGGGATGGTTCGGGCTTTTACTTTCTTGTATGATCTAGATGTATAGTGTTTGTTTTAACCATTTAACCATAATTAATTTGCCATCAATAACCATGTATATAGATAGCATTACATCAATAACCGGATAGATTATAACATATTATAACACTATATAACAATAATCAATAACCATGTTTTAACCATCAATAACCATTATAGACCTGTTATAGATGTAATGCAAAATTCTCCATCCGCTGCCGCTGCCAGGTCTTAGAGCCTGCGAAGAATGATGAGCAAGGCATGATGCGTACGCGGCGCTCAGCCGCTGACGCAGATGTGCACCGGATGGGTTGACGAATTACGGCATTAATTACGGTTGTGCATGTGGGGAACGTGTAAGCAGTTGTTTTTCATTGTGTTGCGATCATTGAAAGCGAAGTGTCAACACATCAATGTCAAACAAAATGATTGGTGGTTGCACCCCATTCTCAACTATCTCATTGGAAACTATTGGCCAATCTTCAAAAAGAATGGCAGGGTCACTGATAATCATCCCGCACCGAAAAAGAAAATGGCTCTGTTTTACTCCTCCGGAACACATTCAGAGACGCCTAAGGTGTCCGATGCCAAGCCCTGAGTGACCTCTCCGAAGGTGCAGCCTGATGTGATTTTACGGTCCGGTTGAGTTTGTGAAAATGTGTGAAAATGGGATATACCCACCGGGACCCAAAGGCTAATGTTAATGTGTACTATATATATGTCAATATATGTATAATAATTATATGATGATGATGATGATGATGATGATGATGATGATGAAGAACCAATGGATTTTGGGTATTCCCAATTGTAGCTCCAAATTATTTCAGGTACCAAAAGCCACTTGTTTTGCCCTGAGATCTCGTGCAGGATGGGTGTCTTTGAAGGGCAGCCAAGGCACCAGTTTTCTGGAGAGGCACGGCATGGCCGATGTGATACTACAAGGGTTAGTCTGAAAATAGGGGATACCCACAAACAGCAATTTTATTGGGGAAATTGATGACAATCCACTGGAATATGGGGTATAGCCTATTTTCAGACAAAGCCTAATAATGTGTAGAATGGGATAGCGGGAGTGATTTACCTTGGCAACAATGGCAACTAGAGTAAGACCCACCACGGGTGAGGGTGGTGGATCTTTGGGACCTTTGGGTCAATCTCTACTTTGTTAGGTAAAGCCGCCGCCCCCACCTGACTTGGTGTTGCAAATTTGGTTCCCCAATCCATTGGTGCCGTACTTGTGACCTGTACCCATATCATCATACGGTTGGCAATATCCCAATGTCTCTCATTACCGGCGTATATTGATTTATCCTATTATTATATCCCACTGTATATGATATATATATATAAAATATATATTATTCCATTTTATACCATTATTTCCCACTATATCATTTGGTTGCTGCTCGCTTCCAGGTGTGCCAAGCCTTTCCTGAGTTGTCGTGAGGAGTTGTTACTCCATGCTGAGTTCGAGGGCGCCAGCCCAGAGGTTGGGAGGGTGGTCTGCATCTTTTGGCCGTGCCTGCCCTTATTTTGAGTATGAGTCACGATTTAATCTTGTGAGCGCCCCAATAAAAGCTCTATTTTAGATATTTTCGTTCATTTTTGGGTGGACAATATTGATTGGGACTCACACATACGCAATA
>Ga0126342_10005324_pt1 | contig 22383 bp, 19 predicted proteins | sample Cyp1metagenome_FD_92528 | JGI IMG/M metagenome (GOLD analysis project Ga0126342, IMG submission 92528) | Coral microbial communities from Lord Howe Island, Old Settlement Bay, Australia - Cyphastrea 1 metagenome | ecosystem: Host-associated > Invertebrates > Cnidaria > Coral ...
CTGACTAACGTTGTTTGACATCTACCAAAATGAAGAAACCATAGTTACATACGTAGTCATAGTTGGTTAGTAGGTGGTGGTAGTAGCAGTAGTAGTCGTAGTCGTAGTCGTAGTCGTAGTGGTAGTCGTAGTCGTAGTCGTAGTCGTAGTAGTCGTCGTCGTCGTAGTAGTAGTAGGTGGTAGTAGTAGTAGTAATAGTAGTAGTAGTAGTCGTCGTAGTCGTAGTCGTAGTCGTAGTCGTAGTAGTAGTAGTAGTAGTAGCAGTAGTAGTAGTAGTCTTAGTAGTAGTAGTAGTAGTAGTAGTAGTAGTAGTAACAGTAGTAGTAGTAGTAGTAGTCGTTGTTGTTGTTGTTACTGTTAGTAGTTGTGGTAACACTAGTAACTCACTAGTAACTAGTAATGGTAATAGTAGTAAGTAGTAAGTAGAACGTAGTGACGTAGTAAGTAGTAGATCGTAGTTAGTAGTAAGTAGGAAGTAGTCAGTAGTAACTTAGTAAGTAAGAAGTAAGTCAGTAGTAGCTTAGCTAGCAGCTAGCATGTAGAAGCTAGCAGCTGGCAAACCACTGTAGCCTCCACCGTCCTCTCATTAATCTTAGTCTTAGTGTCTTAGTATGTGTAGAAAAATAACAAATAAATAGATATAGTTAAATAGTTACTAAATAGTTAAATGGTTACATATAATATAGTAACTCAGTAGCGTCTGATTCTGATAGTTAGTAACATAATAACATAAGGGAAAAAAATAGCGGCGACTGCATGGTGATTGCAGCCTGAAATGTGGCCTTGCCTTGCCAAGGCTGCGAATGGTTCTGGCGATGTGGAAATCGAAGGTGATTTCTTCGAGACTGATGACCGTGACAAGGAAGATGAGGACAGCTCCTCAGAGACAGATGAGATTGCCTCTCCACCTGCTCCAGCAGTCCCAGATATCAGTTTTGGTGGTGTTGGTTGCGCAGCAGATGCTGTTGCAGGGAAGAAACCGAAGAAGAAGGGCAAGAAGGCTGTCGATGATGACGCGGATGTCTTGGAGGCCATGAGCGAGGCAGACCTGCTTTCTGAGCTGGCCGAGGACTTGGAGCTCAAACAGATCCACAAATCGCTGGACAAGCCGTACAACTGCCTGAGTGGTTTGGTGGTGGCCAAGGTGATCGACAACGGCCTGCGAGTTGGATACCAGCTCAAAGGAGTCACTTGGCTGCTGGGTTTATCCACATTCAAATGCTGTTAGTTAGTCAGTTAGTCACTTAGTCTAGAGTCTAGAGTCTAGGGCCTAGCCTAGGGCCAAAAAAATGTTAGATTTTAATCAAGCTCATCATCGTGACTAATGACTCATGACTCATGATGACAAATGACTAATGACTAATGAAATGACCAATGGCTAATGACTAGTGACTAGTGACTAGTGACCAGTAACATACTGTCATAGTGACATAGTGACATAGTGAGCATCATAACAACACTGAATAGGTCGCTAGGTCCTAGTAAGTAAATTGGTTGTATTAGGAGCCCTCAAAATCCCAGGACCGGAAATCCAAACTTTGAGGATGCATAATTTTTTGCAGGCACCATCAGTTCATATCAGTTCCTCTCTTGCACTTTCTGACCACACTCTTGAGAAGGTGCTGGCGCCGAGATGAAAAGCGCAGGGTATCCGGGTATCCAAAAAGTACCCTACCTACTGTGGAGCCATGGCCTCACCTGCCTCAATTCCATCACTATTTTTTTCATTTTTTTTTATGGCATTTCCCTAAACTTAAACAACACCATAGCCAGAGCCATATTTATCCATATGCCATATTCCATATCTTGGGTGACCTTGCAACTCGGTGAGCTTACGCAACCAGCATTTGGGAAGCCATAAGCAGGAGGTACAAAACTGCTGTGGTCCCCAGTGTCAAGGTCGTGGCAGTATGCAAGTGTTTTTGCATGCGGTGAGCAGTACTTTTTTTTCAGAACGCGTTTAACACATGTATGCTCCGGTGGTACTGTTATGTCTGTTATGTCATTGTTGTGACTGTTATGCTTTTGTGGATGTGTAACATGCACGAAGATGATGGAACAAATGTATGTAGAATACAGCATGTCGCTGTACACTGCACACTTGGAATCCAAATGTGAGCTGCTCTCCCAAAATAAACATATTCAATATTCACAGTTTTGAAGACCCCCCAGAAAGATCATTTGGGCACCAGGGTTAATATTAAATTATTGAATGAATGAATAATTAAAATAAAAAACATGATGTTATCAAAAATATTTATAATATACTATATATTTGTGGCCCAAAGGGAAAGGTGCGTAGCAGACTTGAGTAGCAAAACTATTGTACCAAGACGAAACCTGGTCTGGTGTGGGAAAAGTATCGGTGTGCAAATGGGGTTTTCTGTGTAATAGGTCCATGTCATGTCACTGATGTGTTTCTTCAGATGACGCTATCAGTTTCCCAAAAATTGAGGTGGGAACCAATTTGAAATAAATGGGATCCATGAATTTCCTTCACTTGATGTTGAACTTAGTGACTTAGGGTGGGGTTCCGCATATCAGGTCAAGATATGGATGTGGGCCAAAGCTCACCAAAAACGCCTTTTGGGAAAGTGAGTATCTCTTATTTTTGCTGCTGTTTTCAGGATGTTCGCTTTCGATCGGATATCTAACATGTCCATCTAGGACCTAGGACCTAGGACCTAGGACCATGTGCATCAATCAAACCACGACATATGGTACCTTGGCTTGGTGTGCTGGAAGGCTTCACGCAGCTCAGCAATGTGTGTAAAGGCGCCTGTGTGTAAAAACCAATGCGTGTAAAGATGTTTCATTTGTGTGTGTGTCACAGCTTCTGTCTGTGTGTAAGCAGGTCTGCAAAAAAACCTCTGTACAGTGTAAAGTGAGTCTGTGAGGTTTGTAAAAACTGTGAAAAAAAACATAGCCAAAACTACTCTGTGTAAAACTTGTTACTGGTTGTGGGCAAAGTTTCAGTTTCTGCTTGTAAACATGGTAACCCCGGTAACCCGTAAAACACCTCTGTGTGTACGCATGTATGTCTGTGTTTAAGCACTTCTCTTCTCTTCTCTCTGCAAGTGCTGTAAAGTGAGCAAAGTGTACAATGTACATTGCATGTAGCAGTGTAGCGACAATGTACTGTAGACTGTAGTGTAGTGATGAGTAGTGTAGGTTGTTGATTAGGTTAGGTGTACAATTTAGTGAAATTTAGTGTAGAACAATGTGGAATGTGACAATGTCAACTATGTCATGTCACACTATGTCACTACGTCACTAGCTGCTAGCTACTTGACTATTGACTAGTGACTAGTGACTATTTGACTATTGACTATTGACTAATGATTAATGGTAACAGCTAGCGCTAGCGGCTAGCGGCTAGGTACTAGCAGCGACTAGCAGCAGCTAGCAGCTAGCAGCTAGCAGCTTACTGATTATTCTAGACCTATTGGCTCTAGTAACTTTAGTACACGCAGAAGCTTTTACACAGAGATTTTTTTACACAGATGAGTTTTTTTCACACAGAAGCTTTTTACAGAGTCTCAGTCTCAGTGGAGCATTCACCCACAGAAGTCTTTCACCACAGAAGCTTTTACACTGATGACACTGGTGTCACACATACAAATGTTTTTTTAACCACAAAATGTTTTGACACAAAATTATCTGTCAATCAATCTATCTGTATCTGAATCTATCTGTGACTATGATTACGACTATGACTATTCAGACTATTGACTATATGCAATAACTATGACAATGACTAGACTGACTAGACTAGATTAGACTGTATGGCAAATGACATGACTGGGGCTCTGACTATGACTATGACTATGACATGACTGACTCCAGTGACTGCAATGACTACACTGCTATGCCATTATGCCGCTCTGCCGCTCTGCCGCTATGCCAGCCATGCCTTGCAGGACATGTTTACACACACAAGCTTTCACACACAGAAGTTTTTACACAAAGAAGCTTTTACACACAAATGCAATTACACACAGAAGTTTTTACATAGACTCATAGTGTCATAGAGAAGATTTCGCACCTACAAACACAGTTAAATACATATGTTCTTTCTCACAGAGAAACTTTTATCTAGAATCTAGAATCTAGACTCTAGACTCTAGACTAGTGACTTGACTAGCGACTAGTGACAGTGACTAGTCACTACTAGTTAGTAGTTAAGTTACTAGTTACTAGTTTAAGTTTACTAGTTACTAGTGTTACTAGTGGCTATGACAATGATTTTGAATCAGAGTACAATTGAATGTAAGTATAAGTACAGTATCGGTTAGTAAATAGTATCGTATATTTCGTATATTATTGAATGTGTACTGATATGTTTTAATACGTAGGTCATAGGTCCTAGGTCCTAGGTCCTATAGGTGATGACTTAGTGACTTAGCAGGCAGCTAGCAGCTAGCTGGCTTGCAGGTATTGCTGTAAAGAAATCTGTGTGGAGAAGTTCCTCTGTGCAAAACTTCTGTGAAATTTAGTGGCTTAATGACTTACTGAGTGAATTAATTAGTAACTAGTAATGCAGTGTAGTCAAGTCTAGAGTCTAGAGTCTAGAGTCTAGAGTCTAGAGTCTAGAGTCTAGAGTCTAGAGTCTAGAGTCTAGAGTCTAGAGTCTAGAGTCTAGAGTCTAGAGTCTAGTGAGTGTAGTGTAGTGTAATTAAGACTAGTGACTTAGTGATGGACTAGTGACTAGTGACGAGTGGGTGTGACCAGTGATTGACTGGTGACTAGCGACTAGAACGACTTGACTAGACAGTGACTAGTGACTAGTGACTAGTGGCTAGTGACTAGTGATGTGACTAGCTAGCGGCGACTTAATGAAGATTCAAGAATTTTGCAACAATGTTATTATTAAATACTATCGTTGAGTCACCTCACCCCATAGGCCCTCGGCCATAGGCCATAGGCCATACATAGTTATAACCATAGCCATCTTGACTGACTTTGGTTGTTTAACAGTCTAACTAACAAACTGACTGATTGATTCCACTGACCGTCTGTCTACCTATGTCTAAGTGTAACTGTATTGTTTCTGTTAGACCCGTCGGAATTAGTAGTAGTATCTAGAATCTAGAATCTAGTAACTAGTAAGTAGTGACTAGTGACTAGTGACTGACTAGTGACAAGTGACTAGTGACCAGTGACTTGACCCTAGTGCGTACATGGAGACATCCTAGTAACTAGCTAGCCGCTAGCCGCTAGCCGCTAGCCACTTCACTATTCATTAATCACCAATCACTTCGCTAACCGACCCATCCATCACTTATTTATCAGCTCATCCACCATAATCACAATTTATCAGAACAAACATATACATTATTATTATCTATATTAAAGTACTTATCATTGTCATATATTCTTTTCCATCCTCAGGCAAGGGCGCTGGTGAAGAAGCTGCAGAACATGCGGTCGCCGATGGCCAGTGTGCTTGAAAGGCGTGTCGTCCTGATGGAAATGATTCAGGTGTTGATGTGGAGAAAGGTGAAAAGCATCTCCCGGCACGATCTGGTGACCTACTTGAATTTCATGGACGAGAACAAGGTCAACCTGCCGTACCGCATTCGGTGTGACATTTTTGAGGTGCAGATTGCCAATCTCTGTGGGGACTTCTTGACTTCCGAGAGTGGCTCGGCTGCTGACATCGCTGAGCGATTCAACTACTGGGTGCCACCTGTGGGCGAGGTGAAGGAGAGCAGGCTGACCATGACCCACATACTCTCGGCTGAAGATGACCGTCACAAAAGGTTGAAGCTGGATGGTGCTATCACCGAGGAGCAAGAGGAGGAAATGAAGCAGCAAGTGTCTGAGGCCAGCCTTTTGATCAATGGTGAACTGATGGGGTTTTGATTCATTTTTGTTATTTAAAGACAATATAAGTATATTTGGTGAAATAATGGCAAAAAAAACTCACATAATGACATAATGATTTAATGACATAGTGACATATGACATATGACGTAGTGACATAGCGACAAAGTACTTAGTTCATTTTCATGATATTAATGTAAATAGTACTTAGGACTTAATACTATACTATACTCAGGTATTTCCACAAACAGTGTGTCCACACTGAGGGGTTCTTATGGCATGTAGTAGGTGACGGTAGGAGTACAGGCCGGTGCTTGAGCAGGGCGCTCACTCTTGGGCAAGGCAATTTGTCTCTAAATGTCCATATAAAGCGGCTCTAATGACTCTAATGGACTCTAATGATTCCAATGATAGCGTTAATGAAATGATTCTAATGATTCTAACGAAATCTTGACATGCGTTTCAAGTGCTCATTCTGGGTCCAGGCATTTTTCCTGTAAATCTCCTTGTAAAGCGGCTCTTCTGACTATGACTATGACTACTCTAGACTCTGGACTCTAGACTCTAAGCCTCTAAGACTCTAAGACTCTAGGACTCTAGGACCTAAGAGTCTCTTGTGACGTGTGTGGACATGCATTTCGATTGCACAGGCTGTCACAAAGTGACAAAGTGTTTTTTTAACGTTGCTCTTCTGATGTCTCTTGTGGCATGCGTACATGCATCTCAACCGTGCACGCTTGCGCAAAGTGTGTGTGTGTGTATGTGTGTGTGTGCCTGTGTTCTGGGTACAATTTGGGTCACAGCATTTCCCCCGCAAATTTTCATGTAAAGTCACTCTGCAGACTCTGGTGATACTGATATCTTGACATGCATTGAAACTGCACAGGCTCCCACAAAGCATGGTGCGTTGTCCTCGGTCTTGGGGTTGGTTCTCCTCCTCAACATCATGATCTCGCTCATTCTCAACATCCTAGTCCTAGTCCTAGTCCCCCACCAGGTCCTCCTCCATTTCATTTTATTCATTATCAGTATATCATCCTCATCCTCATCCTCATCCTCCTCATCATCATCCTCAATCCTCATCCTCACCTGCCTCCACATCATTATCCTTCACATTATCCGTATCCTCCTGCACCTCATCATCCTCAACATCATAGTCATAGGCAAGTATAGTCACAGTTATAGTCATGGAGTCATAGAGTGCAATCATCATCATCATCATCATCACCATCATCATCATCATCATGAACATCATCGTCATCATCACCATCATCATCATCATCATATTCATCTTTACCTTCATCATCATCATCATCACCATCACCATCACCATCATGATCATCACCATCAACATCACCATCATGATGATGATGATCATCATCATCATCGTCATCATCATCAACATCGTCATTGTCATAGTCATATTCATAGTCATTGTCATCATCATCATCTTCATCATCTTCATCTTCATCATCCTCGTCATCATCATCATCATCACCACCATTACCGGAACCGTCATCATCATCATCATCATCATCATCACCATCATCATCATCATCCAGCCCGGCATCATCATCCTCCACTGTTTCATCCTCCACTCCTCTTCTGCATTGTCATCCTTCCTTATTCTTATTCGCATCCTTCTCAACATCATCACCCTCAGCATCATCATCTTTAACTCCTCATCCTCAAAGTCAGTATTAACATCAACATCATTGTGCACAACATCATCTTCTATCTTGCATCATCCTCCCCCACATGATCACCCTCCTCATCCTCCTCCTCATCATCATCACAATACATGATCCTCCTACTCCCCCACATTGTTTATATTTATATTTACTACTGAAGCTTGAATGATTTGTAAATTTAATATTTTATTCATTCATATATTATATATATATATAGATGTATAGTGTTTCAGTCTAGCGGAGCCTTGAAGGGCCAGGCTATCGGCTATCATTTTTTCCCAACAGCGTAAGCTAATTGGGTCTTCAGCCCAGAATAGCTCCGGTGTGCACTGGTGCAGGCGCTGGGTCAGGTTCAACAAGGCTTCGGAAAAGGTTTTGGAGAAGGTTCCGAAGGTTCCGGAGAAGGTGTGAGAAACAGGTCAGGTTCAACAGGGTTCCGGAGAAGGTTCCGGCGAAGGTCTGGGAGGCTTTGGTGCAGAGTCAGGTCAGGTTCAACAAGGGGTTCCGGAGAAGGTTCCGAAGAAGGTTTGGGAGGTTTGGTGCAGAGGCAGGTCAGGTTCAACAAGGTTCCGGAGAAGGTTCCGGGAGGCTTGTGCAGAGCCAGGTCAGGTTCAACAAGGTTCCGGAGAAGGTTCCGAAGAAGGTTCCGGAGAAGGTTCCGGCGAAGGTCTGGGAGGCTTTAGTGACTTTAGTGCAGGGTCAGGTCAGGTTCAACAGGGTTCCGGAGAAGGTTCCGAAGAAGGTTTGGGAGGTTTGGTGCAGAGGGAGGTCAGGTTCAACAAGGTTCCGGAGAAGGTTCCGGGAGGCTTGCGCAGAGCCAGATCAGGTTCAACAAGGCTCCGGAGAAGGTTCCGAAGACGGTTCCGGAAAAGGTTCCTGAGAAGGTTCCGGAAAAGGTTCCAGGTGCAAAGCAAAGTCAGCTTCAACGGGGTTCTGGAGAAGGTTCCGGAGAGATTCCGGAGAAGGTTCTGGAGAATGTCGGGGGGGCTTTGGTGCAGAGCCAGCTCAGGTTCAACACGGTTCCGGAGAAGGTTCCGGAGAAGGTTCCGGCGCTAGGTCTGGGAGGCTTTGGTGCTGAACCAGATCAGGTTCACACGGTGGGTTTCGGAGAAGGTTCCGGAGAAGGATTCCGGAGAAGCAGGTTCAACGGGTTCTGCAGAAGGTTCTGGACAAGGCCTGGGAGGCTTTGTTGCAGAGCCGTTTCGGAGAAGGTTCTGGTGAAGATCTGGGAGGGTTTGGAGCAGAGGCAGAGCAGGTTCAACGGTTCGGAGGTTCCGGAGAAGGTTCCGGGAGGCTTTGTGCAAGGCAGGTCAGCTTCTATAGGGTTCCGGAGAAGGTTCCGGAGAAGGCCTGGGAGGCTTTGGAGCAGGCTGAGGTGTTTCCAACGCTTGGCTTCACAGCATGCTTCAGAAATATTTGTAAAAATAAAACGTTGCGGCGGCTGCTGGGGATCGGATACCATGGAAGCTTATTTCTAGGGTTTTGATCACAGGGGTCACTGACAGTCACCGGATATCATAAAATAATTCAATATTCAATGATGACTTTAGTGTGTATGTATTGATTATACCATATGTTTGTATAGTAATATGTATATCGTAAAAAACATGACTTTAAGACTCTAAGACTTCTAAGATTACCCACCCAAAAACTACAACCAATATCACTATCAGCCATCCATCATTATCAACTTAAGATAACCACTGGACTGGACTGTAATACTGTAGTAACTGTAGTATATTCATTATATATATAAATATTGCTTCAACCACTGCACTAGCCACCAGTACTCGGTAGTCACTAGTCACTAGTCACTAGTCACTAGTCAATAATAGTAATAGTAAGTCACTAATCACTAATCAAGTCACTAGTCATCATTAGTCACCAGTCACTTGGCAACAGTCGTATGTCATACCTATGACATCCAAATGTTGGAAAATTTGTGCTGTTTCGGCAAAAACATACTTTTTTGCAGGAAAACGGCGATTATTATTGTCTTCTGCTCAGAATTGGATTTTGAATTTTGATGGAATTTTGGAGACCTGCAAGTATCAAAGGAAGTGCACCAGAGTCAAGCACATTAGCTCAGCCTACATGCATTCATTGCCCAAAGACTTAAGTTGCTAAAAGACTTAAGTTGCTAAAAGTAAATGTGTATAGCAACAGTTATCTGATGTTATCTGTTGGTGTTTGATCATATTCACTTCTGAAATGACTGTGTGTTAACTCTCTTGCTACTAGGGACAGTGAGTTTTTTTTAATAGAGATACTCTTCATGCTGGTTGCCATTTTCAACAAATGAGGCACCTAAATCACCCTTACCAGTCTCATGATCAATCATAAAAACCGACTTGGCGCCACACTGCGCTGAAACTATGCCAGCTCAAACTACGCAAATTATTTTGGCAAATTTAGCTTCAAACAAGTTGATCCTGAGCGTGTTGGCATGATCAAGGTGGTCATCATTCGACACATGTCTCAGGGAGGACTAAATGACATGTTGCAGAGACAAACTCAAACCCAGTTGTTGGTCTTATTCGCTTTCAACTGTAAACCTCTATCAATTTGAGCAGAATGCACGTGTCAACGTGCACAAAGTCTCTTCTCCTCCAATTGACTCAGTTGGTTGAACATTCCAGCTGCAGCAAAATGATGGGCAAAGCAAATTTCATGGTATTTTCACAAAGAAGTTTAAGTGCCCTGGGCGCAAAATCCATGCACAATCACAGAGTTCAAACGATGTTTTTTGCAAACGAACATTTTTTCGAAGAAACGGCAATAATTCTTGTAGTTTCATGAAACTACATTTTTTTTGCATACCTGGATGTTGCAGGTATGTCAAATGACAGTGTTTTGGAGCAGTTATGTCATGTCAAGTGTTGTAGATTGTAGAAGTCCTGCCCCATGAACAGAGAACGGCTTGCGGCTTAATGCCATCCTTTGCAGGTTTCTTGTGAAGTGCTGGTCGATTCTTTTGGAAACACGAGCGTGATGCAAGCCATGAATGAGCCTGGCAAGTATAAGGGCAAACTTTTGGAATTGATGACAGCTTTCGCTGCTCTCTCCAACCACTATGAGGTGAACAGTGACTCGCCGAAGGATGATGACGTGCCAGTGATGCTTGGCAGGATTGCTAAAGCTATTTGCCTTCTCCTCACGCCGTTTCCAAAGCATGGTTGCCCTGCTGACCTGCAAGCGGCACAAGCTTTCAAGGGCACCAATGTCATCATGATCACCTTCAGAGATTTGCTGCTGAAGCACCCATGGTGGCAGAAAGCTTGCAATGACTTGGTCAACAAGGGGGCCGCGACCACTTTGTATCAGGCAAAGTTGTCAGAGTTTCTTCAGAGGCTCGAGTCAAATGAACAACTTGATGCTGCGTTCATCAAGGAAGTTGCTTGTGAGTTGCCACAGATGAAAACGAAAATGCGGGCTGGCTGCACCGATGCCTTGGAGAAACTTTTCCTTGCGAAGTTGCAGAAGACCTGTGAAGAATTCCTCTGTGGAACAAGCTTGACAGGTTCCATGGGCATGTTGGAGGCCATTGCCAGTGGCCTTGCGCTTTTCCAGCAGTCAAAGGGTGTCTTGCAGTTGTCCAACAAACTCATGGCCTACAAAGACAACAACCTGAACAAGCTGGCCTGCATGGAGTTGAAAGAGCTTTGCAGCAGCTATCCAGAGTCTCAGTCTGACTTGCCAGTCCCAGACACTGCGGCTTCCAGGAAGGAGACTGTTAGCCGAGTCTTGGAGATGTGCAATCAGGTGGAGTTGGACTCGGAGACTCTCAAGGAGATGAAGCGCTTGGCATACTGGATTTTTCGCGGGGTCTCCTTGCAATTCCAGGTGCTTGGGGTTTCTAAGTAACTGTAGCTGCTAAGCTAAATAGCGGCGGCTTTTCAACAGGGCCATCTTTGTGATACTGATACTGAGTACTGACTTGAATCATAATTTTAACATGTTTTCAAGTGACCTTCCGTGATACAAATCACTGGTCATGTTTGCTAATTTATCAGATTGTGATATTTGATGGACATGCAAAGGAACTATAACTATGCAAACATACTAACTCATAATGTCATAATGTGATAGTGGCGTCATAGTGGCATAGTGTCATAGTGATAGCTAGTCAGCTACTCATGTCATAGCTGCTTAGCTGGTACCTGGTAGCTGGTTGCTGTAAGCTGCTGCTAGCTGCTAGCTCCTACTGTGACTGGTCGTTTTAGTCAATTGTTGGTTGGTTCGTTGGTCGGTTGGCTAGTTTCCTAGTTACTTAGTTACTTAGTTACTTAGTTAGACGGTACAGTTACTTAATTAGTTTAGTTTAGTTAGTTTAGTTTTTAGCTAGCTAGTTAGTTAGCTAGTTACGTTAATTAACATTAGTTAGTGAGTTGGTTGGTTGGTTGGCTGGTCGGTTAGTTGGTTAGTTAGTAAGTGAGTTAGTCAGTTCGTTAGTCAGTTCGTTCGTCAGTCAGTCAGTTAGTTAGTTGCTTAGTTTTAATTACTAGTTAGTCAGTCAGTCAGTTAGTTAGCTAGTCATAGTCATAGTCAGTCAGTTAAAGTCATTACAATCATAGTTAGTTTAATATAGATAGATTATAGTTAGGCGCCGCTAGCTAGTTAGTTAGTCAGTCAGTCAGTCAGTTAGTTAGTTAGTTAGTGTGTTAGCTAGTTAGTTAGTTTAGTTTAGTTTAGTTAAGTTAAGCTAAGCTAAGTTAAGTTAAGTTAAGTTGGGTTGAGTTAAGTTAGTTAGTTAGTTAGTTAGATAGTCAGTTAGTTAGTTAGTTTGTTAGTTCGTTCAGACAGTTATATAGTTAATCCAGTTAGTTAGTTCAGTCAGCTAGTTCAGTTAGTTAGTTAGTGTAGATTAGTTTAGTTTAGTTTAGTTTAGTTTAGTTAGCTAGTTAGTTCGTAAGTTTCGGTTAGTTTAGTTTAGTTTGTTTAGTTTAGCTTAGTTAGTTAGTTAGGTAGGTAGCTACTGGGGTTACGTTAGTTATATTTACTCTCGTTCGTTAGTTTGTTCATTAGTTCGTTCTTTACTTAGTTAGGTAGCTACTTAGTTTAGTTTAGTTTATTAGTTGGTGAGTTAGTCAGTTAGTCAGTCAGTCAGTCAGTTAGTTACTTAGTTTAGTTTAGTTTGTTAGTTAATTATTTAGTTAGATAGTTAGTTAGTTAGTAAGTTAGTTAAGTTTATTTATTTATTTAGTTAATTAGTTAGTTAGTTAGTTTGTTAGCTAGTTAGTTCGTCAGTGAGTCAGTAGTTCTAACAACAAGTAATAATAGTAATGCAAAATTGTTTGTCAATTAGTTAATTAGTGAGTTTTTCTTTTGGTTTCATCCATTTCTCCCTCTTTCTGTCACCAATCTATCTGACTTAATCCCTGTCTTGTATTTCCACAAATTCTAGTGATTCTAGTGAGTCTAGTAACTAGTGGCTCTAGTTACTAGAGTTACACTCTATCGGACTCTATCGGACTCTATCGAAGGATATGTAAATATGTGTTCTTTTCTGATCAATCTTTGAATCCATCTGATCTATCAGAGAATCTGTCAGCTCGACCTATTGGACCTATTGTTCTTTCTCTCTGACTCTGACTCTATCGGACTCTCTTGAATCTAGAATCTGCAACTTCTTATTGAATCTATTGATCCATCTGAAGCTATGACTATGACTATGACATACTATGACTATGAATCTATTATCTATTTAAGTCATCTTGGTTTGTGTGAGAACCTGTCTGAATTACGGTTTATCAAATTATCTTCGTACTACTTACTACTGACTAAATTAACTTAGTATAGACTCAGGCTATAGACAGTGACTTACAGTTAGCAACTAGTTACTAGTTACTGTTACTAGTTACTAACAACAGTTACTAAATTTTACTAAATACTTATGTTACTTACTAACTACTTACTAACTATTTATTGAACTATTTTTTACCTAGACTCTGTCAAACTGGACCTGGGTATCTAATTTCTTTATAGATAAGATAGATTCAAATATTACATAGTTAAATAGTAACAGTAAATAGTATCAGTTCGTAGTAGATTGCGTCATTTTTCTTATGCTGCCCAGTACTCGGTACCCCCCAGTGCTCTAAATTCACCTCTGTGAAACATTATCCCAGTTACCTGAGCCTCATCCTGGTAACTAGTAACTAGTAGCAGTAACTCTAGTGGCTCTAGTGGCTCTAGTGACTCTAGAGAGTGTAGAGTCTAGAGTCCAGAGTCTGGTTAAGTCAAGCGCAATGTAGTGTAGTGAAGTGTAGTGTAGTCACTTGAGTCACTAGTCACTAGTCAAGTCAAGTCCTTAGTAATAGTAACTTGTAGCTAGTAAGTAGTTACTAGCAGCTAGCAACAAGTAGTCACTTGTCACTAGCCACTAGTCACTTCACTAGTCACTCAGTCGAGTCTAGTCAGTCACTAGTCAGTCTTGGTAACTCTAGTCTAGTCTAGTCTAGTCACCTGTCACTAGTCACTAGTCATTAGTCGCTGGTCACTAGTCACTAGTCTAGTCAATAGTCACTAGTCACCAGTCACTAGTCAAGTCTAGTCTAGTCTAGTTGACTAGTCAGTCAGTTAGTCTAGTTCTAGTTTCAGTTCTAGTTTTAGTTGTCATTATCATTAGCCGCTAGCCCATGGCTAAAAAAAGTTACCTGACCATCATTTGTTTTGTTTTGTTTTGTATTGAACTGGTTGCGATCCTCAAGGCTCAAGAGCTTCGGCAAATCCAAGTATGCGTGTGCCACCAACAAAGATTAAACTCCACGCACGTGCACACAGGCACACCCGCCAGCCACTTTAGAAGATTTCCAAAGCGACATGCTCCCAGCAACTCACCTGCCAGTCTGCTGCTGCTAGCTGCTGCGCTGCTAGCTGCTAGCTGCTAGCTAGGTGGTTATTTAGTTTAGTCATTTGGTAGTGATTCTGCCAGGCCGGCTGCTAGGCTGCCTGCTAGTGCTAGGCAAGTCACATCCAGTCTAGTCAGTTACCTAGGACCTAGGCACTGCCCTGCTAGTCAGCTAGTCGCTCGTCGGCTAGTTAGCTCGTCCCTTCGTCCCTCAGTCCTGCTTAATAGAATCAATAGAATGGGTTACTAACAGCCATGTAGAACAGCATAGCTACAGCTAAGCAGCTAACATAGCTGAGTTAACAGTTAGCAGTTAACAGTAGTCCGCCAGTCACTCTAGTCACAGTTCTGTTACTAGTCACTAGTCACTAGTCTAGTCAAGTCACTAGTCACTAGTCGTTATTCGCGTTTGGAACTGTCAGCTAGTAACAGCTAGTAACTAGTAACTAGTTAGCTCGTGGGCGTTAAGACCGTTAAGAAAATCTTCGACCAGACGCCACACATACAGACTGTGGACTAGACTCTAGACTCTGAAACATAGACTCTGGACTTGACTAGACTTGACTGACTCTGGACTTTAGACTTTGATCTACTCATGCAGACAGATTTCACCCCATGTTTTGAGTTTATGTGTAATCTAGAATCTAGTCAAATCTAGTCGTCTAGTAACTAGTAGCTAGTAATCTGAATCTCGTAGTCTAGTGAATCGAGAAATCTGGTTTCTTTATTTATTTAATATAAGCCCAGGGACAAGTTTCCTAGGCCTAGGGCCTAGGCTTGTCTTTGAACATGATCTCATCCCAGTGGACTTTTTGAAAAAAATCCTTATATTATATCTGACATACCTGGCACATTTGACAGACCTAGATTTATCACTAGCTGTCACTAGCTGAGCCACTGAGTTAATGACTAATGACTAATGACTAGTGACTAACGACTCTAGACTCATGACCGGTCAATACCCAGCAAAGATCGGATGGAAAACAGCCTGAGACATACGCCAGGTCGCCAGGTACACTTTGCCTGACTTTCAGATTGAACTAAGTAGTAACTAGCTAACTAGCAACTAGTAACTGTAACTATGACCAGTGACTAGTGACGATTGACTAGGATATGACTAGGACTAGGACCCATTCATTTATTTTAAGTTGTGTCTACAGTTCAGACTACCAATGACCTATGACCTATGACCTATCTGACCTATCTATGACACTTCAAACACTTCTATCTGCTGGCTCTGGAGTTCAAATTATGCAGCTAGATTTTCAAGCCTAGGGCCTAGGGCCTAGAGTTAGGGCTTAGGAGTCGAAAGTGTTGTGCATATTCAATATTCAATCTTCACATGCATGTGCTGTGTTCCATGTCCAAGTCTTCCAAATTGACTTGTAGATTGTTGTGGATTAGATTAGATGACTAAATTTGATTAGATTAGATGGTTAGATTAGATTAGATGACTAAATTTGATTAGATTAGATGGTTAGATTAGATTAGATTCTTAATCTTCGATCACCCACTTTTCAAGTTGTTGATCTGTTGATATCCGATATCTGTCCAATCAAATTGCAAGTCCGCAATCAGAATCTGCACGCATTTTTTACCTTCCATTCCATACTTTGATTGGTGTCACTTCTGGAATCAGGCCGGTGAGGGCATTGTCGAGGAGGAAGTGGTTTCAGTCTTTCACTTCAAAGACTTGCTTCGCTTGGTGGACATGGCCAACAGTGTGACTACTGGAGTTTGGGATCCAGATGTGTTGCAATGGATGCAGTACAGCCTTGACTTGGCCATCGCATCTTCGGATTTCAGAAAGGCACAGCTCCAGCAGAACTTTGACACCCTTGCGAAGGCTGCAAAGGTGCTTTTCACCTTGTCCCAGAAGGTTGCGACCATGGAAGAAGATTGGGCGACGCAGAGGATGGGGCCCTCTATGGAGGGTTTGGAAACTCTTATCAACTTTTCCTGGTGTGCCAAGAGCCAGAACTTGTTGGAAGGCACCGTGTTTCTGGACAAACTGGAGGTGCGCGTTGCAGAGGTAAAGTCTTTTGCATTTCAGACCATGAGGAAAGTCAACGATGGGACCAAGAGCTTGATGGAGGACTTTTGTTGGGTACATGGTGGATGGCAGTAAGTTGGCCCGTGAGTAGTTCAAGTGGATTTTTTTTGCTGCCCTTGGGTCATGGTAAAATGCCTTTGTTGCTACTAACTAACTGTTACTTACTTACTACTTTATATAACTTTATACTTTCTTACTGATTCATTCACTGACTTACTTTCTGACTTACTTGATTGCCTATATCCTTACGCACTCACTTCCTTACTTACCGACTCACTCCCTGACTCACTTACTGTACTGTACTTGTACTTAGACTTTTTAGATTCTTACATATACTTATTTCCTTACTCACTTATTTATTTACCTGCCTACCAGACCTACCTACTTACTTACTTGCTTTCTTACATACATTGCTAGCTAGCAGCTAGCAGCTAGCATCAGTCAATCAATCAATCAACCAATCAATCAATCAATCCATCAATCAATCAGTCAATCAATCTACCCATAGGTCAACCAATCAATCAATCAATTAATCAGTCAACCAATCAGTCAATCAATCAATCAACCAATCAGTGAACTTAGTAACTTAGTAACATAGACTAGACATAGAGTATAGATGGTCCACCCTCTGTCCCGGCATCCTTCAGTATCAGTCACCACTTTCCAAACAAAAACATTGTCATTCCTTTATGTTTCTGTGTTACCTGTTACCGTTACTGCGATTGTGACAGTACTCGGTACTGAGTACCAGGTACTGCGCCATGCCTGCGACCTTGCAGCTCATAAGTCTATGTGTATGTCAGTGTACAGTGTATGTCATATGTTTTCATGTGCACTTTCCAATTTGTTGTTCTTACGCAGGATGAGAGCTCCTGGAAATCGACTTTGACAGAAAGTTCAAGCCTTGAGGATGTTTTGGCTGCATCTGCTGCTCCTGGCTCCCTTTCTAGCCTTGATGGTGCCGAAGTCGAGGTCTGCTTACAGACTTTGAAGCAGGCAGGGACCAAACTTGGTCAACTAGCAGCTAGCAAGTTAGTGATAGTGCTTTAGCTTTGGCTCTCTTGAGATCAGGCACAAACCTATGGCCCTATGACCTACCTAGGGTCCTATACATATATATATATATAGTGGCCTAATATTTATATTATATGTTTTTTAAAGTAAGGCTTAGCTGAGTTTATAGTTACATAGTTAAATTGATATCAATATTTAATATTAGTAGTGAATATGTGGTATGTCTGTGGTTTCTTATGTCTGATTGCATGCATATGACACAACAGGCATGATTATGGTGGTTGTGATTCATATGTCATATGTCGCACAGCCCCGCAGGCCTTGGATGCAATGCGGAAGCTGTGCGTTCAGCTGAAGGCCATTGAGCGTCCTGATGTCAAGCTGCAGGAAATGGTGCCTGACTATGACGCGGCCTATGTCAAGGTGAAAGTCTTGAAAGCTGAAGGTTTGCTTGCCTGTGCCTTGACCCAGACCTGTGCTGATGGTGGTTGCTCTCGGGCGACTCTGCGCTGGGCGCAGGACGTTGTGAGGGGTCAATTGGTGGACTTGCCAGAGGACATGGTGGAACCAATGCTCCTTTCCGAGGCCAAGAAGATTTTGGAACCCAACAAAAATCAATGAGCGATCTCATGGAGCGTTGTGAGAGTCCTGCGAAGTTGCTGCAATAGCATAGCACCATGGCGGCCAAATTCGATGAAGTTTTCAACCCTTTAGCGTATCACCAATTTGGTGGTTGGGTCCGCGCAGCACAAGCTTTTTGGACATGACCCTTGTTTCTTGATTAGTGACTATTGACTACTGACTTCCAACAACGACATATGACATTTGACAGACATGACATTTGACATGGTATATAGCTGTCACATATGACATAGCTGCTAACATAGCTACTGTAGCCAACATTTTAGATTCGGATTCTAGATTCTAGATAAGTTTCAATTTCACCATTCTATTCAAATTGAACTGTGGACAGTGACAAACCTCTTTCACACTTGTAAATTAGTTAGTTGCAGATGTGCATGGTTGAGATCTCGGCTAATACTGATACTGATAAGATGAAGTCGCTGGAACCACTCACTAGTCACTAGTCACTAGTCACTCTAATTTTGGTAATTACTCTATTCATTCCAAGTAACTATTGAACTATACTACATTGACTATAGTACTAAAATCATACTATAGCCTTACCAAACGAGAGCGGTGCCAACAGAACACACAGATTTCCAGTCAGTCTTGTGCTGGGTTGTTTGCTTCTTCCCCTGTCGATTGGATGGGGTTTGTTCTTAGAAGTGGTGCAGAGATGTAGCATCAGGAACTCTTAGCTGCGCTGCAATGGTCTGCGCCCCCTAGGCTTAGCGACCATGCCAATCCTTTTTTGGTTCTCCATAGCCGCAAAATGGCCTGGCCTATGCCGATTTCAACAGACGTCCTGTGGGGCATGAACCTGCGAGGTGTGAGCCAAGGGAAGAGTGGCAGAGATATATCAATATCAGTATCAGATATCTGATATCACAAGAAATTACCATGTGTAAACTTATTAATATAGTTAATATAGTTGTAATAGGTTATTATAGTAATATATTCTGTTTATTATCAGATCAGGAGATACATACATCAGATATCAGATGTGCAAACATGAAATAGACATAGACATAGACATACACACACACACATATATATATATACATATAGAAATATAGAATCTAATTTTAAAAAAAAGTACGTAACCATAGCCATAACCGCCTTAGGTACAGTTAGTAGGGACCAAGCGGCGGTAGCGACCTATTCAACTTAGTGACCCACTGACCTAGGACCTAGGACTTAGTGACAATGCTGCTAGGGCTAGGGCCCTTAGTGACCTAGTGGCCCTGACTTCGTGAGTAGCGTAGCAGCACTCAACTAGGTTCACAGGAATAGGGTAACATCATTCATAAAATTCAATAAGGAGACATGGTGAAAATGAACTTTCCATCCTTGATTCATTAGTTTCGTAGTGTCACATTGTCATGGTTAGGGCCTAAAGGCATATGAAAGTATAATGATAATGACTCATTGTCATGGACTCATAGTCATAGACTGACATAGACATAGAAGAGACAAAGAATGAATAGAATAGAATATAGAATATAGTAACCACATGCGCGCAGGCATGCACACACACATACACACACTAACTAAGACTAAGGCATAGACTTAGACTCTAAGCTCTAAGATGTGCGGGCAAATATATATATATAGATATTAGTATATTAGTATATAATTTACTATACTACATTATACTAATACTATACATTATATCATTATAGTATATTATGTTACTATTTTACTATATTACTATAGTACTATAGTTACTATATTACTCTATTACTATATTGTCGACAACTATGGCCTATGGCCTATGACATGACTATGACATGTGACTATGGCTATGGGCTATGACTAAGACTATGCACGTGTGCAATTCATGTCTATGATTGCAGCATGTGGTCTTCACTGAAGCATCCAAGATCACATTGCCGTGGTTGGGTTGTAGCCAAACTCTTCGGAACCTTGTGACTTTTGAGACTCGCAGGGCCATACGCTCGGCATGAGGTCTCGGCATGTGGCTGATGGCAGATGGGCAGCTAGCTGCTAGCTGACCTGGACCTAGCTTGCTGGCTGCCAGCGGACCAAAAAAAAGGGCTGTGTCTCGGGAAACGTTTCAGGCGTGGAGTGGTGCAGGGGCAGGGTCAGGTTCAACGAGGTTCCACAGAAGGTTCTGAATGTTCAACAGGATTCCGGAGAAGGTTCCGGAGAAGGTCTGGAGGCTTTTGTGCAGAGCCAGGTCACGTTCAACAGGGTTCCGGGCAAGGTTCCAGGGAAGGTTCCGGGGAAGCTTTGGTGCAGAGCCAGGTGAAGTTCAACAGCATTCTGGAGAAGGTTCCGGAGAAGGTCGGGGGGTCTTTGGTGCAGAGCCAGGTCAGGTTAAACAGGGTTCCAGAGAAGGTTCCAGAGAAGCTTTGGTGCAAAGGTCAGGTTCAACAGAAGGTTCCGGAGAAGGTCTGGAGGCTTTGGTGCAAAGGTCAGGTTCAACAAGGGTTCCGAAGAAGGTTTAGGATAAGGTCTGGGAGGCTTTGGTGCAGCCAGGTCAGGTTCAACAGGGTTCTGGAGAAGTTTCCGGTGAAGGCCTGGGAGGCTTTGGTGCAGAGCCGGGTCAGGTTCAACAGGGTTCCGGAGAAAGTTCCAGATAAATTTTGTGAGGCTTTGGCTTTGGTGCAGAGCCAAGGTGGGTAAGTTTAACAGGGTTCCGGCGGTTCCAGAGAAGGTTTGGGAGGCTTTGGCGGCTTTGGTGCAGACCCAGGTAAGGTTCAACAGGATTTGCGGCCATTTTATTCATGGAAACCCAGCTGAGGTGTTTCCAGCGTTCTGTTTTTCAGCACGCTTGGGGAAAATGTGTAAAAGTAATAAAGTAAAACCCTGCGGCTGGTGGGGATACCACTGACCTTGTGTTACATGAAAACTTTGATGCATGGGATTTAGGGGCCGGCAGCTGGGACCAGAAATGAGCCCGTGTATACGTGTAACTAGTAACTAGTAACAAGTGCCTAGAGTCAGTCGAATCACTAGAACGATACATTGTGCAAGGCACTACTTCCTTTTGGTGTTAAAACAGCGGACTGTTATGAAGCGCCAAATCTTTAAAAAAACGCAGAGAGGAATCTTGAAAACACAAACCGGTTTTGCATGTCAAGTGTTAAAAAAAGATGCAACTAATGAAAGTGAGTTGATGGGTTTGCTGAAGCCCTTAATACCCATTGACGCGTTGCCATTTTATATTAAGGGATGGGGAGGGCAGCGGTGCACATGGGCACGTAGTGCAGCTTGTGGCCGCAGGTGGTTTACTCCACCGTTTTTCACCCGTCCCCCCCTGACCCCTTTTAATGAACCATGAGGTTCGCATGACCACTTGGGTCGTGACCACTTGGATCACCAGCCCTGATGGCTCCAAAGGTGTTGGCAACATATCGCATGTTTATGTTCTAACTCAATTCAGTTCTATCAGATTCTATCAGTCTATCTATCACCTCACTTGACACACTGACACTGTTCACAGTTTTCACCTTTCACTCCATATCCTTTGGTTCCGAAAACTTCACCATGATCAATGCCATGTTACATCCGAGGATCTTATTCATCAGATTATTGCTGTCGGCACTGCAGCCCAACGTCATTACTCCAGCACAACTCTTGTATATCGGACATACCCTGGCAGTCCTTTTGCAAGCACAAGGAGCCCCAATTGGATACCACTCAGTGGTTGAATGTCGTCGCGCCTGCTTGGGCACCGAAGAGTTTCAGACTCGGCGGCATGAGCCAGGGTGCCTCCCTGAACACGGACATGTTAACGGTTACTACTGACTCTAAGGACTCACTCTCTTCATCATCAAGTGACAAGTGACTTGTTCCTCCGGGATTTCAATCAAAAAAACCAACGCTGATGCGTCTATATTGGAACCTGATAGTCTATGACATGAAAGAACAGATGAATAGAATTAGAATTAATTTAATTCGAAATAGCCATAGTCATAGTCATTAGTCATTAGTCATTATCATTAGTCATTAGTCAGTCATTAGTCATTAGTCAATTCATTAGTCAATAGTCACTCGTAGAAATCTATATATTTATAAAATATATCAATAGTCAATAGTCATAGTCATAGTTATAATAGTCAAGTCTAAGTCTATGAACTAACTAACTAGCTATGACTTGACTGTGACTATGACTATGACTATGACAGACTTTGACTATGACTATGACTATGACAATGACCTAGGACCTATGACCTATGACATATGAGTCCATGACAATGACAGTTCAATTCAAGAGCTGCCAGAGTGCCAGAGTGTTGATTGTTGTGTCCGTCACACTGCAGAGCACCAGGATGCAATGCCCTGTAGAGTACACTGAC
>Ga0126342_10005325_pt1 | contig 22382 bp, 17 predicted proteins | sample Cyp1metagenome_FD_92528 | JGI IMG/M metagenome (GOLD analysis project Ga0126342, IMG submission 92528) | Coral microbial communities from Lord Howe Island, Old Settlement Bay, Australia - Cyphastrea 1 metagenome | ecosystem: Host-associated > Invertebrates > Cnidaria > Coral ...
AGTGGTCCGAACGTGGTGTGTTTTGTACATTTTGACTTGGAAATGTGCTTCGCGCCACAACGGCGTGCAATTTTTCATCTCTCCTCTGGCCAGCTGGCTCCGCTCCCGCCGCTTTAGCGAGCCTACTTTTCGACCCTCCGGAGCCACAAATCATTGGAAATATAGGAAAAACACAGTGAATCGCGACTTTCCTACCTTTTCGTGTATTCCTTCGAACATACGTGTGTGCATTCGGGTTCGTGGGCTGCATCTTGTTTTCATTCAGTTGAGGCACATTAGGAACCAGTTGCAACTATGTTTATATTGGTGATGGACGAATCTGTTGGTTATATTGAGACAATTTTGACCCATAACCCTGGTTAAGTAGCCAGTTGCGACCACACTCGCCGACCTCATTGGCTGTGATAGTTAGATGCAAGGAACCATTGACTGCTCCCAATCACCACACATTTCAGTTGTTTATTTCTTTGAAACAGGTATGCGGGATGTTCATCACCAAAAATGGAAGTTAAACCGAAAAATGTGGGTTTCATTCTGTTTGACGTATCAAGAGTTGGATTTGCGCCACCAAACAAGGGCTTGATTCATAAACGTAGGAACTTCAGAGACGTCACCCACCACAATGGGTACGTGAAACCGTATAGATGATATGAATCAGGTAGCAAAAATAGGGCAGTCAAAACTATGGAATGAGGACGTCTTTCTCAATAGGGGCCTTTGGATCTGGCGGATCTGGCGATTTGCATCAACGCCAGACTTTAGAATTCAGAGCTCGCGAAGATATCAAGGATATCCTACAAGTTCCACTAGCATGTAGCTATTACCTACTGTTTAGATATGTTAAGATACACCATAGACAAGAAACCATACCTGCTGGTGATATGTAATATATCATATACAATACACGTATAATTGGCTCAACTACAGCATTGTTCAGTCAGAGTACCGACTCAACCATAGCTTCACTGGCCTGGCCGACTTCACCGTAGATTTAGTCCCAAAGATTTGGCAAAAACTGGGGCTATTGCCACAGATGCTATGGATAAAACCCTGTTCACACCGGTCACAGCATCGTGCAGGAACCAGTAGCACAAGGCGGGAGAGATCGCCCTCCAAGCTGGCACAGCTGGAAGATGATCAACGATTGGAGTTGAGACTACCCTAGCATCCATGTGACCATCAATTTTCAGAACCAGAAATGGTGGGATATCAAAAATCATCTCCAAATGAGGCCATGGGACTGTCTTTCCTTTTTGATCTATAGTCTGATTGGGGGTTGAAATCACATCCGAAAAGGCATGGTAGCGGCCTTGATATACCATCCCAAACAATAAACAAGGTCTGGTTTTTGCTCACGCCGGGGATAGCGGCACGGCTCTGGCCATGGGTCTAGGTAAATCACTGGCGGTAAACGCAGATCTAATTCTATCTTTCAACCCGAGCCTAGTCAAAAATAGACACATACCATACATAATGTCAACCCTGGATTAGTCAACCCCTAGGCTGTTTAATTGGGCCGGTACCATTTGAGTATCAAATCATAGCTGTTGGGGGAATACCACCCTAGTTAATTGATAAATGGTTTATTAATCAAGGGTTGACATTATACCCATCTATTACATCTGAAACTGACAGCTTGTAGTGGGGCTACCCGCTGGACCGATTTCTGGGTCCTACGCGGATGCAGGTGAGGGTGACTTCAAGTCACAAAGGGGGCCATCCGCATCCCCGATTTCGGACAGCGGTTGGGAAACCTAGTGCTGGCCGGCGATCCACAGAATTTTAGAGATAAACATGGATAACCAAAGGCATTCCATGGGGTATTTCGCCACTGCAACTTGTTACATACACACACACGTAGTACATACATACAAACAGACATACATACATACATCCATGCATGCATGCATGCATGCATACATTACATTGAATTACATCAGACTACATTAGATTACATTAGACTACATTAGACTACATTAGACTACATTAGATTACATTAGATTACATTAGGTTACATTAGGTTACATTAGATTACATTAGATTATATTACATTCATTCATACATACCATACCATACCATGCCATGCCATACCATACCATACCATACATAACATACAAAACATACATAACATACGTAACATACATAACATACACTACATACATAACATACATATATTACATTACATTACATTACATTAAATTACATTAAATTACATTAAATTACAATAAATTACATTAAAATACATTAAAGTACATTAAGTTACATTAAATTACATTAAATTACATTAAATTACATTAAATTGCAATACAATACACTACATACATGCAGACATAACATACATAACATGCATAACATACATAGCATACATAGCATACATAACATACATAACACACATAACATACATAACACACATAACATACATAACATACATAACATACATAACATACATAACATACACAACATACATAACATACATAACATACATAACATACATACCATACATACCATACATACCAAACATACCATGCATACCATACATACCACACATGCCATACATGCCATACATACGATACATGCATCCAATCCATACCATACCATACCAGACCAGACCAGACCACAGACAGACAGACAGAGACAGACAGACAGACAGGCAGGCAGGCAGACAGACAGACACACAAACAGACAGACATACATGCATGCATGCATCCATCCATCCATACATACATCCATCCATCCATACCATACATACCATACATACCAGACATACCATACATACCATACATACCATACATACCATACATACATCCATACGTACATCCATACATACATCCATACATACATCCATACATCCATACATACATCCATACATACCATACATACCATACATACCATACATAACATACATAACATACATAACATACATACCACACATTAAATACATAACATACATAACATACATAGCATACATTACATTACATTACATTAAATTACATTAAATTACATTAAATTACATTAAACTACATTAAATTACATTAAACTACATTAAACTACATTAAATTACGTTCATGTGCGCAGATGACCCTGATTTGTGTGCGCAGATGACCCGCCAACCGTCTTATCAGTTGTCGCTTAGAAAGTTGATCCCATTTTTCCCAGGATTGTTCCATCTTGATTTCCCCTGAGGATCGATGTATCATGAGGCATTTGCGATATGGTGCTTCCTTAGGGTTCATCTTCTCCGGGGGGCCCAGTGTTCTGTCAGTACCCCTACATGCAATCACTCTGGCTATGTGTTTGTCACGAAAGAGGTCTTGCAAGAGATGAATGATGTTGGAACTGAGAATTTCCGTCTTTCCAACTCGGGGCAGGATCTTGTCGATGTTGGACATTACCTGTTGGAAGCTCTCCAAGGGCAAAGCAGCGGTTTGCTTACCTGCAAGTCTTCGGCGCTTAATTTCATGTTCTATTTGGACTTCCGGCGAAATCAGCTCGGAGCGGGCAAAATTGGACGGTTTCCTGACTCGGATCTGGCCGGTCAGGGCATATTCATCCCCTTGCACAGAGGAATCCAGGTGCACTCACGGACACAGCATGGGGACTGAATCGAGTCGCCCCAAGATCTTGGCCATTGTTCGGGAAAATTTTCTGGGGTAAATGGCAGTGTATTCAGTTCTGAGTATGGGACCATCTTTGGTTATGGTGGTACCTTCAGTTGGTTGGTGGTTATGTTGATGATTGCAAATTTGGCCATGGAGTGTCTGATACAGCTTTTGATGGGTGGTGAGAATGACCATTCCCTTTTTCATCATCATCCCATTTAAGGGGCGCTTGAGGTTTCCTGCCCTACACATATCAACCTGACATGCTTTGGTATAGGAGTGAACGTCGGCCAAACCTGGATGGGTGCATCAGCGATCGTGCAGGCTGCTCCCAAAGGAACTCACGGTTGTTCTGAATTTGATGGCGAAACAGCACGATACATAAGGCAATTTGGTACAACAGTTGATATCGTTTTTCCGCATATGCCTCTCGGTTGTCTAGGGACCTGGATTCATTTAAACGAGACCATGAGGACCACGGGCCGCAGTCCGGGCTTACCCACACGTTGTGGGGTTGGTGTCGGATCATCATTGCAAAGTGAATCCAAACCGCAGGGCTTGATGTCCTAGACATTGCATCTGATGGGTCAGGGGTGATCTGGAACTGCAGAACACTTCCAACAAACTGATGGGCTTTCCCATGGGCCTGGTCATCTTGGAGGCTTCATGCAATTCAGTTTCGAATTGTTTGATGAGCTTGCGCGAACGAACGAGTTCATCTTGCATGACTGTGTTTATGGTGTCTTCCCAGTCCTCTTTCACTCTCTGTGCTGTCTGAGGGCAGTGCATCCGGCATGGTCTGGTGGACTCCGCTCGCTGTCTCCAAGTGACGGATCACCCGAGTCAAGGCATTCTCCATGTTGAGCATCCTCTGTAGCATCGCAGTGATCATCTCGGTGTTCCCAGATGTCATAGTCTCGGAGGCATACGTCTCGGGTTCGACTGCCCATTCTCCTTCCTGCAAGTCCGGAAGGTGATAGGAACTTGGGCGGCCTGATCTCACCTTGGCCTTGGCGGCCACCATGCTTGGCTTTTGCAGACGTGACATTCATCGGATAGCTGTCTTGGGGAATCACTGGCATTGGCATCTGCTGTGACTCGTGCTGGGCTACCTTCAGCTCCACAAAGCGAAGGAAGGGACGGTGCTCCAGTTTGGTGCTTGCACCGCAACGATTCACCATGAAACTCACCCATTCCTGATCCTTCCGTGCTTCCGAGAACAGATGGCCGGCATGCTTCTGGCCGAATGTCATGGTCTCGTGGGCTAGTGCTTCCAAGGTCAGGTGGCTCAGGTCGGCCACCTCCACATCGATCGGAGTCTGCATTTCACGCAACCTCTGGCTGAGGCTCGACATGTCGGTTGGTCGGACACGGCACAGTGGATTCACCTTGGTGTCGATCTTGAGCCAGGTTTTTTATTGACTGAGTCGGCTGAACTCTGGCGGAGAGGTTCACCTCTGTCATGATGACTCATTCCGCGCTGGTGATTGTTGCACTGTCGGGTGAAAGTTGATTCATTCTTTGATCGGCATTTTGATTATTTGATGGTTTGTTGTTTTGGCGTTTTGGCGTTTGTGTGATTTTCGAAAGTTGGTTTCTGGCTGACTTCACCTGTTTTCCTGCTGTCTTCGGTCACGAAAGTCTCAGTGGGTCTGTCGCGAGACTTCTGGCTGATCTGGAAAAATTGGCAAGCTTGGGACAACTCATTTATGTCAAGCATGAACAATCCTCTGGGTGATAGCTTGAATTTCGCAGGTGTCCCAAGCATCGGACTTCGTAGCACTTGATCGTGGCAGTCAATGCTCGCTTGCAGGGCTCTCATTAGAGCGTTACTGAACAAAAATGGGGTACCACCTTCTACTATGGCCACTTTCAGCTGCAGTGATCCTAATGGGATGACTAAGGCCTGGCTGCTGGTCAAAGTTCTTTGGTTCCCAAAGCGGAAGGTGATTTGGCACGGGCATCGACGGAGCTGCTTCTTGAGAGCAGGGTCCAAGTGCGCTATCAAGCTGGGCAAATGATCCAAGATTCCGGCTGCACCATGATCCAAAAAAACACACTGTCTTCACAAGTGCTGGACTGTTGAGACATGGTCCCATTGGCAACTGGCACACATGCAACATGGTTCCTGGACTGTCTGTGGGACATCGGATGTTCCCTGGCAAAATGGCTGCGGCGATCAGGGTTGTCACTCTCAGTGGTGTGGGTCTTAGTCCTGGGCAATCGGCTTTGCAGTCGCTGTCGAGCAGTCATGGGAGGTTCCATATCTTTATTACTCTTAGACTCCTTACGGACTCTATCCCCATAATAATAGTACATGGCATCCCCGAGTCTTTCGCGATTGCTTCTTTCCCCACTATGATTGCCCATTATTCCCAACACATGTGCTGTGGCTAGCCATGGTTCCTCATCAATGGGACACTGAGTCATCACGTTGGGCTCGCTGGAATCTGCAGGAATTCCAGGATGGCTGGAATCAGCTTCACTGGCGATCAGCGTTGTGGTTGGCATAGAGCTTTGGGTGCTGGCTCCCTGGTTGGAAGCACTTCCAGAACCACCTTTGAAAGGACACTCGGCCTTCCAATGTCCCTTGCGGCCACATGCACGGCAAGTCGACTGTAGGATTCGTTCTTGAAGAGCGCGTTCCGGTCTGAATCCCTTCTGTCCTCCCTTGCTCTGATTCTTGCCTCCATATCCCTTTCCTTTGAAACCACCTCCTCGGGATGTCGGGAAGAATCCCCGATTCCAGGACTTTTCAGACAATCTACGCCTGGCATCTTGGTATGCAGTGAATGCTTGGGCCAACTCTGTGTCCTCTTGGATCAATTCCGAGGCCGAGGATTCGAAATCTGCTACGAGCGCTGCGACATCATCCTCACCCTCAGCTATCATCGCCTCAATGTATTTCTCCTCCGTCATGTCCTCCGAGAGAAAGTTCTCGGCAGGCTCTTGAGCCTCTTCCACAGTCAGTGCAATCTGATCGTAGACCTTGTCTTTCATCTTCTTCTGACCTGTGACGTCCATGAAGAAACTGGCACCCAAAAGACGGATGCTTTCACCTACCTTTTTGATGGTAAGCTTCCTGCTAGAGGCCTGGTCTCCTTCAAGTATCACACGCTTCTTGTCATCAGGACCCAGTGTAGAACCCCGCAAGACTATGAATGCCTGAAGATCCTCAATGGACATTTTCCTGGACAGAAGTCTAAGTCTGGCTACCAATTCAACGTACTTGTCCTTTGGCCATGCCGCAGTGACTAGCTCTACTTTTTGCTGTGGTAAATCAGCATGTCATCCTTGCAGGGTCGAACGTGGGCACCAAGTATGCCAGCTGGCTGCTGACATTGTTCAAGTCACCTGTCTCGCCAGTCCCAGTTCCTGCAGTTGTCCCGGGCTCTGGCATCACCTCCACTCCATGGATGCTCCTCTATGCCTCTATGGGAGCTCCGCTACCAATGAAGACTCCAAGCCGCTGATGCTTTCCCACCACAGCAGCAGTTACCAAGTCTTATGGCTACCACGGGACGAGGCCCCCAACAGTGATCCCGGTCGCTATGTAGCAAACAAATGGCTTAGAGGCACTACCAGTGCCCTCCCACCTCGGGACACCTGAGCCACAGTGCCTTGCAAAGGGATCCAAGATTAATTCACCTGACCGGGAATGCATGTTGGGATTCCTAGGATGGTATGTTGGGTCCCTGGTTGATGCATCCATGGTCGCGTATTGGAAAATCACAATATATATATATGTATATATATATATATATATGTATATATGTATGTACATTTATATGTATATATATATGTATACTTATATGTGTATACATATATGCATAATCCTATCCCCCTAATGCTTAACCGGGGTGCGCATCCCCCCTAATAATAGACACCTGTAGGAGTTTGTAGTATTAGGGAGTATTTTTTTTATTAGAGTGCAAAGCTTCCCCCTAATACTAGATTCTTAGATTTAAACCTTAGTTAAAACAAGTATGTTTCCCTTTTTCAATATCGATTAAATTCCGTTTTAAACCAGCTATATAAATTGAAAAAAGCTAAAAAAACTATTGCCGAAAATTGGATTTCGAAGGTTCCCTTAATATTCAACTAGGCACCTTAATAAAGAACAATTTTTAAAGAATCTATGTCAAAATCGATTAAATTCCTATTTTTTATATCTATTTGAAATATTGCCAAAATTGAATTTCGAAGGTTCCCGTGATAGATAATTGAAAACCTTCAAAAAATAGCCTAAATCTTTTGACTTCAAAGCGCAGACCCTAATAAAAAACAGCCCGGTGTTGACTAGTTTTTAGTATTCGTGGGTGAAACCCTCAAATGGGACCTTGTTTTTTTTGTTTAAGGGATCAGTTAGAAACCAAATTGGCCAACTTCAAATTTGCCCAAATTTCGAATGGACATGAGTTTTTAGAATTTGGGGTACGTTTAGGAATAGTAGGAAGGGATTATATATAGTTATGTATATACAGTATATATATATATTATATATATATATATATGTGCATGTATATACATATATATATATACACATATTATCAATCCACCTCATCTTTTCTTTTATGATCTGGGCTTATATTATCTCATCTTATCTTATTCTACCTCGTTTAATCTTATTTTAGGTTATCCGGCCTTATCTCCCCCTGTTATTTTTTATTCTTTTCTTATCTATCCTTTTGTTTTACCTATCTAATCTATCTAATCTCTCTCTATATATAGTCTCTCTAGTATATCCAATCTATCTAATCTATCAAATATATCATCTATCTGTCGACCTCTGTATTTGCCTACCTGTCTATCTGTCTATCTGTCTGTCTATCTGTCTATCTGTCTATCTCTCTATCTGTCTATCCGTCTATCTCTCTATCTATCCGCCTATCCGTCTATCTATCATTTGTCTGTTTGTCTATTTGTCTATCTGTCCTTTCTTTTTTTTCCTTTTCCTTTCTTCCCTTTCCTTTAAATCCCATCCCATCCTATCTGTCTCATCTATCGTATTTATCCTGTCTATCGTATCTATCTTTTCTATCTTATCTATCTTATCCGTCCTACCTACCTAAACCTCTAATCCTCTCTAATCCTTTCTGATCCTTTCTGATCCCATCTAATCCGGATCAATCCTCTCTAATCATAATCCCCTCCAATCCCCTCTAATCCCCCCCAATCCTCTCTAATGCACTGTAATTCTCTCTGACCCTCTGATCCAGTCCAATCCCCTCTAATCCTCTCTGAACCCTCGCTAATCCTCTCTAATCCTTTCTAATCGTCTCGAATCTTCATGAGTCCTCTCTGATCCTTTCTAATGCTCTAAAATCCTTTCCAATCCTATCTTATCCCCTCTCACTGCCTAGCTACCTATTCATCCATCTATCTTTCTGTCTACATTGGAGTGAAACAGACTTCATCAATATGTCATCACCGTGCGTTCACCAAACAAAACTGGTGATATAACCAGCAATATAACCAATAATGGAGACTCTTCTTTTTCACCTGAAATTGGAATATGCCCATTGACTAGTGATGGTTCGGATTGCGACGGATCGGTTGATGTGGAAACCCCACAAATTCTAGACCAGCAGACCATTTTCCCACGGAAACCATGGGTTTCCCACATCCCTGCCAGTTTACCCCAGGGTATATACATACATATATATATAATGTATATATATATATATATATAGATATAGATACATGTATATATATATATATATATATGTGTAAATGTATATATATATGTGTAAACATGTATATATATATATATATATATATATGTGTGTGTGTGTAAACATATATATATACACATGTATCCGGATATATATATATATATATATGTATTATCCACACGTGTTGAGTAGGCTGCGCATGTCGGCATGGATATCACATGTACTTGGCCTTGGATGGGATGATTGGCCTTGGATAGTCAGAGGTCCCACTGCTACTATGGACTCCGGAACAGACTCCTCCGGATCACAAAAAGGAAGTGCCTTGGACGAAGAAAGGCGGTGTAGAAAGCCAGGATGATGTCAACTAGAAAATTGATGAATAGAGTGGTGTTATGGATGTATCATGTGGCTTTCCATGGGGGCACCCCAAAATAGATGGTTTATAATAGAAAACCTCATGAAAATGAATGATTTGGGGGTACCCCTATTTTAGGAACCCCCATGTCTTCGAATAGAGAAAACCCCACCATTTCTACCAGGGAAACCCTGTGGTTGGAGCAACAGTTTGAGAGGCTGACAGCAGCCCTTTGGCTGGGCCAGCACTTCGCTGATCCATTTCATGTCAAACCCATGGCTTTTCCAACAGTTTTTTTTACAATAAGTATTATGGGTATGATGGAAAACCCTGTTATGTACATATATAACTATATGTTTATGGCTTTTCACATAATAAGTATGATGATATATCATTGTCTCACGTTACTCGCCCCGGTGATCAAATAGCGAGTAGGTATTCCCGTTGTCCAATCACCCATTTTGCATCGTTGTTGTTCTTTATATATTCCGCATTATATTGGTGATATTGGTATGGATAAATTCCTCAATGGGTTTGTTTGAGCAGAATGAGGGTATAAGAAATTTAATGGTTGACAGCTAGCCCATGGTTTAAATCTCTATTTTGACTTTACATTATATGGAGGTTTCCATAAATGGTGGTACCCCAGAATGGTTGATTTACAATGGAAAATCTTTTTAAAAATGGATGATTTAGGGGTACCCCTATTTTAGGAAACCTCCATATGGGTTTTTACACCTACCATTGATCGTGGGGATTTATCCGTTCCCCTTCCTATCAAGCACCCCCGAGAAGCCATGGTTTAAGTTTAGTAGGGGATTTACACGCATTTGGACAAAAATCGGTATTGAATATGGACGTCTCCTAAAATAGGGGTACCCCCAAATCATCCGTTCATAGATGGATTTTCCCTTATGAATCATCCAGCTATTGGGGTACCCCCATTGTAGGAAACTTCTATATTAGGAGGATGGAATTCATCTTTATAAGCCAAGCCCGACCTCACTGTGATGCCACAACGATCGCTACTTCGGGGTAACCATCCCCAAACTCTATGCCTTGCTAGAAAAATCATCCGGAAAGTTCGAAGATTTCCCAGCCGTGGAGCTGATACCATGATAACCCCATTGAAATCCCTCTTTGTTGACGGATGAAATCCTATGATGTTCCGAATATTCCCATGAATTCCCATAAAATCCGTGAATTTCTTTGGATTCAATCCTCATTTTTTTTAAAGTGGGAAACCCAATCCCATAAACATACCATGACTGGGGAATTTGGGAATGGTAAACATACCACCCATATACATAGTGATGACTTGGGGATGGTTTCTGGCATTGGGTAATAGAACTCAACTATCTATCTGTCTAATCTATCCATGTTAAGAAACCACCAGTTGTTACCCTCCTCTAAAACGTTTATATACATAGATGTGGAAAATCCGCCAGTTGTAGATCATTTTCTGACCGAAACCAGTGGTTTTCTACATCTATGCAAACGTTTACCCTAGGATACATTATCTATAATAACCCACCAACATGATATTTATTACATATAATCACTGGCCATCTCAAGAACCTAAATTGGAGGTACCTACCATATATAAGGCCTATGTAAGGCCTATGTAAGGGAACACCCCCACAAAATATAGCCTTATATGGTACAGTACCTCCATTTCAGCATCCTGAAATTCCCATTGATATAAGCCCATAAAATTGTATGCTATCCCATGACATCGCTATCTTTTTTTTGAACTCCTGTGGGACCCCAACCATGTTTTAGGTGCCAAACTCGATCCCAGCAGTTCTGCCTCCACGGGCGTTTCGTCAAAGGCATTCCGAATCGGCCGCTTGGCCGTGGTTTTTAGTTATTCTTTTGCTAGATTTTCATGGATTTGAGTCAATGTTCATGGATTTCACTTGATTCTTTTTGAGTTTATTGGATTTTTTTCCATGGTTTCTACTGGAGTTTTATAGATATTTAAAGCATGACACATGGAAATATGGTCCAAAACTTTGCTGATTTTTCTCAGGAGTTATACTTCGCACCCTTTATTATACATTGGGGATTCTCACAATCCATGAATTGGGAGTCCTTATTAAACAACCATCCAATAGGTTTTTGGCACTGCTCACGTGGATATGAGTGAACTGATTTTGAGGTACACGCCTGAGATTTAAGATAGAACTCAGACATTGAGCCAAACTTTGGGCATTTGGTACTGAAATCATCTTCGATGCCCCATTTTCTGCAAATTCGATGTTAAATATAGCGGGAGGGTCCCGCCAAAACTAACACACAAAATTTGGTATTTTTTTCCTCCAAACAAAACATTCGGGAGTACAACTTTGAGGCCTGACCGCCGACAGGTCATGAGTTTTTTTCAATGTTATTACCCTCTGGTAAACTAGAACAGAATAAGTATGGAACATCACATTTTTTAATGGGTAAATCAACTATAAATGGGCCATTTTCCGTAGCTATGTTAGTTTACCGGAGGGTATATCAACTATATCTCAAACCATCCACTTCTGCCCAAAAAAGAAGAATCATGGCCACAAATAAAAAAACCGATGGACGACCTGGTGAGGGTGAAATGGCAAAGCAAATTGCAACACTTGTCCCATTTTTTAAGGCCAGATCTGGATGTTTGCATGTAATTATGTATATTTTACCATTCATAATGACACATTTCAATACATTCATCAAAACTACTATATTGATGATTCAGATGCCCCAAAAAAGCAGTTGATGGGTATTTCCTTGGTTTTGCCATAAGGTTTTTATGGCATTAGTAGGACTTTTAGTCGGGTCCTTTAAAGTCCCCATGTTCACCTGAAAACAAGCACAGACACACACACACAGCCGCGTATATATATATATATATATATACAATATATATATACAACAACAAAAAACTCATGAAGTGTTTCATTTGAACGAGTTTCCGTGAAAGCAACAATCTAAAAAAGGTAACTCGACAAGTCACAGAAGCTAGTGTGAGCGATCTTGAAAATCATGCCGCTTTGGCTCAACCTGCAATAGCGTCTGGCAATCGTCACATGGCAATGGAAGATCTGGGATTCATAGCTACATGTAAAGGTACATGAATCTCCCGGAGTTTTTGTAAACATAAATCGTGTGGTTTAGCCGCCAATCATGAACCTCCACTTGACATCTGCCAGGTAAGCCGACAGTGACAGTGCCTTGGTGTTCCAGCCGGTTGCATCAAGGGGATGCCTTATGTTCAGCCCCTAAAATGGTTAACACCAGCTGTGATGAAAAAAATGCCAAACGGCAGGGGTGCTGACCCACGATACCATTTTCCTGGCAAAAAAACTATTTTCTGGCTACATCACAATTTTTTTATTTGATTTCCCAACCAAAATTATTTCTCTTGCCAGTGTTAAAGGATTCTATCACCAGTCATTACTTCCATTTTGGTGCTTCCAGATCGCTAGTTTACGGCTCATTCTGGATCATCACAATGCCACGGCTGAGCACGTTTTTTTTCCCCCTGCTATTGGATTGCCATGAACCGTGGGATTTATCAGGCTTGGTAAAACTGAATACCCAAAAAGATCCAGCCATATTGGACACATGCTTCCTGACCCAAAAAGGCAGGTACAGTGGGTACCTTGGCAGGTAGTTCAAAAATGTGTTGCCAATTTTTTGCGGAAATAAATAATGACTGGTTGGTGGTTTCAAACATTTTATATTTTCCATAATATATGGGATAATCCTTCCCATTGACTTTCATATTTTTCAAGATGCTTAAAACCAACAACCAGATGATATTGACATCCTTTTCTTCCGAAAAATAAACTGCCGGGGACCGATCTCAGCCATGAAACCATGTGGTGAGGGACCAGCGACGGGGAAAAATCCCAAGCCGAGAGTTCAATCGAGTGCCTTGTGCTGCTCGGCTGAAGGGACGTGGTGTATTTTTTTTTCTTAAAACTATATATGATGAATGTAAGCCTCCTGCTGAAAATTCTATCTCTGCTGGGTATCTAAGGTTAGCCAACCTGTTATTTTGAACCACCCTAGAGCGCCGCGAAGGTTGTTTTGATACGGGTATTTGAGGGTCAACTTCCCAACATGCCGTTGTGTATTCAGTTGACCCAACTTACAGGTGGGGTCATCCATGATCTTAGCATGTTCCTTCGGTACGGTTTGGCGTTCGGAACGCGCGTTCTGAGCGGATCCTTTTTCCAATAACTAACCCAAAGTTTATGTATTTACTGGGCCTGGACACTGAAACCTTTTTCTTCCCAAATAAAAAAGGATTTCGAGAGCTCCTATGGGCTCAAAATGGTGGATGAAGCCACCAGAAAGTTGATCTTCCCAACTCCGGATCCTTTTTTGGCTGAAGCAAAAAAGGCTCTGGCCTCACCAGATTTGTGGGGCAAGTAGGTTTCCTTCCCGGATCCTTTTTTTCTCTGAAAGAAAAAGGTTCTGACCTCTCACAAATTTTATCGTAGTGCTATTCACAGAGGTCCAAGAAGACTTTGAAAACTTGTTGAAAAACTCTATGTCACACAGCGGATCCTTTTTGCAAGGAGCAAAAAAAGGATTGGGAGGCTTCTGGAGCCAAAAGCCACTATAAACCCCCCCTGCGTTCGGAACGCGCATTCCGGAACACGCGTTTTGCGTTCTGCGTTTTGACCGTGCTAGGTCCATGATATTCACATTTTCGTTTTAAGAATCCATGAAATTCATTGTGGTTTATTATGTTTTCATTTTGTTTTATTGATGATCGAGCTCTTAAACAGGTTAATTGTGTAAGGTCCGATGCTGAGGCCACTAAGACTGGTCGGGATGTCCAGAATGCTGTCCTTTCACAGTTGAACACCTGGAACTGGGGCTCCCAACTGGATGATTTCAACCCCCAAGTGTGCCTGCTTCAACAGGGGCCTGAACAAAAATCATGTGGAAACCATGAAGCCATATGAAGTCAAATAATTTCGAGCACACGCATTCAGAATCTTGAAGCAACTTGTTCCTGTCCCCTGCCTGTGTACCCTTTTTTTGTTTGGGTACCTTGGTTTAGAGATCTTCGCCGTCCACTGAAATCGTGTCGTTGGACGATCATGGCCTGTGATTTGAGGTCGTGACTTTCAGCTGGGCAAGTGCAAGTGGGCCGACCAATGCATGTGCCCAGATGGGGGTTTCCATATTGGGATTGAACTATCCAGATGGATCCAGATGGTGCTTCAACGTGGTTCATAAATTTTGAAACCCGAAATCTGCAGACTTAGATTGTTGAAATATGTAGAATGTCATGTACCAAGACTCATGGCTATTGGTAGGTTTAGTAATTTGTCCTTTGCATTTTCTTTGCAAGAGGTTATATAAAAACTGTCAACAGTCAACCGTTTCACTATCCTTGTGGAAACAGACCACCACAAAGCTGGTCAGAATTTTCCAGGCTTCTGGGAACCGATAGGCGGTTTCCCATTTGAAGATCCAGTTTTTCGGTCAGATGAGGCGGTCATTTGAATACCCAATTTGTGTCGTGAAAAATAGTAGGTTATACCGCCGCATAGCATCTGGTGTTGGACCCCAGGCCACAGGAATACCTAGAACTGGCGTGCATTTCATGGGCGACCTGGGGGTATTTGAACACTAAACATGGCATGTGTACATCGTGTTTCATTCAGAAACTTGAAATCAAAACCAATGAAAAGAGAGAGGAACGTATTACATTAAATTTTCCGGTGGTGTAGAAACTGGGGCCCGAAAATGCGTACCTTTCTGAAAAAACTTTATAGAAAAGGTTATGCTTTTAGAGTTTTCTCAGCTACTCACCTGATGTAAAATGTCTCCCGTCAACCATGGTCGCTACATCTGTAAATTACAGACAGTCGATGGTTTCTATGCATGGCTATACATGATATTATATCCTTATATGGCTATAAATTTCTGAGTTGAACATTCATCCTTTTTTGCTCAGAATGGGATGAGAAAATGGGGTCCAACTTCAGTTTCAAACTGGAGATAACCAGGTTATCGCCCAGAAATCAGTCTGGGAAGGCCGAAAAAAATGCTGTGTTTGAAACCCTTGTTTATCGTTATCGTTGTTTCCCACGTTCAGGCTTTGCTGTAGTTTTTGTGGATGTGGGCTGAAGATCAATCAATATCAATCACCTATCTTTCAAGTGTATTTTTGAGACTTTTGTACCGCTCTTTCGACAAAGCCGCCAGGTACTTGCACGAATCAGGCACGATTATGGAGGCCCAAAGGGGGCGCCACGATTCAGCCAACATTTATCAACATTCAACATCTTTGTCCAATTTCCGAAGGGGAACCAACGACAGCAGCTACAAATTGATGGTCCCCCTTGTATGCATATATATATATATATATTATATATATAAGCATGCATAAGTTGGTGTATTCCTTTCGGTATGTCCATAAAAAAAGGCTGGTATTCAGCTACCGAGGTTGAATGGGGGATCCCCCAAGGGGAGAGATTTTTGTCCTTGAGTCAGCCTCGGCGACTCGTGGCAAAGCATCTGTAAACCAATGGGCCTTTGGGTCTTCTGGTGATTTGGAATGTGATAGAGATGGTTTTTAGATACCCAGATCTACTTCTTGTGGTTTTTGTGCTTAGTGCTGTGGAGATCTTTAAGGCAACGACTCCAGCCGATCTGTTCCCAGGCTTGCTGCTATTGGAAAGCCCAAGGACTGCTGCCATGGCTGGGTTCAGAGTTTTGGCCATTCGGAGGATCATTTCATGCACCCCTTTTTCAAGGGTACCTAAGGATGGGCATTGTTTTGGAAATGAGTATCTGGAAAGTACTCCCATGTTTGTGGCCGCGAATATCCTGAAAAACCTTAAGGCTTCATTCTGCTTCGCAACACTTAGAAGCAGAAGTGTGACCTCAAACCATCAGCCGCCTCGGTCCTCGGTCATCCACCGATGAACCGAAAGGAAGATGTCGCTATGGTGCGAACTGCAAGTTGGGACACCCAGTCGCTTCATGGTGATCCAGTTGCTGATTTTTGGGAACAAAAGTGGTGCGAACTGCGGTTGAGGGGAAAATGCCTAAAAAATCGGTTGACATCATTTCTGACTTACTGGTGCTAAATGCAGGGAATTTTCGGGAATGATCCCAGTCATCACTAGTTTACTAATCATCCCAGCAACCCCCATTCCTATGCATTTCCTACGTTTAGCACCAGTAAACCAATATACCCTCCAGTAAACTAACAGTTTCCTATAGAAAATCACCATTGTTAATAGGCAAATAGTAAACCATCTATAAATGGGTGATTTTCCACAGTAATTATCATGATTTTTCCCGATGATGCTGATGCTCCATAAATCTCCATGTCATTTTTGCATCCGGAAATAAGGACGGTCGGAGAATTCATAAGTTACTGTACCCTCTGGTAAACAAACAGTTTGCTATTGAAAATGGTCATTTATAGTTGATTTACCAATAAAAAAATGGTGATTTCCCATAGTTCTGTTAGTTTACCAGAGGGTAAGTTTGTTGACTTAGGTTTTTGAAGATGTCGTTAGTCACACCACGGTGACTAGATGATCTAGATGGTCTCCTCTTCCAGCTCAAGCTGTTGTCATCGCGATAGTCATGAAGAGTTTCTTTATGTGGATTTGGGGGTTATTTTCTCTATTATGGTTAATGGATGTTAATGGTCACTAATGGTGATGAATGTACAATATATATATATATCCCCAAAATCCCAAGCTCGCTGGATGGTTTATTTCATGAAACATCCGAACACAAAGAAAAACGCTGGATGAAACTTCGGGGTACGCTACCATGACTGGTTTGGGAAACCACCATGACTGTCATAACTCGCCATTGCCAAGGAGGACGCTCCCCAGTAGCTGGTTGATGTTCACCCATCCAACTGCAGCTGTCTCCGAGGGCGCCCATCATTCCAGCTTTAAACCCATGCAGTCCAGATCAATCTTATCCTCTGAGATGATTTCTTAGTTATTGAAAACACTTCATGGATGATTAACATCCATGAACATCCATTGACCATTTTCGGATTTTCCCATGATTTTTCCATAGCTTCGAGGAGTTTGAAGAAGACTGCCGGTATATACCTGGCCCCTGCAGATTCCCAGATTTTTTCTAGCTCAGGTTTCTGCATGAGGATCCAGAACCGCCTCCCAGGTCCGGGGTCTTAGTTCGGTTGCAACGGTTGCTTCACGGAGGGCCGCGTTTCTGGGAGATTTAAGGGCTGGCTGGATTTTTCCATGGGGGAGAAAAAAAACAGCCGTATCCTTCTCAGTCTTTTTTTCAAGTTAAAATGGGCAAACGTGCCAAACATGGATGAAGAATGATGAAGACCCAAATCGACAACAAGTTCTTTTCCTGGCAAGTCTTTTTGTCTTCCTCAATATCTCCCCTCAACGACTCTCTCTGTCGACTCATCCAAACGGACGTAAACGGGGATCTAACCAGCCAAAATGGGGATTTCAACATTGAACAGTGGAATCAGTGGAATGGGTTTGTCCCCCTATATGACCATGTAAATGGGTAAACTATGTGAGCCTGTTTTTAGACGACCACAAACACTAGACCGTGGCAGTCATTAATGACATTACGATGATATTTTGAGATCCTCATGCAAAGTGGCCGTTGGCTTTGTTTTGTCTGACCTCCAAAAAGTGACAGCATGATAGTGGCTAGTTAAAACATGTTAAAACATATTAACCCCGCAAAATAATCTAGGAAGAGATGTGTCTGCTTAATGATGCTGATATACTGATATATATATATATATATATCTCTCTCTCTCTCTTGATTATTTATTGGGGTTGGGTCTGCAGAACGTTTACTTAAGTCATCGATAAACCATCAATGTTCACGCACCTGGAGGTACTAACGAGCCTCCAGATGATAATCAACTGAGTAGGAGAGTTGGTTGACAAACACCATGATATGGGTATATATCCCCATGGTATGCATATATGACAAACACCATGTGCATATTTTTTGGGTTTCTTCAAAGATACCCATGGCTTCGCCATAGCCCCAAGCGGCTACCCCAGCCGCGATAAACCGCTGGCGTCGTCCAAGACCTTGGACCTTGCCGCATCGTGTAGTCTGGGATCTTTGAGGACGGGAGCTCCACTTGGGCTTTTCCATAGTCATGGGGGTTACCCCCGCTGGATGGTTTATTTACGTTTATTTCATGGAAAATCTCTAAAAATTGATGAGAACTGAGGGTATCCCTATTTCAGGACACCACTTAGGAAACTGAGTTTTCATAATGTTTCGCGAACATACTCTTTGTTAATCTTTCTTACATCCAAGTACTCAAAAAGAATCTTATGATCATGGATGATTTGCAAAGATATTGAAAGGGGAGGGTTAAAACATGTTAAAACCAGCAAACAGTGGGGAGTTTTATAGATGTCCGTGGGGGAACAAGTGAGATTGAATTTCCGCAAACATGTGTGCAGAACCTCTCAAAGCAGTAAGAGAAGGGACAAACGTCAAGGAGAAACAAATTACAGTTACAGAACATGTGACTAAGAACAGACACAGCCACTCTAGAATGTTCCACTTCAAGAACACTAGAAACGAAGAGGTACCTATATACACTGTCAAACGTTCCAAGGATTTGGACATGCCCGACATCACATGGATTTGTCTGCGACGGGCCGCTAGGATCAGAAGTTTTGTCATCAGATCCTTCAAGACGAAAAGGCAGAGCAAGGCCCCAAGTCATGCCATAGAATCCATGAAATTGACATGTATGGAAAGTGGCATGATTCTACGTGATATGATGATGTCCAACCCTTATGTTGGATGAAGTGATGTGTTTTGATTTCCTGTAGGTAAAGCATGGTGTGGCTTTGTCCATAGTGAGAAACCTTGGAACATTTAGAACCAGGGAATTTTGGGTACTCTACTGGGGGCTCGTACGTCTCTGGGTAAATTACAACGACCTCGCTGCGACCGAGCCCTGGAATTATGGTTTTAGATATAGGGAATCATCCCCAAATGGCCTGAAAAATCAGATGAGTGAAATATTATAATTTACCCAGTATGTTGTCTACGTTCAGATAACCATGTACCCCAAGTTTGTTGACTTTCCATCACAAACAAAAAGGGTCCGTTGGGCTTGATCCCTTGATCCCATTCCTCCGTCGATAGCCCTCCCCATTTCGTGGCCAAGTTATCATCTATGAGTCGACATGAAGAAGAACATGTAAGAACTAAGAAGATTTAGTATGATTTTAGTATGATGAATGATGTGACACTTGGACACTTGACGTGAAATTATGATTTGCGAAAATCATCAATCGCATCTTTTTGTTGGATCTTTGGGGGGCCCCGTAGCTGTGCTGACAGGTCATGCTTGGGCCCAAAGAGCAACCCCGGGGAAATCCCGGAAGGGCCGGTCCAGCGGCCGCACCAGCAAAGAAGGCTCAATCGACTTCAGGAGAAAAATTGGGACTGACTATGATACTTGGCAATTTCAGGATAAACTGGAGGTACCTACTATGTATATATTTTATACATGTATAATAAGGTCTATGATACTTGAAGTTTGGGATTTGCCGACCATAGGTCTATCATAGGACGTTATGAAGCAGGATTGGGAATCTCCGCCTCCATGAATCCGGGGTTCACAGAAACCTGTCAAACACAATTTGGATTAATCTGGGTAACACATGATTGCCTTCCCTAGCTTTACCATCCAGGTTTTCTTAACATGCAGCCTGCCAAATAGGGATTGGAAGATTAGTTTCCACTAAAAGTTGGTTATTTTCAAGGTCCAACTGTTAATTTACCAGAGGGTTAGCCCCCAATGCTACCCCCTTCGAGGCCTTCCAGGCCTTCCCTGTTCCAGGCCTTCATATTGGTCCAATGCTGGCTGCTCAACCATGCGATCTGCCGTTGCCGAGAGATCCTCGTGTCAATGATACTGGGATTTTGCATCTCTATGAATATATGCGTACACTTAAGGGTACACGGACATGTATATAATTGTATATATATATACACATGTACATACACACATACACATTCACATGTGCATTCGTGTACAGACACGTTTGTTTGGTGTGTGTTGGTCTGTATCTCCCAGCCCACGCAGTTTGCAAGTGAAACGACGCTCTTGCAGCAAGCTTGATGGAAGGTAGCATGAAAGAGTAGAAGCTCCGGCCAGTTCTTCTGCGTTTTTTTTAAAGCCTCTTAAAATGGGGGAAGTTGAATACCACCAAGCTAAAACTGGTAATTTGTTGTCAGGGCCCATCCAAGAATAGCCATTTGGTAACGCTCCGTTTTTCCCAGGGTGTTTGTTCAATGGTTCATTGAGGTACTAAAAAGATAGTTGGGGGAGATTCCCTTTAACTAAGCCCACAATTTCGGTACCTGGAGTGGCTTTGCCTGCGATAGGGTCATGGTACTCCCAAAATCTCCCTGTCTTTGGACGAAGGGTCGATTCCTGGACCCCTGATTTGGATCTCTCCGATTGAGCGGAGCATGACTCAGCATTCCCAGAGGTTCCGGCCGGACGCTGCAACGGAGCTGGATTCTGATCATGTAGCTACTCTAGTATAACATACTGTCTATGTGATTTAGTGAAAGTTTCGGGAGAGCTTTCGGGAGGCACCCTTTTTGAGTTGAAGACAGTGTTGTCTTTTCGCTTGATTCTTTCGAATCTGACCCAGACATGTCGTTCCTTGGTGGAAGATGATCCCAATGCATCTTCGTTGAATGGGCAGCAACTACCAATCAGCATGCATATATCCCATTAAGTGATTGCACGATCATTTATGGTTTCCCCATGTTGACGTGTGGTTGACCGAACCAAGGGGGAACCAAGGGAACCTGCTGCATTCTTGCTGGCGTTATCGCCAGCGAACGAACGTGCGAGACGTGTGAGAGCTTGTGAGGGCCATTCCTCATCCACTTTCTTTTGGCGCGTATCCCCTGCGGGCGCAAAACCAAACCTGGTAACCTGGTCAGGTTGAAAACCATATGGGTTCTCCTGCTATGAAATATATATATATATGTATATATATATGTATATATATGTATATATATATGTATATATATGTATATATATAATATATATATACACACATTATATAAATCATAAAATATTATATATATATATATTTGATTGGTTATAATATTGGTATATTAGATGGAATATATGTATATAATATATACATATATTAGAAACAACTGTGAATTGGTTCTTGTGTACTGCTGAGCAGAACTTTTTCAGGACTTGGTGTTCTGAAGTAGGGTCTAGCTGCACACCGCATGTCAAACCAATTCCGTCCAGCTCGGTGACCCTGGGTGTCTTACCAAAACGATTTACTTTTGAACCCTGCGAATTTCTCAGGTCCACATATGGTATATTTATGTATACATACCATTTTTTCTTGTTTTTCTTTTTCTTGGGGGGTTACATGGAGCATATGTACATATCTAATTAGCCTGCCTGTAACTGTATATACATTCTGTATATATATATATATATGCATACACTGTAAACACAATATACACAATATACTGTATCCACAATCAGGATACATATATGTATATATATATATATACAGTTATATACATACAAAATATGTATGAGTAAGTAATTGTATTGCACACACACATATATATACTTCGAACGTTTTGGGGTAAACCCCTACATTGTAAAGTGTATAGCTTTCCTGTTGACACCGGTCATAGAATAATGCCAATTTTTGGCTCAAGTAATTGGTGTAAAAGGTGCGCCTTTCGTTG
>Ga0126342_10005326_pt1 | contig 22380 bp, 16 predicted proteins | sample Cyp1metagenome_FD_92528 | JGI IMG/M metagenome (GOLD analysis project Ga0126342, IMG submission 92528) | Coral microbial communities from Lord Howe Island, Old Settlement Bay, Australia - Cyphastrea 1 metagenome | ecosystem: Host-associated > Invertebrates > Cnidaria > Coral ...
GCATCCACGTATGTAGGCAAGGTACATGAACGTTAATATTCCCCGCCCACCCCACCCAACCCCCTTTTGCTAAAATATGTATTTCGGTCCACGGCCGTCTATGCGCCGGGTACCAACTACCTGAACTGCACATCACATAATCACATGAACAATTCAAAACAACGACTGCAATGAACCATTCAAGATAACCTGGGTGTTTAAACTGGTGGTATGAGCGACATCAAAATGTGACGTGGTCAAAAAAGTCATACAGGGCAAAACTAACTACTTGTTTGTACCAACAATTGTGCGTTAATTTGTTTCAATGAAAACATGATCATGCATTGAACCTGTTTGGATTTCGTTTGCGCAATTTGAACGGTTCAAAATGGCGGAAAATGGAGGCATTTCTTGAACCCGTGCCTTGTAGCACTCTTTTTTCCGGGTGTTTTAGGAACCCATCATCTTGCAAATCAAAATGTTGTCACCAGCAGGCGTGTCATGGGACGGTGAAACAAGCTAAATATGACTGATAACTGATATGGCCTTTGTTGCAAAACAGCAGTTCGAACTGAAAACGCAACATGGTCCGCATTCCATCCCAAAACAAAACAAAACAACGAATTGCATATGTTTGTTTCTTGCCACGTTGCTTCTCTTGTAGCTACAACAAGCGCCACGCAAAGCCGTCATTTGATGTCGCACCTCGTCAAGAAGGATTAAAAGGCCATGGGACGATTTCAACCCAGGAGCACACAAGTCTTCTCAGTCCGATCATGATTTTCGAGTTGATATAATGAGGAAAAAAACGACATAGAAAGGCACGATTGGAAATAAGCATCGGGAATCAAATCACATGAGAGTGTCATGGCCTTACAGTTGATTTGACATCGTGATCAAGAGGCCCCCTGGCGCTTCTATAATGAAAACGTTGCTCATTCAAACTGTTCAGCGACACTTTGATTTCACTAAATAGATATGGTTACAGCACCATGCAAGCAACCGTCACGGACACGCATCTGCGCGAACCAAAACTATATGCCGGACCATCACTAAGAAGAAACAAAACCCTGCGCGTGTGTTCCCTTCAAATGGTTTGACCATGATGTTAATTGATTTGACCATTTAAAGGTGGATCAAAAGGCAAAAAACCGACCAAGTCCTGCTTTCAGTCCATGGGGCAACAAATTGCGGCCACGTTGAAAAGAAGGCGCCCGCGAAGCATGCGACCGAGGGCGAAACCACGCAAAAATGACATTTTCAATATATCCCCATCATTTTCATGTTCATCTTCATCATCATTATCATCCAGCGAAAAAAGTAGAAAATCAATCTGCCAGCATTTGAGGATTGGGCTTTTCTACTTTGGGACTTCTATCAGCCACAGAAGCACGGGCCGCATCTGCAAAACTCCTCCGCTTTGACGTGCTTTGTTCGTGTCCCACAGATGGCACCCACTGATAACCAAGGTTGTCGCCCGGTGATTTCCATTGCCCAGCCGCGGCAAGCCAAGTGGCCATCAGCCATCCTTCATCAACCTCAGTCATGGGCCACGAAGATGCTTGGAATCACCCCAGATCGGAATCCCCTCTTCAGCCCTGTTCATATTCAACAGCTCACCCAGAAAGCGACTTAAAATGAAATAAACATTAAATAAACTGAAATAAAATAAAGAACACAAAAATAAACAGGAATATAAAAAAAAAATAAACAACTGGAGAAAGAAGTTGAACAAACATGAAAATAAAAACCTTCAAAATAAAAAATGAAGCAACATGCATAAACTACCAACCGGGGCTGATCTAAATCCTGGCTGACTGTGTGTGACTGTTTGGTCCTTTCAAGTGTTTAAAAAAAATTGGAATAGCTTTGCTTTGCCTATCAAATAAACTACCCTCTGGTAAACCAACATAACTATAGAAACACTGTTTTAATAAGTAAATATATATTAATATATAATAGTATATATATATTAATATATGCATTTTCCTTAGGTCTATTAGTTTACAAGAGGATAGCCAACAAGCAAGGAATCGCTAATTCATGATGTTAAATTTACATCAACCACAAAGTTCTCTCAAAACTATCAGATCTAAAATCCATTTCCCTTCGCTTTTCCACCCGGATTTTTTTCTCTAGCTGAGCAGTGTCAAAAACCAGCAAAACAAGTCCTGAAATGATGGTTTGGTTTCAGCTCATGGATTCGCTTGTGGATTATGATAACCCACAATCAATATACAATCAATTAATCATAGGGTGAAGTGGAACATATTTTTGGGCACAACTTAGAGTATAACTATAGCATTTTCACAAAATCACCCAACACATTGGGTTTTTTGGAGATCCCTGCTCAAAAACACTGCTTTTTTTCCCTGTGCGAAGGCACTGTTTTTTCATCTCCAAGATCTCTACGCCTTTCTTCTCTGGGAACTTCATGTCTCGCTTGCTGACCATTTCTTAGGCGATCGAAGGCTTGTAGAGAGGCTGGGGGATGGCTGGGGATGCAGGAGCTCATCTTGGTTTCAGAAGTCGCCTGTTTTTTGAGGTGATAAACCAAGAGGAAATATTAGAAACAACATCAGTTTCCAAGATAAACACATGTTGCTGGATGATTTATTGGGCCCAATGCGAGAAACAAGCATGCTACATGTCAGTTGTTGTTCTCTTATAATCCCGTGCCTATAATGCCACAGGGAGCTTCACACACACCCACCAAGAAGCCAAAGAAGCATGAATCAACAAGCAACAGTTCACAATCAAGGCAAAAAACATCAACCCAAAAAAATACATATCTTGTCACAGAATCACCTTAACTCTCAGCATTGGCCGCAATCTTGGGGTCCCCCCATTTGTCTTCTCCCATCAGTTAAGAAACTCCAAGTCCACGGGTGGTTCCGCCGATGATTCTCGATAATGCCTCAGTAGGCCGCCCAACGATATCAACAACCCATCCAAACAAGCCTGGAGAAGTCGAGAATACCCTCCAAACTAACACTTTGCTATTGAGAATTGCCATAGAAATAGTTGGTTTACCCTCTGATAATTTAACATAGCTATTGAAAATGACCATAGAAATAGTGGATTTACCCATGAATAGCATGGTGATTTTCCAGTTCGCAAACTGTCAACGTTTACCAGGCCGGGTACCCATGAAAAATGCTGGATCTGTCCATAGAAATCATCATTTTCCCATGGTTTTCCCATGGTTATCCCATGATTTTCCATTGCCCAACCCGGATTTGTTCCAATGGAGATTTGATGCCCAGCCACGATTGAGATCGCGGATCGGGATGTCCTGACGCCCCGGGCGCACATATATATATATATATAGATATAGATATGAAGTCATCCTAAACATGTCATATATAACCTGTTTTTATCGGTTTTTTGGCAATGAGATTTGGCTACATGTTTCACAATCTGCACCGATGCTGGAAGCCTCAGGATCGTTGAAATAATGACTACCGATGCGAAGAACGACCAGCCTGGAAGGTTCGAAAATCTTTGACAAAAGCCATATTGATTAATACCCTCTGGGATTCATAGTATTATGGGATCATGGGATTATGGGATTATGATGTATAGTATTTATAGCCTCTGGACATCGGTGTGACTATTCTGCCCTGTGGGATCTGCTAATTATTACTCCACTGATTCAATCATGGAGCACGTAGTAAACATACAAAAGCTATTGAAAATGGTGATTTAGTTAGTGGTTTTACCCATTAATAGCATGGTGGATCTTTCCATAGTTATGTTAGTTTACCGGAGAGTATATTGTAATATTACAATTAGCAATGGTAATATACATATGAGACCAGCTTTCAACATATATGCAATGGAACAACATACACTTTAACTCTTCAATGCTTTCATTATAAGAATTGACTTACCCGCAATGCTCCTCAAAAAAAACCGCGCCTGCTCCAGTGAGTCGAAGTTGGGTCGATCTGTGGAGAAGCATTTCACCGATAAAAATCCATAATCTTCCTGGTTTTCCTGGAACTCCTGGCAGGAATTCTGATGCAAATGGGCACAGTTACCATACATCATACCCGAACTGGTAAACATTGGCAGTTTGCAAACTGGAAACATCCACCATGCTATTCATGGGTAAATCCACTATTTCTATGGCCATTTTCAATAGCTATGTTAGTTTACCAAAGGGTAATAATTTAATAATCAACATCAGGGAGTGTAATTACCATGGACATGAGGAGAACAACACATCCGGACATGCACCAGCAGCTATCATGTGCTTCGAAAACTCAATTCGCGCTCCAACTAGCTGCCTATGCAACATAGGGAATATGGATACGCAAATCGCTCCCTCCACCACTCCCTCCATTCACCACTGGATAGGTAGACGCGACTATGGAAATGTGGATAAATGATGATAAATATGGTACTGTGGGGCATTTGGGCACAAATGCACCGTGATTATATAGTTCCCTAGATTTGGATCGAACAGCACCATGCGGCAACCCGATTGGAGATGCTCATCCCGTTGATCGAATGGTTGTGTTCTGCTTGTGTTTCCTTTTTGGCTGAGTCATGACTCTTAACCTGACCTCATGGCATTTTTATGCATTTCTATGTTTCGTTCATGTTGAACCCCTGTTGAACCACCAGTAATGTTACCTCTGTATGCCAATGGACATGGTCCCCCTACCACCAGTCTTTGCAATGGTCCATCCTGATTCCGACTTTCACCAGATGTACATCCCAAATCATACATGATGGAAAATACCTCCTTGATGCTTGAGTCTGCTTCTGGTGGTTTCTGCATGTTTCTGCTTCCTAGACCGATCCAACTCCAACTTAGTAAGTGAAAACTACCAACATCAAATGTTGCAGTGGAAAATGCACCATTTCGATCAATAACTTATCCCAGCGATAAAAAAACCTCCATGGCTATAGTAGTTCAGGGGATTTCCAAAGTCCACAACCTCCATTTAGCTCAGGGGATTAATCGGATTTGCCAGAGTTGTCCTATGATTTTCCTATGATTTTCCTATGTGTTTCCTATGATTTTCCTATGATTTTCCTATGATTTTCGGGATTTCCATTTCACCTTGGCCAAAATCACCACCAAAATCAACAGCTCCTGCAGCAAAGCATACAGCTCCGGCAGCCGCGGACGGCGCAGCTCGCAAATCAAGCCACTGGCGCGCCAGTGTCATGGCATGGGATGGCGCCAGTGAACCAGTTGACCACCGACAACCATTATTTCTGCAATATGAGGCCCCCGTTCGATAGCTAAGTTGGTTTATAACTCCAATAACTATGGTTTATGGTACTTATAACTATAGTTACTGGGGCTTATAAACCAACTTATAACTGGGGGATACTGGGGGGCCTCACATTGTGGGGGTTTATTGACCATGAATCGGAAAGGATTAATTAAATGAATCTATGTTGTTTGGGCCTATTGACCATGAATCGGATGGGCTTAATGAAAACTAAATTTAAACAGAGTTGACTTCAATTGGATACCTATTATTTGGCTGGGAAACTCAATAGCTTCTTGGCGCCCCATGCAGGGCCCAGGGAATATGAAAACTCCGAACTTACCGCTCCGAACCGCCCCCTCCTAACCAAGGCAAACAGCCCAAAAAGTGGTACAAAAAGTGGAACCTCTGGATGCCTCTGGTAAACTAACATGAATCGCGATTTCGAACATGGATGAAAATGGCCTATGTATAGTTGATTTACCTGGATTTACCTATGTTTTTCATGATGTTCCCTATGTTAACTTACCGTAGGGTATACTTTTTCTTTTGGGTACTAATATACTTACCCTCTGGTTATTTAACATAGCCATGGAAAATCGCCATTTTTAATAGGTAAACCATCTATACCATGGCGAACTGTTAAATAACCAGAGGGTACATATACATCACTAACGACGATGTCGCAGCTTCGCGCCCGAGATCAGCGATCAAGGAGTAGCGACTATCCCAAGCCTTGGCCGAACGTCGCGACTATGTTGCAATGGAATCTCTGATCACGAAACCTTACCCTCTGGTTATTTAACATAGCAATGGAAAATGGCCCATTTATAGATGGTTTACCTATTAACAATGGTGATTTTCCATGGCTATGTTAAATAACCAGATGGTATCATTAAAGAAATTTAAGGACACAACGATTAAATCATTAAAGGAATTTTAAGGACACAGAGATCTTTGTCACAGTAATCGTTATAATGAGAACATCCCAAACACTCTTGAGAGTAATCAGCTTGCAAGCAGAACGAGCACAATGAACCCCGGACGATCCCTATTTGGGATACTGTTTGCACCCCAAGGGCAGGCAAAATCCGCCAAAAAAATAGTGATCTCTGTACGTCCTGCCTTGATTGTGATCACAAGCTATCAATCCACAATGCACATAAAGAACACGGGATGATATGCGCAAAAAATGGCATGGATATGTTTATTCAATGGATATTAATTCATGGATAATGTGATAATGGGTACTGATTAATACACTACATTTATTGATTAATCCCCCGCATTTCAGGGAACCCTCCACTGCTAAGAACTAAGATCAGTTACCCTCTGGCAATTTAACACTTTGCTATGGAAGTCATGGCCCATGTAGTTCAATGATTTACTGTACGTCTTGAAAATGGCCATGGCTTCCAGTTCGCAAACTGTAACAGTCACTACCAAAGGGTAAGTCCCATTCTATCCCAGTATATCCCTATAAATCCCCATTGTTGTTGGTTAAACACATCATCATCATCATCATCATCACCATCACCATCACCATCACAATCATCATCACCATCACCATCACCATCACCATCACCACTAATAAAGCAATAACACACAATCATAATAATTTGTCATCAAATAATAACAAATGATAACACTAATAAACATAAACATAGTCAAATGATAACATAATACATGTTAACACTAATGATAACACTAATAGTAATAACAAACATACCCTCTGGTAAACTAACATAGCTGTGGAAAATCACTATTTTTAATGGGTAAATCCACTATTTCTATGGCCATTTTCAATAGCTATGTTAGTTTACCAGAGGGTAAATCCCATTAGATCACTATTAAACCACCATAAAATCACCATTTGTAGTAGTTAAATCACCATTTTCCTATGGTTTACCAGGCCGGGTAATCGTAATCATCACCATGGAGGGTAACCACCATCCATCCTCGTCATCCAGCGTCGTAATCATCACCGAGCTGCACAACCGATGACCTCGGTGGTGATACCCAGTCGCTGTCCCAGCACCTGAGTTTTTGGGCAAAGAAATGCGTGTGTGTGTGTATGTGTGTTTGTTGCCAATATATATATATACATAATTATATCAAAATATATATATATATATGTATAATAAAATTATATATATATATATATATATATCCTACACATCTATATCAAACTAAAAAATGAGATGTGACAAAGAACAGTTTAAAATTACAGTTGAAAGTTGATACTATCTATTATGAATTATATTGTATCTGCAAATATCGGGGTCAAAAAATGTCAAAGCTATGACCATATTTGGGGTTTCAACATCCATTCACCAACTATTTCAGGGTGCACCAGGGACAAAACAGGACGCTAGGCACGTCATCCAAATGCGCCGCCCCCTGGCGCGAACATAGAAAGACTCGCTCTGGAAGCTGGTCTAAAACCTGAGCGTGAAACACTGGATGTCAGACGTGGATTTTGATGTGGATTTTATGGTGGTCTTATGGGAGTTGATGGCAGACTTATGGCAGACTTATGGGATTGTATGGCAGGCTTAAAAGATTTTATGGTGATTTTATGGCGAGCAAAATCGGGATCTTATGGATTTGGTCCCGGTGGTCATTTGCGGCAACAAACTTTGGGGAGTTCGCCGAGTATTTGTAGGGTACAACAATGACGTAAGCAACAGTATCAACAATGTCAATGATACAATTGGGGATGAAAACATGGTTACAACAGGATGTACCATCAACCAGCAACTTTCATACAAGTTGAGCATCATAATATATACATACATATTATATATACATATATATATATATATATATATATAATAGATAGATATGATATGGTATGGTATGACATGGGGTGCTATCATATCATATGATGTGGTATGATATGGGGTCTGTAAAGGAGAGCACATGGGGGGTGCATTGGGATATGAGGATTGAACCTGCAGGGGATCACTTTCCAATTCAAGGGGCTGCTTTAACGGCTGGAATGAACAAGTTGAAACCGGCGTTGAAACCGGCAGTTGGATGGTTTAAGCAACAAACATCTGACCAAAATTTCACTCAGGAATTACATCTGATTTTACGCAGGAATTTACTCTGACCAAAATTGGGAATCCTCATCCCCAAGCCTGCCTTGTAGGAGCATTGGAATCGATAAGCCCAGATCCTGAAACAAGCAGTGACTTCTGAAACAACAGGAAGTTGCTTCCCCACCAGTGACATCAAGTGACATCAGGTGACATCAGGGGTTTGCTGTTCACTCTGTTGGCTGCTGAGAGTCAGAAAGAGGTCCCCAAAGATGAAGTCAATGATCAAAACCAAAATACTCAAGGCTGAAAAGACCTGAGTCTGAGCAATTGAGAGCAGTTCGGGGTAGGATTTTTGAAAAAATAATCTAACATTTGGGGTATATTGATGGTAATGTTACCATATATAGCATACATGGATCCTATGGGATATGGATGAATAATCGAATATACGGGAAACCATGTGTTCGATTTTAGCCGACACGGAAGTTCACCTCCCAAATGGACAAAATGTTCCAAGAGCAAAACCACTCCAAGAGACTCCATTTTAGAGAATTCACACAGTCGATCAAGTTGCAACCATCCTGAAATAGAAATCAAAAACGGATCTATTTCCCATTGGCTGTTGTTGTACTAGCTACATCTTCCAACTGCTGCCGTATATCATTCAGGCACGTTGCTATGACAGAGATGTAGTGCGTCAGGTTGTTCGTTTGTAGAACAATACCAATGCACACTGCAATGCGCAAAGGCAGGAGCATCACCCTGATGTAGTTGTACCTTTCCTCGGAGAGTATGGTCAATCGGTCACCACGTGGCTATGGCTGGGCCAACAAGATTGGTTGTGTCATGTTGTCCTCAATACCAAGCCATCCACTTTGAAGGTATATTGGGAACTTATGAGGTACCCAGGTAGAAATGGGTATTTATAAGGTAGCCAGTTATGTTCAACTGTTCAACTCCTCACATTCAGCATATTCAGCATATTCAGCATATTCAGCTGGCTGCACAGCTCTCCGTCAAGGCTCTGGTGTATTGAGGCTGTAAGTGATGATGCACATGAAGAAACTCGTCACCAGCATCATCGTCACGAGCGCTCCATCTCCAGTACACGACAGGAAACCTCTCAGTTGGGCTTGGTCAGTGCTAGGAAGTAAGCATCCATTCTTTACAGAGGTTCCGGTGATACCCTCCGGTAAACCAACAGTTTGCGACATAGAAAACGGCCATTTAGTTATTTTACTTAATAGTTGATTTACCCATCAAAAATTAGGTGGATCTTCCCATAGTTGTTGTAAACGTTTACCTGAGGATATTGAATGAAATCCATAACTATTAAATAACTATTAGTTTTATATCTATATCCATAACTAAACCAAAGTATTGATAAATGTTTAGTAATCCAGTTGTGAAACTCGAAGAAATCCCATCTTTTCTATGTAAGGGCTATGTAAGGGAATATCCCCACAACATATGGCCTTATATGGTACAGTACCTCCAATTTAGGATCCTGAAATTCCCGTGGATTTGTTATTCAAGAAACTAGAAGAAATCCCATCTTTTCAAGATCCAAATCCCTGGAGGTCGAAATTCCCCCACCTTTTTTGACAACGAAACTGGTCCTGGTGTCTCCAAGCCCGGATTTCCCGGTTTTCAGCGAGTTTTCAGTGAATTGTTTTTTTCCGGTCGCAATGGAAAAATATCGCATGCCGAGAAGTATTCATTACATTGAATAACACTTTCAGTATATATATATATAAATCAGTACTATACCATGATATGTAGCTGATATTATACCATGGGTTTCTAGATTCAATCAATAGATCACTAGATATTGTTGATTCAATCACTATTCAATCAGCGGGCCGGCAATGAAATCAGCATCAGTCATCCCATTTCTCTACCCATCCAAGATTTCCAAAGATAGATGTCATGTTTCTTGGTGAAAAATCCCCCCAAAAAACAGCAACTTTGACAGCGACAAAATTGTATAAGTATTGTAAACCAACTATCTGTTTGTCTAGTTTATAAAACCCATTATCATTAACTATAAGTTATAAATACGATAAATAACCCATAAATTATAGTTACAAATACCAAATATCTAGTCTATTTTGTTATAAGTTAACAATCTATATAATTTATAAACCCCATTATTAAGCCCCGACTGGGGCTCCCTCGTGAGGTGGGGTCCCTCAAATATTCCAGGGGGCCCATGCGATGGAGCACCATAGTTATAAATACCAACTAATTATCTAGTTTGCCCATGAAATCCATGAACTATACTTATAAACAAGTGAACTATAAATACCATAGTTATAGGTTATAAGTTATAGTTATAGTTTTAGTTATAGTTATAAATAAGTGAACATTATATTTCCATCAGTTGTGTTTGTTATAAACCATGGGATTCTCACCGCCCGAAACACGCCCGCAAAAAACAAAACGCAGGCAGCACCTGAGGAGATCATCCACGCGAAGAGCGGGGAATGTCGCCCGGTGTTCACATCCACATCGATGCACTCCAAGGACAAAATCCTGACAGCTGGATGATGTACTAGTGATGCATTGGTGATGTATACATATACATATATATACTAGAAAGATCTAGAAAGATAGAAAGATAGAAAGATAGATAGATAGGTAGATAGGTAGGTAGAGAGATAGGTAGGTAGATAGATAGGTAGGTAGGTAGATAGATAGGTAGGTAGATAGATAGAGAGATTTGACATTATATCTATATATCTATATATCTATATATTTATACATATCTATCTATCTATATATATATGGGTAGATTAGAATATAATCTCACTAACCTGAATTTCTTTCGGCTTTTTGGGGATGATGCCCCTTAAGAACCATTACTCCAGTGAGGGAGGTCGCAGTGAGGTCACTATAATTCAGCCAGATGTATTATACTGTATATATATATTAACATTATTAACCATCTTAAGCAAATCCCAATTTTCTCACTATAATATGTAAATAATATATGTATATAATATATGTATTAATATATGTATATATATACACACATATTATTACATATGCCACTATAATATGTATATGGCAAAATTGGAATAAACATTGACTATAGATTTAATGGGAAAAATATGGGTTTGCTTAAGATGGTACCCCTCAAAAAAAACAACAACATTTGAATTCACCAAACGGTGGATTTCCCAAAGGGCAAAATCCAATCCCTGGAGCATCACATACTCTGAAGTAAGCGTCGAGGGCCCCCTTCACAAATCCCTGAAGTGACGAGATCCAATACTAAATCCCTGGGTTTCGATTGGGTGATGAGCGGTATCTCAGGGGATTTGGGGATGTGGAAAGGGATGATATTTATATGTATATAAAACTCCATATAGCATAGTAAGAATGTATAAGATATAAATGGCCAGCCAGTTCAGCTCAAGTTCTTGCATCAGGTCTGAGCCCGCCAGGCAGCTTCGACTGTCGTGTTTTGCAACAAATGAAATACATCAGATGAATCCAGTTTGCCATTCACCTTTTGGGGAAACCATATATGATATATAATCCTTTCCCCCGTTCATATTCAACACCCCCTTAGCCCGAAACCATGGATTTTTGTTGGGAATTTCCACATTCCATTGGGACCATGCTGTTTTGGGGTGTTTAGCCATGCTATTGAAAATGGCACAGTCGAAATAGCTGATTTACCCATTCAAGATTCGGTGATGTTCCATCATTTGCTATGTTAGTTTACCAGAGGGTTTGCATATTGATCACTGGATGACACCAAGCAGCTTTTTGATCATGCCATTCATGGAATCTTTGCCGTTAACTTGTGCCAGCTTTCGCGGATCCTTGGCAAACCTTGGCCGTGACGCTGCGGGGTGACGGTTGGATGCTGATCGCGTTTGTGAAGGTGGCACTGGAAAAACCGAGATGTCGTGAAAAACATAATTTCCTTAGTGAAAAATCCTACAAAGTGGGGCCCCCTAGATAGCTAAGTTGGTTTACAACTCCAATAACTATGGTTTATGGTACCTACAACTATAGTTAATGGGGCTTATAAACCATCTTATAACTGGGGGGCCCCACATTGTAGATAACTGGTTGGTGGTATACCTACCCCTCCGAAAAATATGACTTCGTCAGTTGGGATGATGATTCTTCCCAATACATGGACAGATAAAATTCCATGGTTCCAAACCACCAACCAGATAATAATGGTGTATGGATGAAACCATGATGGTGATAATCATGGAAACCCACATGTCTGGATGTTTGCATCATTACTATCATTACATTCATTACATGGGTATCACCATCAGCATCTCTACCGCGGCATCATTGCCACTGTTATCGCCACAGAGATATACCAAGCCACTTGTGATATATCCAGCTTCTGTGCGACATGACATGGGGACGGAAGATGTAGTGATCCTCCAGTCAGCTGAGTCGTGGAAATCTTTCGCTTCCCACGGTGCGAGTGACACCTATGAAACATGTTGAAACGGTGTTTTTTTCTGGCGTGAGCACAGAATATCGTGAACTCAAAGTTGTTGACGTTGAACCATGTTAACTTATATCATATTACATCTATCTATATGTATACATACATATATGCAAATATATATTTATATATATATATATATATACTAATTGGTGGTTTCAACCCCCTGAAAAATATGAAAGTATTACGAAAGTCAGATTGGATCATCATCCCAACTATGGGGGAAAACAAAAAAGCCATGGTTCCAAACCACCAACCAGTTTTTCCATCTTCCTTCCCCCCGGTCCTCCATGATCTGCTCGGGGTTTCCGATCAACCGGCGTCGCCCAAAGAGGTCCACTAGGACGAAGCCTGGGATGTACCTGCGGTTGGAACTTCTCGCGTTTTGATTGAAAAGAATGACGAATTTCTTGGGATGAAAATAGAAATTTGATGGTGATTAATGGTGATTACTGGGAATTTTATGGTGATGAATGGTGATTTTCTGTGAAAATGAGGATTTTGAGTGGGGATATCATGGGGATTGGGATGAAAAATGGATATCTGAAATCCCGGAACATCAGGGAATTAGTGGGAAATAAAATGGTGGGAATTTATGGTGATTTTCTGGGATGACCATGAGAATTTTTTAAGTGGGGATATTTTACCCAAGAATAAAGGGGATTTGGGGAAAAAAGATTGGCCAGGGAGCAGCCTCCCCAATTGGGGTATATTAAGGTTTGTGATTGGACTGCTTTTTTGGGAATGTTAAAACATGGATTTAAAAAGATTGACCCTCCGTCATCAAATGTGGCTGGAGAAACCCTCGAACAAAATGAAGGTGCTCGTAGCTCGGACGATCATCGAACTGAGGGATTTTGCATTGCCGTTTTTGATTACCGGATGGATGCAGTATTGGTGGGAGACTTGTGTAAAAAATAGATGCATATGCATAAATAAACGTAGCATAATGACGATGTCTAATGGGAACATAAATGAATATATATATATATATAATATTGTATTAATTATATATATATATATATATTATATATTTTATATTATATTATATGTTCTATTATATATATATATGTATATTATATAGATGTGTAAGATATATCGGAAAGGACAGCCCAGCAAACCTTTCTTCCAGTCACAAAAATAACCCAACAAATCCGTCACCAAGTTTTCAACGGCACAGCCATGACCGCAAACGTCGGAGCAACGAGCTGTCAGGGGCACCGGTCTTCCTTCATGACGATGCGTCCCGTAACGGAATTTCGGGTAGTGCCTGAGAGACATCTGGCAAATTTTGGGGTTATCATTCCCATAGGATCCATGGTGCTGCTAGAAAAATGGTAACATGGATCCCATCAATATACCCCACATGTTACCATATATATATATAGCATACATGGATCCTATGGGATTGGATCTTGGGAAAATCTTAACTGGAAACATCCGGAAATCATGGTATTAACCATGGTTTTGACTATGAAATATGGGAATTTCCTTGCCTGGGCTGAAGACTTTCTTCAAACATAAGGGTTTGCAAACAAGTTGGAGCTTCTCTTGAGACTAGTCATTGTTTGGCACCTGTCGGTTGGGTATCTCTCAACAAAAAAAGTAAATCATGCCGAACTCTCAAAAGGCCCCTTGGCCCAGGTACTTGAACACATTATTGGAGTAATTACCATGATTATGATTCCATCATTTTCCAGTGAATTACCAACATCATCATGCATGGCATTCCGATCATTCTAAAACTATCCTCCAGTTGTCAAAGCTGGCAATGGGAAATCTCCGATTTATAAATAAATGTCACATTAAGACCTCCATTTGTTTGGGGTTTCCCGTTGCCAGCCATAATTGCCGAATCATCACTATATCACACTATTGTTGGGTTGTATCCCCAATATTCCCCAATGATATCCCCACAAGTTCATATTGAACCCCAGAAAATCCGCAAATAATCAGCGTCCCCCCTCACCTTCCCAATACATGGGAGCAGTGCCTATCTGAAAAAAACACATGAAACCAGAACTAAACCCCAAAGATAACAGAACTCGCAAACATCAATCCGATATGAAGACTGTCTGTTCTTCGATCTGTTTCCATGAAAAATACCACTATCCCATCTCATTGTACAGGTTGGTTAATAAATATTCCTATTATCGGTTATCATAATCTCGAAAAAAAAACAATGAGTACAACCTCCAACATCAACAGAGGGATTTTCATGGCAGATTATATTTCCATATGTTTCCTTATCTTTCCCCTCTTGTCCTTATGTGTTCCTTTGGTTTTCCCATTGTTTCTAGGGGAAATGTCCCGTTGTTTCCTATAGTTTTCCCATTGTTTCACCATTGGTTTCCATGACAATGATTTTCACCCATTGGAAAAACAATGGAAAATATGGTTTTCCTATGGTTTTCCTACAATTTTTCCCATGGTTAGGGGATTTTTCCATGGTCCTTTTTCAAGTTGTCCAAACGTCCAGTGACAGTTGAAGAAATGGCTCAGGGTTATGGAGGTCCCAACTCGTCGCAACTTCACCTGCGAAAGCGCTGCATGAACAATTCCTAGCAACAATGGGAAAAACCCATAGGAAAACCATATGTTCACTATATTTTCCTATGGTTTTCTTATATGGGTGAACATATTATTAGATGGAAACTAAACCAATGGTGAAACAATTCGGAAAACATAGGAACACATTCAAGAAGATGGGACAAAAATCAAACAAAATACGGGACATCCGCGAACTATGTAAATGGATGTTTATAGCTGGGAAAACCATCGAAGTAAATGGTGATTTTCTCCAGCATGTTTGATTACCGGAAGATCATTCAATTCTGTTGGTGGGAATTCATCAGGATATAATATGATATCTGATATCTATATATATATACATATATATATAATGGGAACATAACCAAAAACATTGGGATATAATGGTGATTGGGTAATCAAATGGAGGCCATGTCGTGTGGAATTAATCTATAAATGGTGGTTTTCCATTGCCATGTTTGCTTACCAGAGGGCATTTCCGTTGGCACCTTGATATCTTAGACGTGGTGTATTATAGTTACATATTGGCATAGCTGAGTTTGCCTGAACATGAAGATGAAGAACTAAAAATAGTTAGCCTACTGAAAATGATCACTATTGCTGGTTACCTCCACAATATCCCATATGGCCCCACTAATTCCCATAAAATCTCAATATTAAAATTTTAATCCCATAAAATCAACTTTAAGCAATGAATCACCATAAAGTCATATAAATTCCCACCAATTCCCTAATAGATGTACTGTATCATCATGTAACTTCCCCAAAATGACGAGCCCAAGTCTGGCCGTCCGTCCTTGTCGATGCTGATGGCTTCGAAATCCAGCTCATCTTCATCCGATTCTTGGAATTTCAGGACCAGTGGACCAATGGAGATATCCTCTGGTAAAAACTAACAGTTTGCTATTGAACATGGCCCATTTAGAGATGATTTACCTACAATACATATATCAATAAATGGTGATTCTTCCATAGTCATGTTAAATTACCGGAGGGTACTGTATAATTATTCTGAGGGGATATTCCCTTACATAGCCCTCAAAAATAGGTCTTGTATGTAGCAGGTACCTCCAATAAATCGGTCAAAATCAGCTGGTAGGCTCCGACGCATCCCTGTGAAATTTCGATGGAGATCATTATCCAAATAGACAGAACATAGTGGGAGATAATGGGGAGGTCAATGGGGAGATAGTGGGACTTAATGGATCTTGGATTCAATTCGGGTTCAATGGACTAGTTTACCCTCCCGTGTCATCCATGGCCTGCTGGACCATCCACCATTGATGATTTCCCCGGCTATAATCTAGGCTACGGCGTGGTTAGCGACCCCAGGGAAAACGCACCTTTTCTTCAGCAGCTCTGAAGACAAATCGTTGTATTTACAGCATGTTTGTCTCTCGTGTCAAGGTTTCTATTTGAAATTCGCATGGCAGGCGCAAGACGGCAGACCCTTTTTTCTATTTTGACTGTGTTTTCCATGTATTTTGAAGGTCATCTGTAAAAATTTGGTTTCACACGTGTTCTTTCGCCAACTTGCCAAGTTCAAGCTGACTCCAGAGTTGGTACCCACAGTTGTGTCTGAACATGAAACTTGTGACAGTGTCCAACAAGTGCTTGGCCACACGACGATCCTTTGGATCTCTTGTTCTAAATAGTGGCGCCACAAATTTCTTCAGCAGCTTCCAACACCCATCGAGTTTCTGAGTGCCTGTCAAAAGCTTTTTGGACCGGACACGTTTTGTGAATTGCATACGAACATGGGACACAGCACTGAATTGGAAGCCTTGCTTCAAGGCTTGGCTCTTCCAAGCATTGTTTCCATCAGCATGTACACGTTCTTTTGGATTTCACCAAGCGCTGGAACTGGAAAAAACCAGTGTGCTGCACATCTTTCAAACTTTCTGTGGGAGGCCGAGAGCCAGGCGCCAAAAACACCAACGGCAATTCTTTCAAAATCACTTTCCCTTCTGCACCACATTCAAGGCACCCTGCGATGCGGAGGTGGCACAAGAAGTAGATTGGGCGTTTTTTCCCTGGGTGCTTCTGTCTCCACTGAGCAATCTCTTCTTGGAAGGCCTGGGAAGCCTGGCCAATTCTGAAGGTTCCGAGAGCCGTGGCATCCACTTCCACCGTCAGAGAAATTCGAGGCAGCGATGAAAGGATAGCAGAACAATGTGGAGCTAGTCTTACTGGTGACCTTTGAAACATTGAGAAACATGTTCTTTTTCCTTGGGAGCCTGCCATCATGAATGCGTGACAAGATCATCCACAGCAGTTGAGGCGTTGACCTGGGAGGAGAGGTGAAAATGTGCAAAAAACCGTAGGTGTCATTAATGACACCGTTGGCATAAAGTAGGTCCATTGAGTTCGTGAATCTCCAGTTGCCAGCCCATTATTCGACCCAATCATCGGTATATCCATTTATATTCTATTATAGTTGGCTATCCCCCATCCCCCTGGAAAAAACCTTACAATCACCATGAAAATCACCAGAAAAACTCCCACAAAAATACGAGATGCGGAGCCTACGAGGTGGCACCGGCTTTGTGGTTGAGAGCAATTGAGATTTTCACCATGAAAAAGGTTGGAACATGGTGATCAATAGTTGGAAAATGGTGATTTATGGTCGATTTATAACAGTTCAGTTGGTTTATAACTCAATAACTATAGGTTTTTTTGGGGATACATCCAACGGGAACGAGAAAGATTAGAGAAGCACCAACCTGTCGCATCTACCATCATCTACCGCTGGATATGCTCAGCTCCAGCTGGTTTTAAAACCAACTAGGCCAGGCAACTACTCAGTGCACGACCCCAGACCGCCGTGGTAAAATGTGCATTCTGACGTATCAAAAAAGTGTCTGGCGTTGTGGCGCCGTATCGATTTTCAGATTTTAGGTGTGAAAATCAAGGTTTTGGAATTTGACAAAAACTACTTTTTTTTTGCACAACATCTGCTCGACATTGGTCCTTTTTTCTTCCATGGTTTCAATGGATTTGTTTGGCAGCTTTGCCCAACCTTGCAAGGAAGACACTTGGCTGACACGGTCCTAGGAGCTTTCGCCTCACATAAAACCACACGGCGGAATAGGGGTCGTGGTCCAACTACTCTAGCTGGTTGGTGGTTTCAACCCCTCTGAAAAATATGAAAGTCAGTTGCGATGATGACATTCCCAATATGGAAAAATAAGAAATGTTCCAAACGACCAACCAGCTAGATATTCTCAATTCAGAATGCATCTCACAGTAGAACGAGCATCGCTATATATCCCCAAACCATGCATGCTACAGAATGTTGCAAACTAATCCCCAAAGGAATAGACATTGGTTAATAGAACCCAATCCTAAAGTAGTGACAATTGAAAATCTTCACCTTTTCTATCTTGGGGTCTATCTATCCAAATATATATATATATGTAAAACACACACATATATATATAAACATATATATATATATATATATATATATATGCAAACACACACACATATATATATATGCATATTTAAATCCTAATACACACATATATATATATACACATACACACACATATATATATATAAACAAATCAATATACATACATATATATATATATAAACTTAAAAATATACATACATATATATATACATACATATATATAAATACATACATAGATATATACATATATGCTTACATAAATATTAAAAAAAAACATATATATATATCCCAATCTATACATGTAAATATATATATATACATTAAAAAAACACACATACATATATATATATATATATATACATATATATATAGACTTAAATATATATATATATATATATATCTCCCAATCTATACATGTATACACACACAAATATATATATATATAGATACATACAGGTTTTAAATATATATATATACTAAGTACTGATGAGTTAGGACTTGTGGCCTCTGAGATAAAACTGACTTGGGGACCAGTCCTATCTCATGTGTCCACTGTTTGAATAGCCTCATGAGTTGGGACTTCATGTTTTGCTACAGCAAAGGCTGATGAACTCCTTTCTCATGTGTCCAAAGTGTGGCCTATAGCGTTAAAAACCATGGCAACCATCGGCATGTAAAAACTTGATGCAGGTATCTGATAAAATGACTAATAGAACCACATGAGATAGGAGTTTGGCACCTTCAAAGGGCAAAAACAATACTTTACAGATGAGAAAGGAAATCGACAAAAACCTCGACTCTCCGACAACTCCTATCTCACCAGTACTATATAATATATATATATATATACTGACATACTATTTATATACTGGTTGGTTGTCTCAACCCCTCTGAAGAATATTAGTCAGATTGGATCATCATCCCCAATCTGGTTGGGGAAAATAAAATTCATGTTCCAAACCACCAACCATATATGGTGATTGGGATATATATTAATCACCATTAATCAACATTAATCAACATTAATCGACATCAATCACCATTAACCGCCATTAATCACCGTATATATATATATTCCTCACAGACCTGGCTGCCGACTCCAAGCTTCCGAAGGGCAGTCCAGGTTCACCGGCCGACTCTCCAAGACTTGGTCGCCGAGGCCGACCTCGTCCTTGAACAAATCCTCCAAGTTGTCGTAGCCTCGCGTTGTGAACTGCTTGGCATGGCATGGGAAATCCCAAGGTGAATATAGATGGTTCTTATGCTGATTCATAGTGTTTCATGGTAATGTTTTATGGTGATCAATAGTGATTAATATAGTGATTAATAGTGATTATATAATGTTGATTAATGGTAGTTCGTGGTGAATATAGATGGTTTTTATGGTGATTAAGAGTGATTAATAGTGATTCCGGGGAAATTTAGAGGATTATACTAAAGCCATATGGGTTTATTGGGGCCCCCGTTCGATAGCGTTCAGTTGCCTTATGTTTGTGGTTGAATTCTATGGTTGATGGTAGATATGACGAACTAGTTCATGGGAATTATAAACCAACAAACAAAAACTGGGTGGCCCCGTCCTGTAAACATTGGGATTCCTATGAAACACTAGATTTTTACCATATTTTATAATATGTTATAATATGTTACAATGAGATTACAACTGGATGCAACTGGTGCAGGATTTATCCAGTATATAACATATGTTGTAAACCACTCATATGTTGTAAACCACTCATAACATGTATAATGCAGGATACTAAATTTCATGTTCCAAACCACCAACCAGATAACCAGTAGCATAGGTGGGCACCTGGTGATATATCATTAGCATCCATAAATGTATACAAATGCAAATGTATACAAATGTAGCATTAGTAGTTGCCAAAAGATGCAACTAAAGTACTTCACCATACTTCACCATCCTTCATATATTTCACCAAGATCCCATGATTTTCCAAAATCCCATGGTCCCTCCCAGACCTGAAAGAACCCTTGGATTCCGACCCGCGCCTGCCGTCTTCTTGGTGGCTTCGGAGGGCCTGGAGGTCAGAAAGCCGTCAGAGTCCTGGCCATCTGAAGATGGACAAGGTTAATGGTGGTTACCCTCTGGTAAACTAACATAGCTATGGAAAGATCCACCATTTTCAATAGGAAAATCCACTATTTCTATGGCCATTTTCAATAGCTACGTTAAATTACCAGAGGGTAATGGTGGTTAATGGTGGTTAATGGTGGTAAGTTGATGTTGGTTGATGTTGGTTTATTGTAACCAAGCAAGGAGTAGAATATAGTTCATCATTCATTTTTTTGGTAAGGTAGTCAATGGCCACATCCATCAAATTTAGCATTTGTGATTCATTCGGCAAGGTGTCACAGAACACACAATTCACTCTCATGTTTCTGGATCAATGGAGATAGGACACATGACAATAACTAGTAGGTCTAAAGTTTTGCCATTCCAATGCATTACTGGATTTACCACGATTTACCCATTGACATATCATGACATATCCATATTCTGCCTTATTTCTGTCCATTTTGACATGGGGAAAGTCTTACCATCCGATGATGGCTTCAGAGAGATATAAATCGGTCCTATTTCAGCGATGGTTTCGTGGAGATTTCGATCCGATTCTTTCTGGAATTTCTTGGATTGACTGGTGCGTTTTACGTAGGGAATGGATGGGTTGCTGGGGGTTGCTGGGATGATGAAATTACGAATGTGATGAAATGGATCATTCCCGACAATTCCCTACGTTTAGGACCAGTAAGTTGAAATATCACTCATTTCATGGATTTTCATGGAATCCATTTATCCATGATCATTTGGCTGCTTTTATCAGCACATGGCATATTGTTTGTCTCCCACGATCTCCGTGTTGAATCGCTGGCGCTTGAAGCCCTGCGGTGGGGCCCCTGCAATCCTTGATTTTTCGACCTGTTTACCACCCATGTTTGGCTGGCAATCTCCGCATTCATAGTTGAAACATGTTGAAACCACCAATCAGTCATTCATTGGATTGGTTTAAGGGTAATTTTACAGGAACCCCCCCATATTGAATGGTAAAAACCATGGTTTCCGATTAAGATTTTCCCTTAAAATGCCTTAAAACAAATCCAATGAGTCATATCACCACTTTCATTGCAAAATTTATCATCTTGTCGTTGATCGTGCCCGTTTGCAAGTTTGCCTCCCATTTTGATGGGAAAGAACAATCCTGCCCTAACCTTCACCTCTGTTTCACAGGTAAGTATCAATGATTTTGCCTTCTTGGGTTTGGTTGTGTTTGGTCAAGGGTTACAGTACCTATCTGAACAAATAACTGGAACGATTTTACCTATCTCTTGGTCAACTATCAATGATGAAAAACCTCTATCCGTTGGTTACACTAACATTAGCCAACATTGACCAACATGATCGGTTACCCCCTGGTAAACGTTTACATAACTGTGGAAAGATCCACCATTTTCAATGAGAAAATCCACTATTTCTATGGTCATGTTCAATAATAGCTATGTTAAATTACCAGAGGGTACAATGTGAGGCCTCCCAGTTATAAGTTGGTTTATAAGCCCCAGTAACTATAGTTATAAGTACCATAAACCATAGTTATTGGAGTTATAAACCAACTTAGCTATCGAACGGGGGCCTCACATTGTACCTATCTGTGA
>Ga0126342_10005327_pt1 | contig 22378 bp, 22 predicted proteins | sample Cyp1metagenome_FD_92528 | JGI IMG/M metagenome (GOLD analysis project Ga0126342, IMG submission 92528) | Coral microbial communities from Lord Howe Island, Old Settlement Bay, Australia - Cyphastrea 1 metagenome | ecosystem: Host-associated > Invertebrates > Cnidaria > Coral ...
GCTGCATGCAGTTCGGCCACAACTTCGGCTGTGCTGATGTCACCTTGGATAACATTACACGCACCTTGCCTTGTTTGAAAGGCACAATTCATTTCCTGCAAGTCGTTGGTTGCCTTAAGGTCAAGGCCACATGAAGTCAAACCCTGTGACATCATTGCGATGCCGGCACAAACTTCCATGGCCCCTGTGTACATAGTGGTGTTGGGGATAGGAAGACCCAAAGCATATCCCCCGCTACACTCCAAATGGAATTTCCCTTCATTGACCATCAATTTGCACTGCAAGAAACTAAAGGCCTGGTGGTTGGCCAATGCTCCCGAAACAGTGAAAAGTCGTTTGTGAATGACACTACGGAACAAGTGTTTGCGTCCGGTTTTGTCATGAACTATGATGTCCCCTTGGATGTCCACGATGTCCTCGGATTGAACAGTGGTCCAGTCAGGTTCCAAGCAAAGAGGCGTCTCTCCATAGCTAGTCATCCCCCCCAAGTTTCAGTTCGAACGGACCTACCACTGGGAGGACTTGGGCCAAGGTCTGTGTGTCAAAACCTTGTACCCCTGGTGAACATCAAAATAGCTGGTAAATGGATGTTCATCCCCCTAAAAATGGTATTAAGAGGTATTGATCCATACCCAAGTGACAAGTGCCCTTCCTGCCTGTCCTTGTACTGTCCGATAGGCCATGAAGTACATGAGATCTGCCGCTGAAAATGGTATTGCAGATGCTCAGTCGGAGACTTAATCGTCAATACCCATTGGACATAATTTTTCATAATTCCCTTCGCTTTGGTGCTCAGTCTCCTTCGCATCAGCTTGCACTTTCAGTCTTGGGCAATCCACAGTCTAGATCAGTCGAGTAGATCCCATTGGATCATAACATCTTCCACAATTCTACTCACCATATCCTTTTGAGTGCCCAAATCATATTGGGCAATCTTCTTGCCTCCAATCTATCAATGAGAGCGCACTTTAAATTGTAGCATCGTTTTCGCAAACACCCCCGAACTGCAACGCTGGGACTCAACCATGACCTGCCATGGCCCAGTTCTGAGGTATGCTCTTGGGATGATTTTACTACAAACCCAAGACTTGGAGTGGGCGGTTCGGAGCCCAATTGTAGCACCAGCTGCTGCTGAAGTAGAAGAAGCATGAAATATTCAAGTAATTCAGGATGTCTTGATTGTGGCAAATTCTGCATCAGACTATGTAGGAGAAGTTTCGGATTCGCGAGCCAAACAAATCGACCTGCCTTTTTGGCAACAAAAACTCATTTAGCATTATGGATCATATGGATCTTGTAAGGTGAGTTGCACCTGGCGTTGAGGCTCATTGGCTTAACCAAGCCGCACAGAAAGGTGACAGTCGGGCACAATACCAAATTGCCAGGTCTGCAGGGGAGGAGGGAATTCATAGTGAATCAGGAACAACTGGGCAATATCACTTAGCACGGAAAAAAACATGCTTGTTATGAACGTTTATGTACAATGACCTCCTGACTGATGGTTTGTTGGTGGAATAGGAAGATTTTGACAGGTGGCCAAACTTTTATCTCGGTGTCCTTGATGCATGGTTCATGGCCCGTGTACATGCGTACAGCATAATTCGAGCGCCATAGCAGCAATAGCACTGGCATCTTGAAGCATGGTCAAGATATGATTTTCATTTAGCAGTTGGCATCTAAGTTCATCCCATATTCATACGTATTATATATATAATTATATATATATATATATATGTATATTAATTAATTAGACATATGTTCATCCCATTTCTCCATCCGGAAGCTCAGCCTCGGGGCAGGATGTTTCTCTATGGTGCTGGCTTGGAACAAGATGAGGCGACAGCTGCGCAATGGGCATCCGCAGCTGCCAATAGTGGCCTACAGGACGGTTGCGCTCGGAATAGCGGGCTGTGAACAGCTTGTCATCAGCTCAATTTTACAGTGAACAGAAAGGGTTAGATGGGTTTTGACTTTCGACCCATCCCTATCTGAGGTACTTCTGCAAGTTGTGTGGCACAAACATGTGTGAAAGAGATCCATAGTTTACTATTGTGTGTTTAGTTACTCTGTTTAGTGTCTGCTTTCCTTCAAAGACGGTCTTCCTCAAGCCAGGATGCCCAATACCTGATGGGCACAATGCTCCTTTCCGGTCAAGGCCTACTAAAAAATCCGGCCAATCCGGCCATCCTGCAGCTTCGTTGGGCTTACAACACCTCCCGACTTGCTATGGTTCGGCTCATGGGGTATGTGTAAAAACAGAAACTCTGCTGATAGATGATGATAGATGAGTGAATAGGCAGGTTTGAAAGATACTCTGAGTATCTCTGATTTATTTGCTGGCCCGTGCCCCTGCAATCTCTCTCCCAGAGTGTATGTAGCTCAGGCGTGGAACAAAATATGGCCTGGGCAGCTCATTGGTTTGAGCAGGCCGTGGTGAGAGTTAATGGCTGGGGACCAATAGCTTGGAGCGGCATGCTCAGCAGATATGTCAAGGACATAGAAAAGGAGGGTCAGAATGGCCGTGAATGGCGGTGTCAGACTTTGTCATATTATGTCATATTATATCTTCAGAATCCAATCTGAGGGATTTGCTTTTGAGCGAAGATGAGCGAAGGTCTGGAAATCGAAGGCTTGAGGAATGTTCCTTTCACTTTGCTGTAATGACAACCACTTGGTTTATCATTATTTTCCCATATTTTCCCTATGAAATTGCTATGAATTGAGCGCGTCCATCATGATTCGCAATTCGTTTCCATTATTCATGGGTTTAACCCCTATGTTTCATGGCTCAATCCACAATTTCTTCCCATGTTTGATGGTACAAAACTCCACCTCGGGAGCGAAATTCCGGAGAGGCAGCTCTACAGGGCCATGTAGATGCTCAGTACAACTTGGGCTTGATGTACCTTGTTTCAATGGATGGTTTTGTTGGGGAACATTTACACTGAACCATTCAGTCTGAACCATGGTGTTCTAATATGTTCAAATAACGGCAAATAAAACCCGGATGTAGATCCCTTCAATACTGGGATTGTTGAATATTCAGCCTTGCATCAGCTTACTGTGGCTGTCTGAAGGGCAAGGGATGCACCCTGATGCACATGCATCGTCCCCTAGTTTCTGGCTGACTCAAAAGAACCCCACTCGCACAACGATTTCTAAACTAAGGTTGGAGTCTGGCGATGGCGTGCCAGAGGAAGTGTTTGTGCCATTGTGTATGGCGAATCCTAAACAGCTCAAAGGGGTATTGCCGTCTACACCTCTGACAGTGCTGCCACTTGTGAGCTTTTCAAGTGTACTTTAACATGTTGTCGAATAGACTGACCATTTCTTCCGCATCCTTCAGGATTCATTCAGCAAGAGACCACAACCATCGGTTTCGACACATGATAACATGATTCATGTGATAAACCCAACAGCTACAATCCCCAATATTGCCATAAATGGGTGGTACAAACCATCCCCAAATAGTAGGTTTACGGTTTACGGTGAATCCCACAGTACCTGGTGACCCCTGGTTCCCTCTGGTATGGCTCGTAGGACAAAGAGAAGGCAGCGTACTGGTTGGAAAAGGCCGGCCCATGACCGTGGAGTGGCGAGGAAAACTTACGTTTGTGACTCAGAACAACATGAAATAGGGGGACAATTAAAGAACTTCTGAGCTTCAGTGTCACTAGGTGGAAGGTGCAGTCTTCCTACATGGGTGTATCTGAAAATGAGGTGTATCCGCAAATGGCCACTTGAAAAAAATAGGGAAGACTACTTAGATGGGCCATGGGATTAGCTAAATGGTTAGTAACTGGGGATATAACCCTCTATATCCCAATTATAATCCATTTACTAACTAGTTAACTAACTCCATGGCCCATCTAAGTAGGGATGATGATGGTTTAGGAAAACATCTACCAGATCTCCCTGCAGGCTGCATCTCAAGGGGATGATGAAGCTGCAAAGACCAGGGAGGAGGTTCGAGGAGCGCAGGCGAGGGCGAGAAAATGGGCTGGAATTGATGGAGGATTTACCCCCCTTTTTTAGGCCATTTTCAAGAGGAATCTCGTGATATATCATGATTAACATTGATTAACATTGATTAACCAAGTAACTTGGGAGTACCCTATTATCAGACTAAACCATTTGGAGTGCGACTTCATCTTCAAAACGCACGATGTCTGCGCATGAAGCACCACCTGCAAGGCATAGTGGCCTGACTGAGGATGCGCCATCGGCCACGTTTGAAAAAAGATGGTGAATGTTGCTTTCTTGTCATCAATTACCAGCAAGTTTCCATTTGTGTTTTTAAGTTGCATTTAAAGTGTCCCTGCAACTATATTCATGAGCTGATTCTTTCAGTGAGTCAAGGTTTTTGCCTTAAAGGGCACTTCCTGGTAAAATAGTGAATGAAATCCGTCATCTTAATCATTTGAAACATGCTGAGTTTAGAAGGCTGCAGAGAGACAAAATTGTGATTTGCCAGTTCTGATCCGCTGCTGAGAGACTGACACCTGGGACAGGGAGAGTGATGGCTCAAGGATGAACATCGTGGGATGGGGGCAAAACATGGCAAAACCATTGCCTGACTGGACATCCCACCTTTTCCTGATAAAGGGATTTAGATTCCCAGAGGGTAGATCAACTTCAATTCCCCTTTTCACATCTGAAATTGGTCCCCACAGCCTTGCTTTGATGAGAACATTGCTGCATTTTTCAGTGCCCAGGCCAATCAGTCTACAACCTTATGATCTTTTATTGGGGAATGAACATCAAACCTAATCAAGCAATCCATTGTCTTCTATTGTCTCGTGGGTCGGGGATTGCTATCCCATGATGGAGTGCACAGCAGGGCGCAAAATGATTCTGGGCAGAGCAGGGATGAAAGGGGTCGCAACGCTTGGCAAACAAGAACCCCATCAGGAAATTCAAGGGCCATTGAAATGGATATGAATGGATAGACCACCTCATCCAAAGCCACAGATGGACCGCAAGTTTCTGTTTTATCAACTTGGCCCAGACATGCCGGTTTGAGCAACTCCTGAGATTGGTGCCTGTATCCCAAGCACTGCTGGATTTCTACCATCATTTGCCTTGTTCCATGTTTTATCGTTCATATCCTTCCTGATTTCTTCATCTTTTCTCGCTACGACGGTGGAGCGCATGGGGGTAGGCTGATACGTTTCTGCAGCCCTGGCCTCACAGGCAAAGATAGCCATGCAAATGTGCAAAGCCGACCCACCACGATAGATTTGATCAAGGTGAAACAGGAGAGATTGCGGAGAATTCGACCGAGTTTTGGTATGTTTTGGTAATTGTTGCAACTATCCTTCTCGAACAGAGAAGAGAAAGTTCACACAGCAGAAATTGATGCCGTGGGTTAAACCGCTATGAAGAAAATGGAGATCATGTCTTGGAATCTATTCAGCACCAACTGAGACTATGTTTTGCATCAAGATACAACAGCAGACTGCAGCGTCACTGTGATGTGGCCGTGGCATCCGCTGAGATGTTCAAGAACTTGCTGAACAAAGTTAGGGCACCTGTAGTCAGGCCAATGCACCTGGCTGTTATAACTTCTAGTTTTGCTTTGCAGTGTTTTTTTTTGTATTCATCAATACCCTCTGGTAATTTAACATAGCTATTGAAAATGACCATTTATAGTGGATTTTCCCATTAAAAATGGTGTTTACCAGAGGATATTCATCATTATGACAATCACAGGGTAGAGTTTGTTTTTTCGACATTTAGATGATGGCGGCGCCCAGGTTGGATTGGGAGAGCTTCCAAGCAGTTTTGGTTACACCGTTGGCGACAAGGCGCTGATCAAAATCACTTGAAAAAAGTGTCTAACGACTGGAATTCACCGTGTAATGCAACTTGATCAAACATGTTTCCCATAAATGTTCTTTTTCTGGTCAAACTTTAAGGTGCTTTCATCGCCCATGGAAAGTCTGATTTGAGTATGTTTTGGGAAGGGGATTCTTTATGTAAAAACCTATATAAATTTAACCCCCTTGGATCTCAACCCCAATTTTCATTTAAATGAAGGCATGTCAACTTGGCGGAAAGCACTCCATGCAATCCTAAGGGTCACACTCGTATCAGTCATCATGTGCAGAGTACTGGCCTGGTAGCTGGAGGTGGAACTTCCATTTTCCTGGAACTGGGAGCTTCACAAAGGCAACTAGCTGCAGTTCTTTTGTCATTGCTGAGCTGCTACTCTTGATTTTTGAGCTTTGTGGAATGGTCATGTCGTTTCTGAAATTCAGACTCAAAATCATGGTAATCATGGACCTCCAAACCCACAGTGTTTGTTTCCCACATTCTGAGGCACATTCTGAGGTAAACCCTTTAAATTCTGTGACCAGTATCGAGTTGCTCCCTGCAGCACTGCAAACTGCAATCGCGTTTCGCTGGTCGTTGAGGTCAAAAGAAAAGCGATGGCAGCGCCGTGTCTGTTTGCATGTGTCCAAAGAAGGACATGGATCCAGCCAAGGCTGCTGTTGTGTTTGCGCACGTTTGGAAGGGCCCCCCACAGGATGGGTAAGTTAAGTTGCTTCAACCAGGCGAAGTAGCATTTATGGGCGATATATCATCAGATAGGCTTAGGCAACTTGTCACTGGAGGGGGCTTCAAAATGGACTGGACTGGACTCCAATTGTCTCGAGGTCAGCTTTTCAAAACATTCGTTGTCGCGTAGCGTGATGTTGTCGCAAGGGATTTCCTAGACAAGGGCCTTCAGGATGATATAGGATGATTGAGAATAGCAGTGATACATCGAAAGTGATGCTGCCATGTGCAGATTGCGGCTGCAAAGAATGCAGATCAAGTCTCAAAAACTTTGAGGCAGCGCACAGATGATTCTGTCCAGAAACACCAGACTTGTGCCATGTATAGCACTGTGACTTTGCTGTGAGATGATAATGATAGAAATGATAGAATTACATTGCAATTTTTGTCAACTTAGATTCAAATTCCTGAAGAAATCATTGTCCTCAATAGACCATTTACGAAAGCTTCAGCCGCCTGGCCTATCATTCAGCAGATTGTTGTGGTTCAAGGCATCCCAATGTTCTGCAATCCTTCACCACCTTGGAGACCGAAGGCGAAACGGGGATTGCAGGGTAATTTTCCCAATTCCAAGTACAGCTGCCGGTGGAAATATGATATCAAATCATACCAAATCATATCAAATCACACTAGAAATAATATCACTATCATAAGTTTTTCGTAATTCAGATCTTTCAGATCTTTCAGCTTTTGAGAACCATGAAACAATGAGATTTGACTCAATAGGTACTCGTACCCTCTGGTAAACTAACATAGCAATGGAAAACCCTCATTTTCTAATATTTTCTATAGGTAAATCATGGTAAATCATCGAAGTAAATGGGCCATGGACTTCCATAGATATCACCAGCGGCGGTCAGGCGGTTTCTACATTGTTACCGAGGAGGCGTGGATGATTTCAGGGGTCTGTTTAACCATAAAAGGGCACCATGGGGCACCCTGAAATCATCCAAGTTGTGGGTGATTTTGGGGAAAGCAATGGGCTGAAAAACTTTGAGCCATTTGGATAGCGATTTTGAGGACCCAGCGAATTATTAGGTGGGGTTAGCATGAGAAGCGCAATTCGAAAGCGTTTCAAGATGTTCAGGGTCAACAAAATGTGGTCATAGATGTCATACTGATTTCAGTCACCCGAAGGTGACCCCAATGATAGATCAATGATAGTTGGTGAATTAGTGGTTGTTGGTGGTTATTGGTAGCCCTTAATAAACCCATCAACACCTACGTTTTTGCGACGCAGGGTTCGCCCATCCAGGTCGTTCCATTGCCCTGTGCGAAACCTGCTGAGGGTACGCCCGTCAGGTGGTCGATGCGGGGAGAAACCATGGGTTTCACCCACATGGAAGGAGCATGTGACTCATCATCCATGTCAGAGTCTTGCAGCTAGATGCCATGAAAATTCACATAAAAATATCATATCATGAATTATTATGAATTCATATCTAGTATATATTCAATGCATGTGCTAAGTTCATCCGAGTCGTGCTTCCGAGGTTTAGATATTCCCCATAGCCCTAAGGCGATGAGCGCACGCCGGCGGTGTGGGGGTTGTATCAGGCTGGAGCACCCTTTTGCATTTTTGGCTTAGCCCGCTGAGCTTGGTTTTCAGTGGGAAACTCCATGAAATGGCATACTTGAACGGACTTCGACTCATTTGGTTGTTTTGTAACTGAACCTTCTAAACATGTTTCAACTTTTTTTCCAAGCATTTCAACCATTTCTCTTGCATGAGAAATTTGGTCCTCCAAACGCTTTTTGCAGGTGCTGGATGGACTGAGTTTCTTGCATTCCAGCGGCTTCACCCATGGCCTATTTGGGCCGTTGGCAGTCTTTGTCAACTCACAAGGAGACTACAGGCCTGGGCTAAAGGGATGGTCGATGCATCAAATCACCCGATTTCGGGTACCTGGTGTCCTGTGACGCTGGCATCAAATGAACAAACAGGGTGGGCCGGGACAAGTGACAAGGTGAAATGCTTTGCAGAAGGGATAGGACAGTAGAACCTCAGAAGTGCCATCCAGGCTCGGAAGTTTTGAGCTGTGCCAGAAGGGAATGGATACAGGTGGGATAGCTCAGAGCAGCTCAGCCCAGAGGCTCCATTGAACAAGTTTTCTGCAAAATTCTGGCCACAAAAATGGGTGAAGGATGGCGAAGGCACCAAATTTCGGTTTGGAACTGTCACCCCCATTGTTCCTGGCTAATCTGGATACATTAGCTAACCTTAACTAACCTTAACCGTCAAAGGCTCACGCACCCAACCACTTCTTCCAGTGCGAAAAACTGAGGCACCGCAATTGCCTCGCGGCGCCGGGTTGGGCCAACATTTTCAGGGTGCCGGGCTTGAAATTGCCATTTGGGTATTCCCATGTTCCACACCCAAATATCACATTGATGCCATTCATTACGTAGCCATTTTGTTTAGTTACAAGATGTAAAAAAAAATGAAATTCCATTCAATCTCTATTTCTAATGGTAAAACCATGTAAAACCTCCATAATGTCATTTCACCATCACATTTTTTACTTTTTTATACGGAGGTGTCCTAAGTCATGGGGGTATCATCGAAGTCCTTAGATAACAAATTAGTATTGAAACCCATGGTGACTTGGGGATCCCCTCATGGAGGTGATTAAATGTGGAAAAATCAGGATATCACATTTTTGATATTTTTTAATCATGGATTATTGCATCCCATCAATTTCATAATCTATGATTAAACGTGATCACATCATCTATCACATCATTCGTTCCATACACGGTGGTTAAATAACGGAATAACTTGATCTATGATTAATGAATTATCCCATTCATCACATCAATGATTAGATATCCAAATTTATTTATATGGTAAATTATGGTAATATCTTCTTCACCATCTATGATAATGTCCCATCAATTTACACCATATCTGATAAATCCACATTCACTGCTTCACCTTGGCACTGTGAGGTGGCCAGAGCCTCCAGCAGCGTTGCAGGAGGGTGGCATCCCTTCCATAGGCACAAACGGGACAGGGTGTCTGAAACTGGCCAAGAATTTTGGTGGGAAATATGATGATTAAACATGATTAACAATCATTTTTTTCCCCCTTAAGACCTTAAGTGTTTAGTGTTCATTGTTAGAAGAAGGAGCAGGGAGGTTGGATTTGGCTTCTGGAGGAGACAGACTTTGCTCCTTATGAATGTGTGAGTCAAGGGTTGTAGGCCCTAGAGATCCCTAGAGCACTGAGCTGCTATTGCCCAGTGAGCCAGGCATTGACATGTGGGGTGCTGCAGTGCTAATAGCATATGCCCTTGGCTTAGCATTGGGCTGTTGCATGGAGCAGTTGCATAGAATTTGGAATTTACCAAGGCGTTTGTTGCACAGAGCCTGTCTGAATTATATGAACACATTAGCTTACGTTGGCAATTTATTGGCAATATGCCACGCATATATATATATATATTACATAATCGATGCCATAACCTGCCTAGATGTCTTTCGCGCACTCAGGATTTAGGGCCCTGGAACCCACATATTTTGTCTAGGAGTGTGCTCAGAAACGGACGACAATTTTAAAGGAAACCATCATCAATCTATGCATGTTCAATACTTAACATGTGTTAAGATATGTTAAGATCATTATTCCAATTTCCTATATATTTTCCCGTAAACCCAATTAAGATAATGAAGTTCTTGGAAAAATCAGGTCTTCGCCTCGGCCAGTGCTGGATCCTACGGTATGGAGATGGAGTTTGACTTGGCCAGGGCGCAGAAGGCCGGCCCATTTTGTTGGGGGGTTGGGCCGGGGTTGGGATAATGATGATTAAGCCATGGATCGACTTCTGTCTCATGTGGGGATTTGAACCATGTTACAGTAACATGCTTCTTTCTTTGACTGGTTCTTGGGGGAGAGTTGTGGCATAGTTGAAGATGATGGGATGGGTTGGATGGATGATTGGATAGATGGAGTTGGTTTGGGATGGACTACATACAAACTGCGATGTCTTTTTTTTAAATGCATTTTCCATGCATAGCGTCAGCCCAATCGAAGGACATTCCTAGTGAGTTGCGAAAGTCCTTTCAAGAGCTTCAGAATCCAAAGCCGCTCAGAGGGCATGGGAGCCCAGTGGGATGTCACGCTGGGGCCGTCAGCGACTTGGGGGCTTGGGCCGACGACGAGTCGCCCACTCCGCAGCGCAAGGCGAAGTCCCATTGCAGAGACGATTGCCTTGCCCTTCTTCCAAAAGAATGCGGCGGTTGAGGCTGGCATTGTCAATTTTGATCCATAGGAAGTTTGGGGCTCTAAGTGACCTCGTGAATAAAAAACAGCGCAGTACTTTGGAAACAAAATGTGCTGCAAGTACAAACACTTCATGTGGTCTCAGCTGGATGGTGCTTTCCGCAGTGCCTGTTGCAGTCCAAGTAACATCCACTTATATCCACTTATCAGTATCGGTTAGTTATAGCTGGTTGATGGTTTCAAAATGTTTCAAACATCTTCTTTGAGAACCTATCTATCATGATCTGTCACGATCTATCATGATTGTCCTGATTTGGTTGAATAATATCATATCAGCTTTTTCTCCGGACGCATCGATTCAAACTTTCAGCCAGATTTTTTGTTGGTTGAAGTTCCCATTTTGTTTGTTGCTGAGCACCCCTGTGATATCTATAACTGTAGCACCCCCGATAAAGATAGAGAAGCAATTTACCACTGACTGAGTAGGATTTTACTTTTCCATTACTTTTCCATTGTTTTTGTGGGTTTTTCTTACCCATTTGTCAGCTTCGTTGAAGCCTTCGTGAGCTTCAGGTTTTTTCATTCCTGGCCAACTTGCAGCTGAAGTCCGGGATCGAGATCTGGATCCACCAGTGGATTCTGACCAGTCAGTTTTGCTATCGCTGCAGCATTTCACCATATTTAAACGCACATGAGCCGTTTTTTATAGAGGACAAAGACTCGGATTTAAACGTCACTAAACATCTATTGACCAACATTTCCTACCGCTCAACCAACGAGTTGCAATAGCTCCAACTCCTTCGGAACCTTCGTCCCAGGTCCCCTGAAGAGAAAGAGACCTGGTTCGAAGGACTCACGGGTAGCTTCAGCCGTTGTTTTGGGTGTCAGGGCACTTCATCAGCTTCACATGGCAAATCAAGTTTTGAATGATCATGTGAACATGCGCAGGGAGCTTACCAGCAATAATAGGGATACCGGGATACATTGTACTGTACCATCATTGCATATATATATATATATAAATAGCCAAGGCTGATGTGAACAAGACTGGGGGACTGCACAAGTTGTTCCATCTATTCTTTGGCACAAATTTCGTCGTTTTGGAAGTGTTGGCTGCCTCTTCGTTTCTTTTTATCGCTGGTAATGGGAAGTTCCAACTTTCAAGATGCTAAATCCCTCCAATAAGCCAATGAAAACTCCATAAGTCAAAATTATGACTCAATGAATCAATCAGAATCCATCAATGATATTTCAATGTATTTTTCAATATTTTTCAATGTATCTCAACTAATCTCAACGTATTTTTGTGATCTGATCATATCTGATCAACGTATCTATGGTAATCTTCATGTTCATCCTCGAGCTGGACAACTCCCTGGCCCGGCCAAAAAGGACTGCCACAGCTGCTGGAGGGTCTGTCGGCGGTCGTGAAGAAGCGCCAGGCGGCCCCCCATTCAGTCCTTATGAAGGTTTCTTTGAATGGGGGGTACCCCCAAATCATCCCAGTCATTAGACCATATTAGTACTGAAACTGACTGAAACCCATGGTTTTGGGGATCCCCCATTTCAGGAAACCCACATATATATAGACCAGATGCATTGAAATTATATAAGCCTTTTGCTCCACAATTACTCCATTCTTCATTGTCAGCAATTCTGCGCGATTTCCATGATGGAAGTGAGATGAAGTGATTCCTGCACCTTACTCTTCCAGCTTATGTTCCCAGTCATTGACCTGGCAAGGTCCTACCTGAGCTGCTCACAGCTCAGCGTTTTCCTGGACAGGAGGCACGGGACAGCATCCATTTCGGCCGTTTCGGCCGTTTCGGCCGGTTCGGTCCAAGCTGCTAAAGCCAGTGCTCATCAGGCAGCGCATTTGCTGCCATCCATCCTGAAGATTGGGGTCACACTGAAGGAAGAGGAGCAGAGAACTTAGTTCAAACTTGGCTCATCCAGAGGGTATTCCTGCAGCTACCACTATGCTTTCAACATTCGTCAACACAACTTAGGTTTCGAGAAAAGGTGGCACCATTGGTGGTGCCTCTTCTCGCATTTCTGCTTGGGATGGGTGGTGCAGCCACTAACCAGATGGCCAGAACCCCATAGCTTGGTGCTTGGTGGCCACTATCCTCGTTTTTGGTTGATCACAACACCATCTTATCACATCTTATCTATAGTGATTGCCATTCGCAATTCTGAGATTTCAACCAGCCAGGAGAATGTCCATATTCCAAGACTTGATTTGTTGAGGCTTCAACCAACAGGCCAACAGTCTGCAGGAACTCACCCATGAAAAAAATGATGGTACAGTAGATACCATGTTTTCCTGTAGATTTTCCCTTAAACCACATCAGTGATCTTACTATATCCCAATTGTATCCCAATTGTATCCCAATTACATTCCATTAAATCAATTAAATCCATTAAATCCCACTGAGTCCCATAACATCCCACTGTATCTCATTGCACATCTCCTCTATCCTCATGATATTCCTCCATTGCATCAGCTTCACCTGGGATCACCTGGGCCAGGTGAAGCTCTTTGCATCTCCGGATCGAGCCGTGCGCTTCCGCCTGCCTGGAGCATAGAACCACATCTCTGGAAAAACGATGGGAAAATGACGATGCAGCACGGCATACCATGGCAACCAGGGTCGGGGTACTCTATTTTCAAACCCAGAATCTGGGTTGAGCATGGTTGAGCTGCTTAGGGTTGTTGGTGATTCCTTTGCTGCAGATTTCATTTCTGAAAATCTCGGGCCTGGAGGCTGACGTCCTTAGGAGACATGATCGAATTCCTAGCCCACGACTCAGATCATGTTTCTGCCTCGATCTTGAGGCGCCCTAAATGGCAGTTGACCTATGTGATTTTGCACGTTGATTTATTCAGGATGATGCCATGCTCAATGACAAGATCTTCCCGGAATGTGTCTCCCACCTCAGTTGCGCAGCCATGCGCAGCCCCTTCGAGCTTTGTTTGAGAATAGGGTACCCCCCAATCCCGGGATCTATCATCATTTTCATTCATTTTCATTCATTTTCCCATATTTTTCATTATTTTTCCCTATGAAAGTGCCACAAGTTGTGGTTGGATCCCCCATGATTTTTAGGACCGATTTTTTTCGTCGTGGCCTTCTCGACTTCCGCATGAGGTGAATGGCTTCACGGACTCCAATGCACCGATCCGGGAGGCCACTGTGAAGTGAGGGCCTCTCAGTCGATTTCAGCACCCGGCTGTGGTCAGGCTGAGATAGGACCGTTCTTGGGACCTGCGAAAAAGCTAGACCTATGATAGACCTATGATACTATCGGCCAACATACCATAACATACCGATCTATCAGAATTTCATAGAATTTCTGTCTCCTGGGATGTCTTGGCCTGGGGTTTGAGGTCCATGATCTTCTTCGTGTCCCGCTTGAAACCAAAGATTGTTGAGAGTCGAGTGCTGAAGCTTCTCATCAAAATGATGCAGGACATCTATTTCTGTGGTTTCAGCAGTTTGTCTTACCCTCTGGTAAACAGCCACATAACTATGGAAAGATCCACCATTTTCAATGGCTAAATCCACTATAAATGGCCATTTTCAATAGCTATTTTGACATAACCAGAGGCTATTTCAGTGAGATCTCAACAGCTGCGGCTTCCAGTGGCAGGATCCAGAGGCCTCGATCCGAACCAATGCCTTGATTTGCGTGGGCCGTGTGTCTACACAATTGCCCTTTGGATGATTTGGATGGCACCGGCACTGGCTTTGCAAAGAGTTGGTGGGCTGTTTTATGATGTTTTTTGTCATTGCTTTCTATTTATAATTTTCTATTACCCTGGAGAAGCGAGAAAACACACGTCTGGGGCCTTTTTTTGTTTCTCATCAGTGCCGTTTTGCAGCGTCTTGCTGATTTGCACTTGAGTCAGAGAACTCAACGCCCCAAAGAGAGCATACCCTCTGGTAATTTAACATAGCTATTGAAAATGGCCATTTATAGTGGATTTTCCCATTGAAAATGGTGATTTTCTATAGTTATGTTAGTTTACCAGAGGGTAGTTCATGAGGATTGATCATGACAGGCTGACAGGACCCAGCCAGGTCTCCCCAAAATCTGGCATACTGCGGCAGCGCTACTCATTGAAATCATGCATTATAATTCAATACCCCCCAAAACAAAGCAGATGTTGACACTTTTGGAATCTTTTGGAGTAGACTCTGGTTGACTTTACGACTATGACGGATTCTATTTGTTAAGCTGTGAAGCTTTCAGGCCACAAGCCTCGATCACTCCAACCTTGATGACTGTCATCGGCATGGGCTTGAAGGATCCCTTCAGCCCATGTAGATGTGCTGCCTTGCAGACGTCGGAAGCTGAGAATGGCCATGGCCTGCCCATGGTTTGGTTCCAACATGTTCCAACATGCGTGCGAAAGCGAACAGAAAACTGGATACGGGCCAGCTAGTGCGAAAGCACTGTGAGAATTTTCTTTTTTTCTCCTGTGCCCACATTGTGCATCATGCCATCTTCAACTTTGTACTGACTTGAAACTGTTGCTATCTGTTGCTCAGGCTTTCTGCAACTTCCAACAGTTTCAGTGCTGAGGACCATTTCCAGGGCTGGCATGGGCTGGCATGGGCTGGTGGGCTGGCATGGGCTGGCATTGACAGTGACATATGCCACAGTAGCGCCATCTTGGATCAGAAAATTTGCACGTTGAACGCTAAAGGGCTTCGGACTAGCGGATTGGCACTGAGCTTGTGACAGATGGTTCTCAGCAGTTGATGTTGGCCCTCAAAAAAGCGGAGCGGATTCGACAAGTGTGAATGATAAGATATGACAAGATATGACAAGATGATAAGTGCAATATATTTCTCCCCCACAATGTGGTGTTTTTTGAAGTTTCAAGGACCTCGCAGGCAAGCTTCTACCCGGAGTTTGTCATCGCTTGATTGATCCAGATCCAGCCACTTGACTTTTGCTGATATTACCGTTGAAGGTGACCTCAGAGATGAGCAGAAATATGGGAAAATATTGGACTATACATTATAGTAATATATATATATATATTATATACACACACATGTGTGTGTGTCTAAAAATGGGGTATGCCTGCTTCCAAAATAGTCATGTTAATTGCGACAATTGTGATTAGCCAATGGATTTAGGGGGACCCTATTTCCTGACCCATATCGAGACATGGTTGGAAAAAGGGATGCGGAGCCAGCGTAAATGGTTTTTAACCAATAATGGATAGTGGATGATTATGGTTAATCCATAATGATTATGGTTATGCCCTTAATTATGGTTTAACCAAAAACGGTTTTAACCATTTAATCAGCTTTATGGATTTGCAACGGAAAAGCTGGCCGTTTATAAACTAGTCTCTTGACTGATGTCACCATCATGTCACCAGCGACCCGGCATGTCAAGGCTGTGGGAGATATGGCATTCACCACTCTCGGCAAGCTGCAGGAGATCGTAAGGCTGGCACAGCTGGCCATCAGGTTTGTAGACATGTAATGATATATCTAGCGGATTCATTAGCAGTTTTTTTTTGAACTAGCCATTTCTGCATTGAGCTTTTCTGATTTCAGGCACCATGCTGACCTTGGCACAATTAATTGCTCCGACTTCGTTCACGATGCTGTACATGCAACCTCGTTCTGGAATCAGGTTCAATGAACTCGAGTGTACAACTCAAGGTGAGCTTTATGAACGCACAGCATGTGTGGTACCAACATTGCCAAACAAAACTTTGCGCATGTGAACACTTACACACCTTTTTTTCATTGGTAGTTTATGGTAGTTGGTTGTGTTTGACAGAAGATGCACTTTGTTTCAATGTGCAACTACATAAAGAGATTAAGTACTTGGATGCGCATCCCAATTGGTATGTGGTTAGAGCACATCTAAATGCAAAAACCTCTAAATATCAGATTCCACGAAGAAAGCCTGGTTGGGTACTGGTTCTATTCAGCTAGCTCAGCTAAACATATTCAATCATATTTACACATATTTACATGATTCACCATTTTCGGCCATGGCTGCAGTCTCTCTGGACTCCGCCAGGCAGAAGGTCATTGAGCGACGTCAGGCTTCAACTGAGGTCGGACACGCTCAATGAATGGCACTTTTCACGCCATAGATGGCCTGTTGTAAAATGACCATAACATGACCATAAAATGACCATAAAATGACCATAAAATGACCATAAAATGACCATAAGTATCTTTCAGGTCATGTCAGAGTTATTCATAGATGGTTTGAACATGTTTGAACATATTATCCCAACTATAGATTCAAAGCGATACCTGGTTGGGTTTGTTTGTCTATCAGTCTATCCTATGGAGGAGCCCCAAGAATATGTTTGACCATGAGGATCAACCGATGGCCCATGACTTGGGAGGTCTCCACAGAGATGCCCAAGGCCTGTCTTTTGGGGGCACTCTATGGCACTCTCATTTTGGGAAACATGCTCACGCACTTACTTTGGAAGTGGGTGCTGGTTTGATACTCAAGCGGCTAGAAGTACAGCTTCTTGAGCTTTGGTAATCGTACTATTAGTTGATCAACATGGAATCGGCATGCGAGGTACAGGAGGAGACCTCCAGCTGGGCACAAGGAGGCACCGGGCCGGAATTCAGTTGGGTTTGCCCAAGACTGGGGTATTTTCATACCTCGCCATGGCCACTTTAATGGGAAACATGATGATTAGCAATGATTAGCCATTACCATAAGATTTGGGATTCTTCAGACAACTCCACTTGTAGAAGTTGTTTCATCTATGCTTCTAATCATTGGACACGTGGTTGAGCGATTCGTGTTTCTCTTCTAGTTGGCTGTCCCAATGCTTGACATGCTGCAGGCAGCTTCTACAATCCTCTTTCTGCAGGAATGGACTTTGGCTTCAAGGTCTTTGGCTTGGCTCAACTTGAACAACATCAACAGGAAGCCACAGGAAGGACATCAGAAATCAGACATCCGAAATCCATGGGATGTAAACCGAATGTCAACCCACCATGAAACATCCATTACTTGGCGGGGTAGCCTCCACCATGGTCACCGAGGTCCGGCAAAAGTTTATGGGCCAAGGCCTCAGCCGAACTTTTGAGGTTGGTGAATTATTGTGTATCCAGATGAAGTCTTTTGGATGATCCGACTCCCTTTTGCTACTGGAGTTTTTTTTGGTTGCATTTCGACATGGATGAAAAGGGCCCTGCAGGCGAGTTGTAGCGTTTCCGCTTCAGTTTCACCAAGGTGTGGCAGGTTCCATGAACCAAGGATCCGCACCAAGCCCGCCTGAAACTCGGGACGTTGGTCACCGTTGGTCCTGTGAAGCGGCCGCATCAGTGGTTCTCCTCTCCCTGGTGGCTCTGCCTCAGGTCGCCTGGAGCTTTAGTCTCCGAGGCGTCTGTGGATAGCGGAGGCACTAAGTGCGCTGGGGGGGCTGCGTGATTGATGACTACTAGTAGAAGATCTAAGATCTAGTAAAGGTTTGGTAACATCTAGTAACCCTGAATATTATATACATATAATATTACAACATATTATATATAATATTACTGTATATATATAAGTTATGTATGTATGGTTAGTTAGCTAACTCTGATGCGACCTGGCTGCCACAGGTGCCGCTCCATGCGCTCCAAACCCTCCAGGTGCCGTTTCTAAGTTTCAAGCCGGGATGAGTTGGATTTCTCGCGGATGGATTTTCCGATGGATTTTCGGATGGATTTTCCACATGTACCGAAGGATCATTGTGACATTATTGTGACTCTGAGATTTGCCAGGTCCTCCAAAGACTGGAATGCGTTTGGAATCTTCCAGCGCTCCTTGGCCCCATTTAGATCATTGAGCGACTCCGTTTGGAGCCAAGTGAAGCTTTCGACTTTGATGTGCTGCTTCCCAGGCAAAGGGCAAAGACACCAAAGCAGCAGGTCATCCAGATGGGTGACACAGACACATGAGCGGCACGAAACTCTTGGTGCTTCCATGTTCCTTGGTGTTTTTCTCTATCCTTCTATATTCCTTCTATCCTCCACAACAGTTATCCAAGAGATTCTCCGATTTGCATCCATTTAAAATTCCATTCGCTGGGTTTTCACGAGAGGGTTCCAAATCCACAGTGCGATTGCATTCTGAGATCTCTGGAGGCCGAAATGACGCTGTGAATTGAAAGCCCTTCTCCTGCCGTGCCGTTGAATCACAACTCGCTGGGCAGGAAGTGGCAGCGCGTTGGATCTTGGAATGGATTTGGACGAGCCAGGCATGGAGCCAAGATTGGTGGGAAAAATCTACAGGAAACCATAGGAATTCAAAGGAAACCATAGGAAACCATGTTCAAATGGTGGATGTGGATGCCAAACTGTTGACTGTTCTCGTGCCAAGGTGGCGGTTGGGCCGATGATGATATCTGTGGAGCTGACTTGGGAAACAAAGCGTTTCTTGGAGGATCATATATTATTTTTGTTGCTGGGATTTTGAAACGCCTCAGACGCTTTTTGTGACACTATCACCATAGGATTCCAAAAATTCCAAAAACCATAAACATGGCAGAACAAGCTTTATCAAGACCGATCTCGTTTCAGATTTTGAAAACTGGATAAACTTTATCACAAACATGCGAACATGTGTGACAGGATGTGACAGGGAACTGGATGATATTGGATGAGCCAAAATGGGTTTCTCTGAAATGGCATATATGAAATATCCCCGAATAGTAGTGTTAAACCACTGTATATCATGCGGAAGATATCGGAAGATTGTCATATATTATCAGCAGCCAAGTATTGTCATCTATTATCACCAACCAATTATTAGAACTATAATCTATCATCGTTTCAACACATTATCATCAACCATGCAATTGTGGGGATACATCGTTTTTGGAGAAACCGGCCCAGGTTGGATGCACCAGTTGTTCAAGATGCCTCGGACTTCGGGGACGACTTCTTCAATGAGTTTGACACGTTCAAAGCTTAGGACAGTGAGGACATGGAAACAAGCTGCCATGGAAGGGAACCGGATCCGGCTGGCCGAGTTATGGTGCTTGTTATGGTGGTTTTTCCAAGTGTTTTGTTATGGTGGATTGGCAAATTGGGAATAACCACCATAACACTGGGAAGATTCGATGTTTGTTATGGTGTTTTTTTCCCCAGTGTTTTGATCTGCATCCAGGCAACCAAGCACCATGGCAGCAATGAGACGTTGGGTGGACGATTTTTGGGACAGAACCTCATAAGAACGTGGCTTTCCATGGAAGGGTTGCTCGAAAAATGGATGCACCCAAAATCATTGAGTTTTTGCGAAACCCCATGGTTACAATGGTTGAGGTTCCGCGCATTTTTCGGCATTTTGGATCCTTGTAACGTGGCACAACAATCGATGGGGGTTCCCAAGGTGAGGCAGTTCCGACTCCGAAGGTGGGCCCGGAAAAGCAGTGCTTTTGGTTAATTATGACAGGTCAATTCTATTCAATTGTTTTGTCCCAAGTTCCCAAGACTGGACGCTTATCATCTAAAAAACCATGAATTATATAATATACACACATATTATATATATATATATATCATATATATCATATATATCCATGTATTTATATATATATATATATTTATGGTATACAGATATAATGATACATTCTCCAATGATTATCAGCTGGCATTGTGAATGGCCATGGATCCGATCTCCGAGAGGCAGCGCCTGCACCCAGCCGGCCGGCGCCAACGGCGCCCACGGCGCCAGTACCAAAGGCTGAGCTACGAAAAACACGTCAATGTAGATGTAGATGGCTGTGGATGTAGAGATATAGCATGATATAGCATGATATAGCATGATATAGCTGTAGGTGTTGATGATGATGTTGATGTTGATGTTGTTGATGTTGATGTTGTTGATGATGATGAGGATGATGATGATGATGAAGATGACGAGGACGATGATGATGATGATGATCATGACGACACTAACACTATTCTTGACATCCAATGTGAAACCTGGAAAGCTCGGCTTTAACGTGCTGCGCCGTTGTAGCGTTGTAGGCTGTACAGCAGAAAGCAGCTCCCAAGGTGCATTTGCTGATCCTGATGGGTACGATCTACATCGATCATCATCGATCTACCTTTAGAGAATGTCTTAAATAATGATGATACAGATTCTGATCAGAAAGTTGATCATCATTTTGATCACTCCGGGCATAAAGTATTAAGTGAAATAAGCTAATAGCGGATATCACATCGCCATGTGAGTAAAAAGGGCATGAAGATGGGCCATCCGATGGGTACCAATTTTTGACTCGTGCCCGGATTTCAATTTCACCATACTGTAGTGGTTTTCACCCTGTGGATATGGAATATGGTGGCATTATATTATTATAACAACTCATTTTTCATTGCCAATGCGCACAGTTTTGGCAAGGTGAAACTTGAACAATACGAAAGACAGACACTTCAAGACTCATTTCGATCTGTCTGGTGGGCAAATCAATGCGTACCTCATTTGCAATTTGTGCGCCTTAAAACATGTGAAATCAGAGTGTTGAAGTTGAGTTAAACCCAGCGGTGTAGCCGAGCAACCTCAATGGCTATATATCAAGCAACACATTATGTTGCTGCTCATAAATCCAATGACATACTGTATATATATATAACATTTAATATTACTGTATGTTACATACAATATCCTCTACTTTTCTATTTGACCGCACGGGCGTTCAATTTGGAAGGCCAAGAGTGAGTCTGCGAAGCTGGTTTTGGCCTTGGAAATTCAAATGTCTATCAAAAACCCAATGACCTAGTATATTAGATTGGGTTATCTGAGAATGGGGTATAATTTATAAACCCCAAAGTGGCAATTTTCATCGGTGGATCTGGGGGCATACATCATTTTACGACACACCGGCATCCGTTGCTTTCACTAGAAGCTTGTGAGTCAATGGACGGCCTCGTTTGAGGACATTGACGATGACTTCTGGAAAGAGTTTGACATGTGAGCAGAGCATAGCAGAGCTTGTGTAGCAATATTTCAGCCACTCTGCGCTACTATGGCAGTAGCAGACATGATACCTCCCAGTGAATCTTTTCGTTGTGGTCATCCGTGGTCCTTATTGCAAGAGGGTTGATCTTGTAGATGTGAACAGCATTCCTGAGAAAGACCCATATGGGTTTGTCCGAAAATGAGGTACAGTGCCGTAAAATCCAATGGTGCATCATAATTGCCATTTAGGTGTATGCCCCATTTTCAGACACCCACGAAGAACTTGGCAGACAGACGTCACTTGTCCTATCAAAGGACAAGGGGTGGACAGGAGTGTGAGAAGCACCATGACAGAGTGTTTCCTGCTGAGACGCTAAACTGCAGTTGGTGGCGTTGCGGGAGAAAACTGCCTTGCTTCAGATCATCATCATCATCATCATCATCAGCATCACCACCACCACCACCACCACCAGCACCACCAGCACCACCAGCACCAGCACCATCACCAGCACCAGCACCATCACCAGCACCATCACCATCACCATCACCATCACCATCACCATCACCATCACCATCACCATCACCATCACCATCACCATCACCATCACCATCACCATCACCATCACCACACAC